>SESF01032770.1_pt1 | contig 12036 bp, 6 predicted proteins | sample 3171521 | NCBI WGS metagenome assembly SESF01 (sample SAMN10866945, study PRJNA518727) | freshwater metagenome | biome: subpolar coniferous forest; feature: holomictic lake; material: water; isolation source: holomictic Lake 227, 6 m and 8 m depth | place: Canada: near Kenora, Ontario | collected...
ATTTAGATGCGTGAGCCCTGGATAGCGGGGCAAGTATTGCTGTTTTCATATGGCATGCTAAAAAACTTTTCCGAAGTTGCGTTCCTGCGGGATCGGCACGGCTCCGGGCATATCCATTCGGGGCGTGGCGTCCAGGAGGCGTTTACCTTCCTCGATGGCATGAAGTATGGTTTGGTAATTTGGATCCGCCTGGGTTTTGAAGAGGGCCTTGTCGTCAGGCGCGGTGCCTTCAGCCGATTTTGAGAGGTGATCCAGAAGGATTCGGCTCCATTCGGGATGCGTGAGATTGATCTCGAGGTGGGAGCCGGAATATGGTTTGGCGAGCTCCATATAGATTTTGTCGGCGGTGAATGAGGGATCGACCTGTGCCATCGTCTCTTGGATTTTGAGGATCCATGGGAGCAATCCTTTTTTATCCCCCCAGGTGTCGCGCCCGCCCATGCTGTGTGGACGCGTCATGTCCCAGGTGCCGTAGTAGGGAACGTTGGCATCGATCCAGGAGTAAATCCGCCGCAGGCTTTCCGGATCAACGTCAACCTCCTGGTGCTTGGATTCCAAGAGCTTGGTCAGCCTGCTCACCATGGATCCGGTCTGCATCGCGGGGAAGACGCCGGTGGGGCCTTGGTTGATGTAGTAGTAATCCACCCAACCGCCGTAACAGAGGGTTTCGTAGGACATGTTGAAATAGCGCGTTTTATCTCCAGAGAGGTCGATCTTCCCGGCAGGCGCTTTGCCGCTGTGGCAGCGCGCGCAGTATTTGTCGAGAACCGGCTGGACTTGCTTGACGTAATCGACATTTCCTGCGCCCCAGGGCGGGGGCTGGAGATGGTCCGGCGGATGTTTGAGGCGGGCCATCGCCGAGGCACGCGCGGGAGGGGGAGGCGAGAGGCGGTTTTCGTGGCAGCCGATGCAGCTAACGTTTTCTCCTGTGGTGATCTGCGTCACCGAGCCCATACGGCTGATTTCCTTGCCGCTGCTATCCAGGGCTTCGAAGTAGAGCTCGACGTTCGAGGGCGCGGCGAAATAAGCCGATCCATTTTCGTCCACGGGAACCGAGCCGAGGTTGCGCTTGACGTAGTAGCTTCCTAAGCCGACGACCGGGTAGTGGTCGTGGAAGCGATAGCCTTCGGTGTTGTATTTTTTGGGAATTTGCTGCCAGACGCGCAGCTCTTTGACTTGGCCGCGTTTGACCCCTTGCTCGGAGAGGCCCTGGTAAACATCCTGCACGAAGAACGTTCCTTCACCGGCTTCCGTGGGCACTTCTCCGGGAATGGATGCCGGGACGGGACGGGAGTTGAGGGGGACGGGGAAACAGAATGAGACGCCCGGTTCGCTGTAAAGATCGAAGACCACGCCTTGGGCCGTCAGCAGACAAATCCGCGTCTGGCCGGGTCCGCCTTCCTCGGGCGGAGGCCCGCCGTACGCAACCAGCGATAGGTCATCCGAAATCGGCCAGGGGTCGGCATAGGCCCAGGGAAAAAATTTGTCGCCGGGCCCCCAGTTTCTGTCGCAGGTCACGCGGTAGGAAGTTTCGAAAGTGATCTGCTGGCAGCCCACGGGATTTTCCACGCCTTGGCTGCGATCGACGACGGCGATATCGCCAACCGGGGGATAATGATGGGCGGCCATGGTGATCATCACCTTGTTTGTCCCGGGGATCGGCTTCGGGCCATAGCGGGAGTTGGGGATGGTCAGCGTGTTGCCGTAGTAGAGCTTGAGCTGCCGCCCGTTCGGATGGATGGTCCAAAGCCCCTGCCAGGAAAAAATATTTTTATCCTGGTACTCCCATCGGGTGCAAATGATCGAGCCGTCGGGCATCACGGCAGGAGCGATCGTGCAGAGCGTGGTGAAGTCGATCCGGCGCAGGTTGCTCCCGTCCGGGTTGCAGATGTGCAGCGCGCAGGCGAGAAAATTCTGGCACATCGAATAGGACTCGACCCGCGAAGAGGAAAAAACAATCCGCCCGTCGGGATAATAGACGGGGTTGAAATCGTGAAACGGCCCCGAAGTGATCTGACGCAACCCGTGGCCGTCGGTGCCGATCTCCCAAACATGATAGGGATCATCCGGTTTCTGCCGACAGGCAAAAAGCAGTGAGCGTCCGTCGAAGGAAGGGCACAAATCGAAGATATAGCCTTCGGGACAATCGAAAATCGACACCGCTTTTTGTTCAGGGTGCGCAGGGTCGAATAGGAAGATCGAGGATCCGTCCTTGGTGGGGTGAGTGGCGAACATGATCGCATTGGTGCCGTTGCGCGAGTTGGGCGCGCGCCGGATCATGGCAATGCGGGAGGTGCGGGCGATGCACTCGCTGCGCAGCGCCTCGTAGGCCTCCTGGTAAAGCCGCAGCCAGTCGAGTGAGCGGGGCGGGATTTGCGCATGAAGGAGGGCATCCCGTCGCTTTTCAAAACCTTTCCGTTCTCCGTGCAAGGATGAGAGCACCTTGCCGAGCATCGCCACGACCTCATCGGAGTTTTCGGCCGTGATCCATTTTTCAAAGGAATCACTTTTTGGAAAAAAGGAATTGGTGATCGCTGAAAAGTCGCGCCGGATCGCTCCGCGTACCGCTTGGAGGTCGGGGGCGTTCTGTTTGGGGATATGCGCGGCCGTCTTCACAACGGTCTCCGCCCAGGTGTCGGCCTTGACATAACAGGCAGGATCGGCAGCCCACACCGGTTTGGAACTGATCCCTGCCGCCAGGAAGAGGGATAGGAGGAGGGGGAATTTCATAGCTGCAACCAGAAAAGGGCCTACTGAGGGATGACCGCAGCGGTGGCGATATGGCCACCAACGCCTTGGCAGGGAGCCTCGAGCGTTTTGTGCCCGATCTCCCCGCCGCCATAGAAACCGAAGAAGGGAATTGTCCCCGCATTGGTTTTCATCGCCTGCCATTCCTGCACGAGGGTTCCGGCGTTGACCATATTTCCGCGCCGTCCGCCGCAGTCGAATACGAAAATCAAAGCGGCTTTGTCCCCGCCGTTGCCGAGCACGGTCTTGAAAGCCGCATCGGCGGTCTGGACTGCTTCACCGTTGGCCGCAGCGGTGTTCACCTTGAAATGCCCGGTCATGAGGATGGCGATGTTCGTTCTAGTGACGATCTCGCCGCGGACAATTTCTTTGGCCCCACCGGTGCCGGCGGCCGCCCCAACCATTTTGACGTCGGTCCCAAGCACCTCTGCCACCCCATCGACCAATGGCTGGTTGGAGCCGATGTGCTGGTTGCCGAAGGTGATGATCAGCCGGCCCGCGGGGGCTGCGCTCCAAGCCTCTTTGAGGGCAGCTCCGAGAGCTTTGCCATTTTCGTGAAACACGCGGGCGATCTCCGCATTCTCGGCCGGATTCCGAACTGCCGCCGAGGCCGCAGTGAAGGCGACGTCACCGCCGATCGCCATCACCGAAATTCCAGCCGGGATTGCCGTTCCCCGTTCCGCAAAGTTCCCCTTCGATGTGAGCGAGGAATAGCCCTCGCAGCCATAGATCAGGGCTTTGTCGAAGATTTCGGCGACGCCCTCCACGAGCTGCGGGGTGAGCTGGGAGTGAGCGGCAAAGACGAGGACGATTTTTGGCGCTGCCGAGCCCAAGGCGGTTTTGGCTTCGGCCGCAGCTTCCTTGCCGGCAACTTTGGCATCCTCAGAGCCGGATTGCCCGATGCCGACGAGGGGGACCGCGGCGCCAAGGTTGCCGGAAAAGAGAACGAGGAAGAAGGCGGCTGCTACAACTGGAAGGTGGGTTTTCATAGAATGGGAGGGAAACTTTAGAGAGGAAAAGACTGCTGCCCGGTGGCTGCTAATACGGCCCCCGGATGAACTGCGCCACCTTGTGCTGATAGAATGCGCTCAGGCGGGCATGCATGTCTGGAGAAAGTGGAGGCAGCTCGCTGGCCGTCAGGTTGGCTCGTGCTTGGCCGGGATTGCTCGCGCCGGGAATAACAACCGAGACCGCCTCGTGGTCGAGGATCCAGCGCAGGGCCATCTGAGCCATCGTCATCCCCTCGGGAACGAAGGCCTTGAGCTCTTCGGCAAGCTCGGCTCCTTTGGCAAGCGTGAGCCCGGCAAACGTCTCCCCGACATTGAAACTCGCGCCGTCCCGGTTGAAATTCCGGTGGTCGGTCTCGGCAAACTTCGTCGTCGCTTGGAATTTTCCGGTCAGAAGTCCGCTCGCCAAGGGAAGTCGCACAATGAGGGCCACTCCCCGCTTCTGGGCATCGTCAAAAAGTGCGGTGATCGGCTTCTGGCGGAAAATATTGAAGATGATTTGCAGCGAAGCGAGCCCCTCCTGGCGGAGGCAGATTTGCGCCTCCTCCATCGACTCCACGCTGGCGCCGAAGGCCTTGATCTTACCGGACTTTTTCAGCTCGCGCAGCACGTCAAACACCTCGCCAGCCGAGAGCACTTCCTGCGGAATACAATGGAGCTGCAGGAGGTCAAGCGACTCCACTCCCAGCCGGCGAAGCGAGGCTTCTGTGTGCTGGATCATGGCTTCGCGCTGGAAATTTTCAGGCCAACCGGGATCGGAAAACCGGCCGAGCTTTGTGGCGACAAAGATTTTTTCGGGATGCCCCTTGAGAAACTTGCCAACCAGAGTCTCGCTGTGCCCCGCACCATAGACGTCGGCCGTATCGAAAAAATTCACCCCTCCCTCCACCGATGCGGACAGGATCTCCTGGGCCGTTTTTTCACTCATGTCGTGCCAACACTCCGAGCCAAGCTGCCAGCACCCCAACCCGATTTCCGAGGTTTGGTGCCCAACGGTTCCAAAAAGACGACAATTCATGATCAAGGAGATTGCTGGTCCTCGCTGAATACCGTGGGTTCACAGAGAAGGCAAAGGAAAACTCCCAGGGCAAACGCATCTAAATTTTTCTCTCTCTAATTTGATGGGAAAATCTTTGCAGCAAAATCCCAATCACCCCTTTGGTCGAAAATTTTACAGAGAATGTGTCACTTTCCCTGAAATTAGATGCGCGAGCCCTGAGCGCCAACCGAGCGTTGTTTCCCCCCTTGCCTCGGATTCTGTTGGACGGACATACTGCTTTTTACGTAGAATCATGAACCCCCTTTCGTCATGACCCTACATACCGCCTTTTTCCTACGGCAAATGGACTACGTCTTTTTTGTCTACGGATTCGCCTTCATCGTTCTGGCGGCGGTGTGCGCCATGCTGCAGCAGCGCAACACCTTCCGGTTGCCGTGGATCTGGTTTGGGCTCTTCGGGCTGACGCATGGGCTCAACGAGTGGCTGGAAATGTCCACCATGAGCGTGGGCGATTCCAAGCCGTTCGCCATCATGCGGGTGGCCATCATGGCGTTGTCGTTCGTATTCCTGCTGGAGTTCGGGCGCGACGGCTGGTGCAAGCTGCGGGGAAAGGGGCCGGGCCGCTGGATCTTTTTGCCGGTGATGGTCTGCGTCTGTTTCGGCGGGGTGTTTGGCGGCTTGGCGGGAACCCATGCGAGCAGCCGCTATGCGCTCGGTTTCGTCGGCAGCCTGTGGACGGCTCTGACCTTGTTCGAGGCCGCGCGGACGAAAAACGAGAACTCGATTTTCCTCAAGATCATGGGCGTGGCGATGGCGATTTACGCCGTGGCCGCCGGCTTGATTGTCGTCAAGTCGCCGTTTTTCCCGGCCTCGTTCATCAACCAAACGTCGTTCCTGGAGTGGACGGGCATCCCCATCCAGTTCTTCCGTGCCGTGCTGCCGGTGGCCACCGCCATCGCCATTTGGGGGTATTACCGCAAAAGCCGCCACGAGGCGGAACGGATTTTGGGGCGCGAAACCGGGCGTTCCTACGGCGTCACCCTGACGCTGCTCCTCCTGGCCGTGGTGATTGTCGGCTGGTATGGAGCCGAGTGGACCGGGAAACGGGTGGACCGCGAGTACCGCGAGGAGCTTCTGCAACAAGTCGGCCTCTGCTCCGCCGGGATCGGGCCGGAGCATCTGCGCTCTCTCTCCGGCACGGCCGACGACCTTGCCAACCCTGATTACACATGGCTGCGCGACCGGCTGATCTCCATGAAAGCCGCGGATTCCACCTTCCGCTGGGTGTATATCGTCCTCCAGCGCGGCAAAGAGATCGTATTCGCCGTCGATTCCATCCCGCTCAACGACCCCAACCACACCGACGCCGGGGTCGTCTATCAAAAGCCGCCCCAGGAATTGACCCGGCTGTTCCACTTCAAAAACGCCGCCACCGTCGGCCCCTACACGGATGAATGGGGGACATTTGTCTCCGGGTTCGCCCCGATCAGCGATCCGCAGACCGGGGACGTGATCGCCGTTCTGGGCATCGACATGGACGCGGGCGCCCTGGACCAGGTCATCGCCCAGCGCCGGAGCGGGATCATCCTCATCACGCTGCTGGCCGCCATCCTCGTGATCGTCTCGCTGGTCGTCCGCCAGCGCATGCAGCAATCGTCGCTGGTCATCGCCATGAGCGAGCGGCGGATGGCCGAGGCCCAACGCATCGCCCACCTGGGAAGCTGGGATTGGGACCTGCGCCTCAACCGCTTTGTCTGGTCCGATGAAATTTTCCGCATCCTGGGCCTCACCGAAGGGGCGCTCACCCCCTCCTGCGACGTCTTGATCGAACGGGTGCACCCGCAGGATAAACACGCCGTCGCCGAAGTGCTGCGGCTCTCCCTGGAGCAAAAGCGGCCCTGCCGGATCGAGTTCCGCATCCTCCTCTCGGGCGGCGTCGAGCGGACCATCTTCCTCCAGGGCGAACCGCTCGCAAGCCCCGGCGGCGAAATCCTGCGCATGGCCGGAACCATGCAGGATGTGACCGAACGCAAACGGACGGAAACCGAACTCTACGCCGCCAAAGCCGCCGCGGAAGAGGCCAACCGGGCCAAGAGCGAATTCCTGGCCAACGTCAGCCACGAAATCCGCACGCCGATGAACGGCGTCATCGGCCTTACCAGCCTCCTGCTGGATACCCCGCTCAACCGGATGCAGCGCGAATACGCCGAAACCATCACCGCCAGCGCCGACGCCCTCTTAAAAATCATCAACGACATCCTCGACTTCTCCAAAATCGAGGCGCGCAAATTCATGCTCGACCCCTTCGACTTCGACCTCTGGAAAACCGTCGAGGACGCCACCGAGATCGGCGCCAAGGAAGCCCATGCCAAGGGTGTCGAACTGGCCCATTTCATCGAGCCCGATCTCCCCCGGCACCTTCACGGCGACGCGGGCCGTCTGCGCCAGATCCTCGCCAACCTCGTCAGCAACGCCGTCAAGTTCACCGAACAGGGGGAAGTCTTCGTCCGCGTCTCCAAGGAAAGCGAAACCGACGAGCGCGTCATGGTCCGATTCGAAATCAAGGATACCGGCATCGGCATTTCCCTGGAGACCCAGGAGCGGCTCTTCAAAGCCTTCAGCCAGGCCGACGGCTCCACCACCCGGAAATACGGGGGCACCGGCCTGGGTCTCGCCATTTCCAAGCAGTTGGTCACGCTGATGGAAGGGGAAATCGGCGTCACGAGCACATCGGGCGAAGGCTCCACCTTCTGGTTCACCGTCCGGCTCGGCAAACAGGATGGCGAGCAAAAGTCGCCCCTCCCCGGTACGGCGGCGCTCGGCGGCTTGCGCGTGCTGGTGGTCGATGACAACGCCACCAACCGCCACATTCTGCACCAATATCTCAACACCTGGGGCATGGACCCCACGTGCGTCGCGGGCGGCAGCGAGGCGCTCGCCCTCTTGCGGTGCAAGCCCGCCGGGGAGCGTTCTTTCGATCTGGGCATTTTGGATATGCAGATGCCCGGCATGGACGGGCTGATGCTGGCCCGCACGATCAAGGGCGACCCGGACCTGACCGCCATGCCCCTCATCATGCTCACCTCCATGGGGCAGTTCTCTGGAGACGAAGCGCTGGCGGCGGGCGTCCTGGCCACGCTGATCAAGCCGGTCAAGCAGGCGCGCCTCTTCGAGTGCATCGCCCGCGTCATGGCGGGCATCCCGGGCCGGGAACCCATCGCCGTCCCCGCCGTCCCGAAACCTCCGCGAACACCCGCACCGCACGGCAGCAAAGCGCGCATCCTCCTGGCTGAAGACAACCAGGTCAACCAGATGGTCGCCGTGGGGCAATTGAAAAAACTCGGCTACGCCGCCGACACCGCCGAGAGCGGCACGGAAGTCCTCGCCGCCTTGCAAAAAGAACCCTACGACGTGGTCCTGATGGATTGCCAGATGCCGGGCCTCGACGGCTACGAAACCACCCGGCGCATCCGGGCGTTCCCGCCCCCCTTCCCCCAGCCTTACATCATCGCCCTGACGGCCCATGCGACCCAGGGGGCCGTGGAGAAATGCATTGAGTGCGGCATGGACGACTACGTCAGCAAGCCGGTGCAGTTGAAGGCGTTCGCCGACGCGCTCGCCCGGGGGCTCCCGGCCCACGAAGAGGCGTAGAGCAACTGCCAAAATATCTTCCCGAAAAGCCGGGGCGGCACGAGTTGCCGCCGTGGCCCACCGGGAAATCTCCGACCCTCCCTCCGGCAAACCACCGTTACCGCATTCGCTTCCCATCTCCGGGCCGCCGCGTTAGGGTCTGCTCACGAACTTCAGAGAAGTATCCGCAGGTTTCTCCTTGGTCTTTTTTTGAGTCCTGAGTGCCTGATAACTTTTAAATCCGTGAACACGGCCTAACATCGCCCTTCCTTTTCCAAAACTATGAGCGTCAAACTGCAATGGGGAATCCTCGGCACCGGAGCCATCGCGCGCAAATTCGCCGCGGGCCTGCGGGAATCCAAGAGCGGGGAGCTGGCCGCCATCGGCAGCCGTTCCAACCATGGCGCCCTGGAGTTTGCCAAGGACTTCCCCGCCCCCTGCCACGGTAGCTACGAGGCGCTGCTGGCCGACGCCCGGGTCCAGGCCGTCTACGTCTCCACCCCCCACCCCGCCCATGCCGAATGGGCCATCCGCGCCGCCGAAGCGGGCAAACACGTCCTGTGTGAAAAACCCCTCGCAATGAACGAGCACGAAGCCCGAGCCATCACCGAGGCGGCCCGCCGCCACGGGGTTTTCCTGATGGAAGGCTTCATGTACCGCTGCCATCCGCAGACCCAGCGGCTCGTGGAGTTGATCCGCGACCAGGTCATCGGCGAAATCAGACTGATCCGCGCCACCTTCAGTTTCTCGTGCCCGTTCGACCCCCAAAGCCGCCTCTTCAATCCGGCTCTCGGCGGCGGCGGCATCCTGGACGTCGGCTGCTATTGCGTCTCCATGGCGCGGCTCATCGCCGGGGCGGCCTCCGGCAAGCCGTTTGAGGATCCGTGCGAAGTCAAAGGCACCGGCTGCCTGGGCGCGACCGGCGTGGACGAATACGCCATCGCCTCCCTCAAGTTCCCCAACGCCGTGCTCGCCCAGATCGCGGCGGGCGTCCAGTTGGACCTCGAAAACAACGTCCGCATCGTCGGCACGCAAGGGAGCATCCTCGTCCCCAGCCCCTGGATCATTGGCGGCGGCCGGCCCGGGTTCTCCAAGATCCTGGTCTTTCAGAGCCATATCCCCGAGGAGATCGTCATCGAAACCGACCGGGGGCTCTATACCATCGAAGCCGACCACGTCGCCGAACAAATCGCCCTGGGCCGGAAACAATCGCCGCTCGTTCCCTGGGAAGACACCCTGGGCAACATGCGCGTCCTCGACCTCTGGCTGCAACAAGTGGACGGCTTGCCGTATTAATCATCCTCCACCTCCGAACCCGAAGGCGTGATCTCCATCCCCCGTTTCTCCAAGACAAAATACAGCCTGCTGCTGGCGGTCTTCGCAGCCTCAGCCCTCATCCTGGCGAGGCTGCATTGCGCGTCCGTTTACCGGGTCGACTCCGACGAACCGCAGCATCTGCACGTGGTCTGGGGCGTGGCCAACGGGCTCGTGCAATACCGCGACATCTTCGACAACCACAGCCCGCTCTTCCATCTCCTCTGCGCGCCGATCTTCCGCGCGCTGGGCGACCAGGCGGAAATTCTGACGCGGATGCGCCTCGCCATGATCCCCCTCTACCTGGGCTGCATCGGCTGCGTCTACGGCATCGGCGCGACGCTTTTCTCCCGGCGCTGCGGCATCCTCGCCGCCGTGCTGGCCGCGTTCGCCCCCCGCTTCTTCTGCACCAGCATCGAGTTCCGCCCCGACACGCTCTGGGCGCTGGCCTGGCTGCTCTCGCTCGCCGCGCTGACGTGCGCCCGGCGGCCCGTGGCGCGGTGGTTTGCCGGGGGGCTCCTGCTCGGGGCGGCCTTCTCCCTTTCCATGAAGAGCACCCTCATGGCGCTGGACCTCGCCGGAGCCGGAGCGTTCACCTGGCTCGTTTGCCGAAAAAACCTGGGCCGGCCCGGGCTGCTCCGGGGCGCCCGTGCGGCGGCCCTGTTTCTCGGCGGGCTGGCAGTCGTCCCCTCCCTCCTTCTGCTCCGCTTTGCCTCCCTGAACGCGCTGGGCGCCTTGGGCTATTGTTTGATCCGGCACAATCTGATCGCCGCCGCCGAACGGACGCGGCCCGCCGGCCTGCGGGAGCTCGCGGTGCTGGGAGCCTTTGGGCTCCTGCTCTGGTGGAGCCGCCGGATGTTCCGCTCCACGCCCGATCCGGCACTGGGCGCTCGCCGCGTTTTCCTCCTCCTTGCCTGCGGCCTGTATCCCGTCCTCCTCTTTGTCTTCTGGCCGCTGGTAACGCGGGAAGACTTCCTGCCCCTCCTGCCCGCGATCTGCCTGGGGGTCGTTCCCGTCTTGCTGGAAATCCTTGATCCGCTCGCTTCCCGCATTTCTCGTCCGGGCTGGATCACAGCCGCCGTCGCGGCATGCCTGGTTGCGGCGGAAATCCACGCGGACATCTCCGCCATCCGTCCCTGGCAGAACCGGACGGGGCTTCAGGCGCGGTTTATCGCCCAAACCCTGCGGCTGACAGATCCCGGAGACTACGTCATGGACGCCAAGGGGGAGACTATTTACCGGAAGCGCCCCTACTATTACGTCCTTGAAGAAATGACGCGCTGGAAATTCAAACGGGGACAACTCGCCGACGACATCCCCGAACGCATGATTTCCCAGAGGGTCTGCGTCGCGACAAAATGCTACCAACGCTACCCGCTGCGTACCGCCGGATTTTTGAAAGCCAACTTCGTGCCCGTCGGCTACCGGCTCCTGGTGGCCGGGAAAATTCTGCGCCCCGACCGCTCCGGCAAAGCAATCGGCTTCTCCCTGGCCATCCCCAGCGAATACGCCCTGGCCTGGCGGTCCGGCCAGGGCGAAGCGCTCCTCGACGGCTGCCCCTACACTGCCCCAGTCCGGCTGGAGGCGGGGCCGCACACCCTGCAAATCCTTCGGGGCTCCGGCCCCGTGGCCATCGTTTGGGCTCGCGCCATTCAACGCGGCTTCCACCCCTTTTACCTGCCTTCCAAGGAGGAAAAACGGGAGCTCGGACAGGCGATACGGGATAATATTCTTTAGAGCATTTCAACTAGTACCTTGTAACAAGGAAAATGGCGCATAGAGCGCCGGATTTTTGGTTCAGGGCAAGGCGGAAGCCCAAGGCGCTATCTGAAGATAGCACCTTGGCCTGACAACGCAGCCCTGGGCCAAAAAGACAAGCCGTATGCGTCATTTCATGCGTTACAAGGTACTAGGTTTATTTGGCAGGATTGGCAGAGGCTTCGCTTTCGCGGCCCATGGGGACGCTCTGAGAGTAGCCCGGCGTTTTAACGCCGGGTAGGGAGTGCGAAGCCTTACGTCCCGGCAGGGACGGTTGAAAATGAGCGTCATTTTTCCCCCATCAAACGTCCCTCCGGGACGAAGCGTTGTTTTCCGCAGACCCGGCGTTAAAACGCCGGGCTACTTTCGGGTTGTCCCTTTGGGACAATAAGACCAATCCATCAGACCAATCCAACTGTGTCATTGGTATTGGCAGAGGCTTCGCTTTCGCGTCCCATGGGGACGCTCTGAGAGTAGCCCGGCGTTTTAACGCCGGGCAGGGAGTGCGAAGCCTTTCGTCCCGGCAGGGACGGTTGAAAATGAGCGTCATTTTCCCCCCATCAAACGTCCCTCCGGGAC
>SESF01014337.1_pt1 | contig 12031 bp, 14 predicted proteins | sample 3171521 | NCBI WGS metagenome assembly SESF01 (sample SAMN10866945, study PRJNA518727) | freshwater metagenome | biome: subpolar coniferous forest; feature: holomictic lake; material: water; isolation source: holomictic Lake 227, 6 m and 8 m depth | place: Canada: near Kenora, Ontario | collected...
AATTAAAGATGTTAATTACTAGATTGGGTAAAGACAGTAAAATGGTTTTAACTGGAGACATAGGGCAGTCTGATTTACAAAGACATCTACAAGGTGGGTTTTTAGAAATGGTTCAACAACTAGAGCCAGTAGAAGGAATAGCTGTTTCAAGACTTCAATTCTCAGACATTGTCAGAAATCCGATTATTGCAAAAATTCTAATGGTATTAGACGCTTACGAAAATGAAACTACAAAATAGTAGATGCTTAATATTAAATGCTGACTATAGTCCCATGGGAATTATTAGTTGGAAACGAGCATTAGTATGGTGCTCCAAATATGATGATAATATCAATCGTGGTATAGAAATTATAGATTTTTATAAAGACGATTATATTCTAGGGGTTAATAACAAAAAGATACCAGTACCGGCTATTGCTAAAACAGCAAGATATTATAGACTTAATAATAACCCTGTTAACTTTTGCCGTAAAAATATTTTTATGAGAGATGAACACACCTGTCAATATTGTGGAGAAAAAAGAGATATAAGCAAATTGACATACGATCATGTTATACCTAAATCTGTATGGAAAAATAATCCGGGTTTGGCTACTAATTGGACCAACATAGTCACATGTTGCGTAGAGTGCAACAGGAAAAAGGCCAACAGAACTCCAGCACAAGCAAATATGATTCTTAAAAATTTACCAATAGCACCAAATAAAAGTCCAAAATACTTGCCCATCACCCACTTTCTTCTTAGGATAAGATCAGACATTCCTGATGAATGGTCTATATATTTACCGGAAACCACTTAATGCCTTGCTACTCATACTTTTGCGAATCTTGCAATCAAAAATTTGAAATTGTTTGTTCTATCAAGGACTATCAAGAACAAGCAAAGTGCGAACTGTGTAGTGGAAATAATGTTATTAGATTATATATTGAAGATCTATCAACTCTCAATGTTTCTATTAAAAAACACACTAGCGAACTTTCAACAATAGGAGATGTTGCTAATAGAAATAGAGACTCTTTTAGCAATGATCAAAAAGCAGCTATTGCAGCAAAGAACAATGCGTACAGAGAAGAAGTATCCACGAACGAACTTCCTAAAGGTATGAGTAGAATAAAAAAGACTGGTGTGAAAACCAATTGGAAACTTTAAATTAGAGGTATACAATAATGGATGATTTTATTTATAAGCCAACGAGCACCTTTACAGCCAAAACATCTGATCAAGAAGATTCTAGTGAATATTTTACATTATCTGGATTAGAAGATTCTTTAGACGATCAAGAATACCCAAAGGTAAATAGTGAATCTAAAAAAATCTTTGCTAAAAAAACAACTAGAAAAAATGGATCAATCAAATATTCTGTTAGACTTAATTCTAGCGGCAAATTATCAAACCCGGCTTCTATATATGGACAAGAAAAAGATCTAACATTTTTAGATAGGATATGTAGATCTAACGACAGGTTTAAAGAAGTAAATAAAAAAGTATTTGATCTATACATGGAATTTTTGAAAACTAAAAATACAGCATATTTAAATAATGCAGAAAGAGAGAATCAGTAATGTCAAGACTCAATAAAACTCAAAATTATGCTATTCTATGGTTGCTCGGTCAAGGACTGGAATCATCTGCAATTGCTAAGGAATTATCTATCAAATCTACACAGGTCGATAATTTTATTAAGAAATCTACAACAAATGCTGTTATCGAGACAACATCCGGCCCTGTGGTGCCAAAAATCTCATCTAAAAGTTTAATGATAAACGAGAGTGCAGCACGAAATAAAAATGTTTCTATTATGACTGGCGAAGCTTCTGCTTTTAATGATAGTTTAAGACAGAATAATACTGCTCGTAAAGCAGCCAATAGCGCAATATTTAGACCTTCAGAGAATAAATAATGACCAATCCGATAGATTCAATTTATGATGATCTTACAGCAGAAGAAAAACTGTTTCTGTCTAAGATAGAAACTAAACTGGCGGCATCTCTTGAAAAAATCAAGGACTCAAAGTTTGACCATTTGGATGACAATGACCCTAATCCTGTTCCTGATTTTTCTAAAAAACATCCAGACATTATCCACCCAAAAAATCTTACAAAATCCCCACACGAAATTACAATACATATAAAAGCAGATGTATCAACAGTAGATAGTAACGGCTATCTGTCTGAAGTAGTAGAGATTTTAGAAAAATTTTATCACATACCCGTTAATGCAAAAGATGACTATAAGTTATATATGGAGAAGTTTTTCGCCCAACTGCACACAGCTTTAGAATCAACCTGTCAGGATCTCAACCCACACAAGTCTTGATAATGTCAGATAAATATCCATCCAAATATTCTAATGGTAAGCAAGTCTCGGCTGCTCAATTTATTACTGAAACGATATGCGAGCGTAAAGCTCAAATGAATCAGGAAGATTTACATTATCGTTTTTGGCTTCAAAAAAATTGGGCTTCTTTTTATAGGAATCAAATCGGATCAGCACATAAATTGCTGAAAGAGTATTCTGCTAAAGCAATAATAAGGGCTTTGAATACGAATGGTGGGCGTAGAATTTATTCTTTGCGAGCGCCACACCTGATTGATATGATACAGAAAGAAGAGCAGCTTTTGCAAACAGAAAATACAGATTTCAGTTTAGATATAAATAGGGATAAAAATATATCCTATCATAAACACACGGTTAAACCAAATATTATCTCCAAATTAAAGGATCTAGATCAATGAGTCTCAAAGAAGATGTTATCAAAAATTTTGGAAGCGATATTATGTTGACTGCTAGTGCAGTGATTGATAAAAACTTATTAACGATTCCTGTTAGTCCTTCTTTAGATATTGTTCTTAATGGTGGCATTCCAGAAGGAAGTTTTGTGGTTTTAACTGGCCAACCCAAATGTGGGAAAGAACAGGGATTAGACAGTTTGATTTATACTCCTGACGGACCAAGAACAATGAGAGAAATGAAGGCTGGAACAGTAGTTTGTACTCCTGACGGTAGTATCGCAAAGGTTATTGGAGTATATCCACAAGGTAAAAAGGATATTTATAAGGTTACATTTAATGATGGCTCTTCAGCAGAGTGTGGCCTAGAGCACAACTGGACTGTTGCCAAGAATAATCGTAAAAGTGACTATATAACCATAACTCTAGAACAGATTCTTAAAGAAGGATTGAGATACAGTGATCGTTGGAAGTGGAAGATTCCATTAACAAAACCTGTTTATTTTAAGCAAAAGAAAAAACTCATTATTGACCCATATATTTTAGGGTGTTTGATAGGAGACGGAGGATTAACGCAAAAAACTCCAAGATTTACAACCTCTGACAAGTTCATAGCAGATAAATTCAGATTATTTTGTCAACAAAAAGGACTATCTTTTAAACATATTAATAGATATGATTATACTATTAGTGGAAAAATTGATTCAAACGTTCTAGTAAAAAATACTTTAACCAGAGATCTCAAAAGATTAGGGCTAATGGGTTGTAATTCTCATAATAAGTTTATACCAAGTTCTTATAAGTATGTATCATTAAGCAATAGGTTGGCTTTAATCCGTGGATTAATGGATACTGATGGACATAACAGCAAAGGGAAAAGAGCAGAGTATTCAACGGTATCACCAAGATTAGCTTCTGATGTTAGAGAACTCCTAGAGGGATTAGGGTACTCTGTTGTGTTAACAATAAGAAATACTAGTTGTAATAACAAGACCTTCCTTTCATATAGACTCTGTATTCATGGCAACAATATTAATCAATTGTTCAATTTGCCTAGGAAAAAGACTAAGCATAAAAGAACAAAACCCGACCTGTGTAGAAAAATTATTGATGTGCAAAAAATCTCTCACAAAGAAACTCAGTGCATAGAGATAGACCACAAAGACGGTCTATACTTAACTGATCACTTTATCGTTACTCATAATACTACAACCTCATTAGATTTTTGTGCAACAGCCCAGAAAAAACAATATGCTCATGGATCATTCAAGGAAGGTAGGGAGGTGTACTATCTAAACATTGAGGGTAGATTAAAGAAAAGAGATTTAGAAGGTATTCCAGGATTAAATCTAGAGAAGTTTCATGTGATAGGATCTCAACAAGGTAAAATTCTACACGCAGAAGAATATCTACAAATTGGTGAAAGAATTATTAATGAAATACCTGGATCTGTTTTGATCATAGACTCATATTCAGCATTATGCACAGAAGCTGAAATTACGTCTGATATGGATAAAATGCAACGAGCTGATGGAGCTAAATTATTAGCTAAATTTTGTAGAAAAGTTGCTAATGTTATTCCTGTTAACAATAATGTTGTCATAGGAATCACTCATCTTATGGGAAACCCCACAGGATATGGTGCAGAGTTTAAGGAAAAGTCGGGTCAAGCTATAGCATACCAAACAGATATTAAACTTAGGGCTAAAAAATTTACTGCTTGGACAGCCACGGCGGATAGTGCACAAATTGGACAAGAAATAGAGTGGCAAGTATTATGTTCTTCTCTTGGGGCTCCCGGAGGAACCATCACTAGTTATATCAGATATGGACAAGGTATAGATAGACAAATGGAATTGCTTATGTTAGCTTCGGATATAGGGGTTATTCATAAGGGGGGTTCTTGGTATACATTAACGTCTGTAGAAGACAAGCCTAAATTTCAAGGAACAGAAAAATTAAGGCAATATTTATTTGAGCATCCAGATGTATATGAAAGCATATTATTGCAAGTAAAGGAAATGATGGGAATCAAATGCAAGCCAAAGACCTAGACGGCAACATACATAAATGGCAACTTATTGGAGGAATAGCACACGGAAAATCTCAGAACAAATCCACATTTCATCTTACAGCAAGAGAAATCATACATAAGTGTTTTCCGACGATGCAAATTTTAGAAGAAGTATCTATCCAGTTGAGGAGATCAGAGACACTTTATTTAGATTTCTATATTCCTATGACTAGAAAAGCCATTGAAGTTCATGGAGAGCAGCACTATAAATTTATCCCATATTACCATAATACCATGCTCGGTTTTTTAAAGCATCAAAAAAGAGATCAGGAAAAACAAGAGTGGTGTCAAATTAACGACATCACTTATATAGAATTACCCTACAATGACACTGCAACGTGGATAGAAAGAATACAGAATGTCTAAGACAGCCAAAGAAGAATTAAACGATTGGGATATCCTATTAGATGAGTATGAAATAGGAATAGGACTACCTAAGTATGTTGATAATTCTTTATCAGAAACAGAACTTAATACGTATCTCACAATGAATCGTGACGAACTAGAAAAGTTAACACCAGAAGATTGTGCACAAATCGCATATAGATTAGCCCAATTCTCATTTCATGTACAAAGAACATTAAACAGAGAACTAGCAAGACACAACTGGTCAGAGGACACCACCAAAGTTATAATAGCTGACGAGATCAATAATTACAAAGGCTATGGCTATATTGAAAAATCTCTACAGGCAATAAAACATAACGAAAAAGCCCAATCATTAAATAAAATCAGAATATACGCTAAACAGAGAAGTGATAGATTATCATATTTAGCTAACTCTATAAAAAATCTATCTGATATTTTACTTTCTATTCAAAAGACAAAGATAACTAAACATGGATAATACTCAATTGAATCCCGATCAAATCCAGCAAATGATAAAGATGCTACAAGCCATGCTTCCTGCTACAGAGACACAAAAACCAGAACAAACAGTGAATCAAGATCATCCTACAACTCATAGCATCAAACCCAAAAAACAACAAAGAGCTTCTTCTAGATCTAGCGGAAAATCAAAAAAGGGTTCTGTTGAGAGATATAATAAATTTATTGATATGCCAGAGATGAACATGCATAAAGAAGATGTTGAGATAGATAAAAAGCTATTTACTCGTCCTCCTGTTCCTAGGGCAAGAAAGTTTAAATTAATAAAAGCAATTTGCAGAGTTTGTGGAAAAAAAGAGGATGTTAATCCAATGACATTAACAGATTCTCTAGATAGATATAAATGTAATAAGTGTTCGGGGGCAGCAGGCTAATATGATTTTATGTGATGTGTCAGCTGAAAGAGCTGTGTTGTCTGGAATCTGTAATTATGGTGAAGATGCTTATTTAGATATTGCTGATATTATTCAGGATACTTCTTTTACTGTTGATAGCAATAGCATTATTTTTAAATGCCTTAAAACAGTATGCGAGAGAGAGCATAGACCCACTATTGATATCGCTACTATTTTTTCAGTAGCAGATGAATTAGGATTTGGTCATACCTTATCTAAAAAAGAAGAGGCCCAACATCTTAAAGCTATTATGGATTTCCCAGTTAATCTAGAAAACGTAAGGAAATTTGCTGCTAAAATTAGAAAACTAGAAATAGCACGATTACTTCGTAAGCAATTAGAGCTGGCTCAAGAAAAAATTCTAGATGTTACAGGAACAGAGACAATAGGGTCGATTCTTGGAATAGCAGAAGAAACAATATTTAACTTTACTTCATTATTGAATGATGGAGATAATAATCCTGTAATCATTGGAAAAGATCTAGATGAATATATTCATAATTTAGAATTAAACAAAGCAGATCAAGTTGGTATTCCTACGGGCTTTCCGGCATATGATCAGGCTATTGGCGGAGGATTAAGAAAAGGGACGGTTAATATTATCGCAGCCAGACCAAAAGTTGGTAAAACATTAATGTCAGATAATATGGGTCGTAATATAGCTAAACTGGGTATTCCTGTATTAAATATGGATACAGAAATGAATAAAGAGGATCATATTAATAGACTTTTAGCAATGATGACAGAGATTGAGATCAATGCTATTGAAACTGGTAAATTCGCAGAATCACCAGATAAAAAGAATAAAATAGTACAAGCTGCTAATGAATTAAAGAACACTAAACTATTTCATAAAAGTATTGCTGGTAAATTATTTGAAGATCAATTAGCTATTATGAGAAGATGGGTTCTAAAAGAGGTGGGGCTCAACGATGACGGAACAGCAAAAGACTGTGTCATATTTTATGACTATCTTAAACTTATGGATAGTGCTGGAATGTCTCAGGACTTAAAGGAGTATCAAGTTCTTGGTTTTATGATGACAGCACTTCATAATTTTGCCGTTAGATATAAGGTTCCTATTGTTGCTTTTATCCAATTGAATAGAGATGGCATCACTAAAGAAAGTACAGATACAGCAAGTGGGTCAGACCGTATTATATGGTTGTGCAGCAATTTTAGTATTTTTAAGAAAAAGACGACAGAAGAAATTGCTGAAGATGGTCCAGAAAATGGTAATCGCAAGCTTGTCCCTTTGATCAGTAGACACGGAGGAGGATTAGACGATAATGACTATATCAATTGTCATATGAAGGGTTGGTGCGCTAAGATTACAGAAGGCAGAACTAGATTAGAAGTAATGAATAATAAAGGCAGATCATCAGATGGATTCATTGTCGACAGCGAAAATGCACAAGAAATACCCTTCGAATAATAGTAATGACCAGACTAAATTAAAAATTGTTTGCGACGATGTATGTGATAATATATCAGCATTATTAGAGATATTTGAATTAGAATATAGATCTAATAATAAAATGATCTCTATGGCTTGTCCCATACATGGTGGGGATAATATTTCTGCTATTAATCTTTATCCAGAGGGAGATCGATACAGAGGAAATTGGAAATGTAGAACTCATGGATGCGAGCAAACTTTCAAGTCTTCTGTAATAGGTTTTATCAGAGGTATTTTATCCAACCGCAAACATGGCTGGACACAACCAGGAGATACTTCGTGTACTTTTAATGAAGCTCTAGATTTTGCTTTGCAGTTTATTAATAAAGACCTCAAGAGTATCAAAGTATCCAAGACCTCTAAAGATAAACAAGTCTTCACAAGTGCTGTTGGATATTTTAATAAAGTTATTGAAACTTCAACAGCTCACGTTGCTCGTCCTCCAACCAGAGAACAAATCAGAAAATCATTATTGATGCCTTGTGAATATTATTCAAAAAGAGGATATTCCACAGATATTTTAGATAAATATGACATAGGTTTTTGTGATAAGCAACAAAAAGAAATGTATAATAGAGTTGTAGTACCAATTTATAATAATGATTATACTGGAATGATAGCTTGTTCTGGAAGAAGTATTTTTGAAAAATGTGATAAATGTTCCTCCTATCATAACCCCACAGATAACTGTCCAGCAGATGAATATAAATGGTCTTATTCAAAATGGAAGCACAGCGCTAATTTTAAAAGTCAAAATTGCTTGTACAATTTTTGGTTTGCCAAAGAGCACATGATGAAAAGCACCGCGGCTATTATAGTGGAAAGTCCGGGAAACGTATGGAGACTAGAAGAAAACGGAATACACAATAGCGTTGCTATTTTTGGATCATCATTGAGTGATAGACAAAAGATTATGCTTGATTCATCCGGAGCCATGACTATTATCATATTGACAGATAATGATGAAGCTGGCAACAAAGCAGCAGAACAGATTAAAATTAAATGCCAAAATACTTATAGGGTATTTCGTTTAAAGATTTCTAAAAATGATGTGGCAGACATGAGCAGTGAAGAGATTATGAGAGAAATTAAGACCCCCTTAGAAAAAATTATATGACTCGAATTATAGCATTTTCAGGTAGAAAACAATCTGGTAAAAGTACATCCTCAGACTACATCAAGTCTATTATAGAAGATCATAAATTTGACATATCATATAAGATATATAGTTTCGCAGACCCCCTCAAACAAGATATCTGCATAAACATCTTAGGACTCACTAATGATCAATGTTACGGATCTGATGATGACAAGAATACTATGACTGACCTATGGTGGGATGGTGTGCAATTAACCGCTAGAGCAGCCATGGAGATTATCGGAACGAAACTATTCAGAGCATTAAAAACAAACGTCTGGGTTGATGCCACTATCAACAAGATTAAAAAAGACAATGTGGATCTTGCCATGATTGCCGACTGTAGGTTTCCAAATGAGGTAGAGGCTGTTAGGAATGCTGGAGGCTATAACATAAGATTAGATCTGGACCCCTTTAACTCTCAGTCTACCAGTGAGAGTGCTTTAGATAGATCTGTTTATGATTGGGATAATTTTGATCTTATAATTGAAAATTCTAAAATGAATATTGATCAAAAAAACAAAGAGATACGCCGCTTTCTGTATCATAAGGAAATCATATCCACCTGTGGATTTATTAATGATAAAGACACTATTAAAAAAACAATAAAGGAATATTAATATTATAATTACATACTTTAGAAGCTCATCATATAATACTCATTCTATGTGCGAGCAACAATATTATTTCGAATATGTTTTAGGTTGGAGAGGAAAAAGTGGTCAAAAAGCTGATAAAGGGACGATTTTTCATAAGGTATTAGAAATATTGGCAGTAATAAAGCAGGGGTTGCAGAATAATCAAGAGTCTATTAATGATGATATTCTGGGAGTTATTCAAACAAAAAAATACGATCTTGATGATATTATTGAAAAAATTTACAAATATTATTCTAATGCTAGTAGTCACCATAAGTGGTCTCCAAAAGATTTAAAAGACTGTAATGCTTGGGTATATAAAGCTATCAATTTTAATAATGGGATGTTTGATCCAAGAAACAGTAACATCTTATGTCCAGAACAACACTTTGATTTTGAAATCAATAAACCGTGGGCCAAATATTCTTATCAGACTAATGAAGGTTTACTGGAAGGAAATTTAGCACTTAAGGGAACTATTGACTTGATTACTTTGATCTCGGAGGATACAATAGAAATTGTAGACTATAAAACCGGCCGTCGTCTAGATTGGGCGACAGGGCAAGAAAAGACATTAGAAAAATTACAAAATGATCCTCAATTAAGAATATACTATTATGCTATTAAACATCTATATCCACATATCAAACATGTTATTTTTTCTATCTATTTTATTAATGACGGTGGGCCATTTTCCATTTGCTTCGATGATTCTGACATAGGAAAAACAGAAGACATGCTTAGAATAAAATTTGATGCTATTAAAAAAACACAAAGACCAAAGCTACACAGAAGTTGGATGTGTAGTAAATTATGCCATTTTGGTAAAACAACATTTGAAGATACAAGCATTGACCCCATCGTCGAAAATAGAGATAATCAGGTTTGTGCTAAAGGATCTTATATGACTAAATGCGAACAAGTAAAACACGATCTACAGCTATATGGTATAGACACTGTAGTTAATCTATATAAACATCCTAATCACACATTTGGTAAATACAAGGCACCCGGAACAACAGAATGATCAATTATACCCCTCTTCATTGTCATTCAACATATAGCGTATTGGATGGTTTGTCTAAGCCTCAAGCAATGGCTGAAAGATGTCAAGAAATTAACGCCGCCGCTTGTGCGTTAACAGATCACGGCAATATCGCTGGGGCTATTAAATTCTATACAGAAATGAAGAAAGCGGGCATTAAACCCATATTAGGTTGCGAGCTTTATATATGCGAACAATCGCCGCTAATTAAAGAGATAGAAAATAAATCCCTGTCTCATTTTATAGTATTGGCAAAAAATTATAATGGGTGGAAAAATCTAATACGTTTAGTTTCAGAGTCCAATAGGCCTGATTTTTATTATCATAAACCTAGATTAGATTTGAATACATTAGCAACATTTTGTGATGGAGATATTATTGGTATATGCGGACATGCTGGTTCTTTAATAGCAGATGCTATAGTAGTAAATAATGAGCTACATGAGAACTGGAATAAAATAGGGACTGACATCATTCTTAGACTAAAGCAAATATTTGGAAAAGATAATTTCTTTTTGGAAGCTCAATTGATGGATCAAGAAAATTCTCCAATACAAGTTTTATTAACAAAAGCGATGCGACAGCTATCAAACGATACAGACACCAAGATCATCTGTACTCCAGACGCTCATTATTGCCGCAGGGAGGATGCTGTTGATCAACGAGTACTTCTATGCAATAATTTAAAAACAACCTTTCCAGAGGTCAGCAGGAAGATTTCAGAAGATGAACCAGTTCCTCTAGGATGTTTCTTTACGTCCGATAATTTTCATATATTGTCTCAAGAAGAAATGAACGATATCCATACGATTGAGGAAATTCAAAATACTAATTATGTGGCATCGTTATGTGAAGAATACAATATATTAAGTAAACCGCAACTTCCTCCATTTCCGTGCCCAGACAACAGCAATCCAGATGATTATCTTAGACAATTATGTAGAATTGGGTGGAAAGAGAAAATAGCAAATATCATCGAAAAAGACGATCAACAGATATATGTTGATAGAATTAAATATGAATTAGATATACTACAAGGTGCTGGACTTTCTAGTTATTTCTTAATTGTGCAAGATGTTGTTGATTATGTCAGAAGGAGCGATTGGCTTCCGGGACCGGGCAGGGGGTCGAGTGCAGGCTGTTTAGTCTCTTATCTTATAGGCATTACTAGTATAGATCCCATTAAGTATAATTTATTATTTGAGAGATTCTATAATTCTGGCAGAAATTCAACCGATAATATTTCAATGCCAGATATTGACGTAGACGTTCCCATTGATAAAAGAGAAAACATCATTGAGTATATCAAGCAAAAATATGGATATGATAAAGTGTCTCAAATGGTGACTTTTAATACTATAAAAGGAAGAGGCGCACTTAAAGACGTATTACGGGTTTATGGTAATATTTCATTTGACGAAATGAATAGAATCACTAAAAATATTCCAGAAGAAGCTAAAATTGCAGACGAGCTACAAGAAATGAAAGAAGAAACAGGAGAAGCATCAATTATTCGCTGGACTTTAGAGAATCAGCCAGAAAAACTTAAAGAGTGGTGTTTTATAGATGAGAACAATGAACTACAGGGACCACTTGCCAAAAGATTTGAACAGGCTATAAGATTAGAAGGAACCAAATCAAATCAATCCAAACACGCTGCGGG
>SESF01022127.1_pt1 | contig 12031 bp, 4 predicted proteins | sample 3171521 | NCBI WGS metagenome assembly SESF01 (sample SAMN10866945, study PRJNA518727) | freshwater metagenome | biome: subpolar coniferous forest; feature: holomictic lake; material: water; isolation source: holomictic Lake 227, 6 m and 8 m depth | place: Canada: near Kenora, Ontario | collected...
CATGGGCAAGCTCGACCGCGCCGCCCTGCAAGACGCCGTGCTGGCGCAGTTGCAACGCCTGTTCGAAGACACCGGCCCGGCTCCCTTGGGCGATGACTGAACTCGGGCAATTGTTGGACCTCACCACACAATGGCCCACCACGTGGTTTCGTCACTGCGACCTACATTCCCGTCATTGCGAACGAAGTGAAGCAATCCATGCCTTTCGCACTGCATGGACTGCCACGTCGCTTCGCTCCTCGCAGTGACGAAACTACGGTTCCTGATCCATTGGAAGTTCGGCCTCCAAACAGGAGTCTCTTGAAAAACCCATTGGGTCATTGCGAACGAAGTGAAGCAATCCATGACACCCGGCTGCATGGACTGCCGCGTCGCTTCGCTCCTCGCAGTGACGAAACCACGGTTCATGATCCATTTGCAGTTTCGGCACCGAAGCAGAAAACTCGCAATGGCGCGATGAACAGGGCCAAGTGTCGTGAATTCTGAAAAGATCAATCGCTGGGCTGATTGCATGCGGCGGGCCTTGTGCGTGGTGCTATTGGTCGGGCTGGCCCCGGCGATTGCGCAGACCAGCGTTAGCAGCGCGCCGTACCGGTTGGTGGTGCCGGTGGCTGCGGGCGGGCCGCTGGATGGGTTGGCGCGGCTGTTGGCGCGTGTGCTCTCGCGCAACCTGGATGAGCCCGTGATCGTGGACAACCGGCCCGGGGCTTTTGCCATGATCGGCACCGAGTACGTGGTTAAAGCGTCGCCGGACGGGCGCACGTTGCTGGTGGCCACGTCGTTTCTCGTAACCAATGCGGTGCAATACAAACTCAACTTCGATCCGCTGCGCGACTTGCGTGCGGTGATTCAGTTGGGCGAGGTTGATCATGTGCTGGTTGCGCGCTCGGAATTGGGCGCGAGCAGCGTGGCCGACTTGCAACGGGTTGCGGGCTTGCAGCGTGGCGGCCTCAACTGCGCTGCGCCACCGGGCGAAATGGCGCTGGCCTGCGAGCGGCTCAAAGTGGCGCTGGGTGGTGCGGTGGTGGTGATTCCCTATTCCAGCATCGGCCCGGCAATGACCGCCTTGATGGGAGGCCAGGTGGATGTGATGTTTGCGCCGCGCGACGCGGTGGTGCCGCAGCTTGAGACGCGGCGCATTCTGCCGTTGGCCAGTGGCGCACCGCAGCGGCCCCCGGCGCCGCTGGACAAGCTGCCGCTGCTCAAAGACGTGTGGCCGGGCTTTACGGCGAGCGGGTTCACCGGCATTCTGGTTCCGGCGGGCACACCGCAAGCAACCGTGACCATGCTCAACCGCGAGTTCAACCGCGTGTTGCTCGATCCGCAAGTGCATGCCTGGCTGGCTGCGTGGGGGACTCCATCGGCGGCCAATGCGCCCGGGAAATTGGCGCAAACGCTCTCTGACAAAGCGCTGTACTACCGCCAGTTGGCCGAGCAGATCGGGCTCAAGCCGCAGTAGCGTCCACCGGCGCTACTTGGCTTCGGGATAAAACCATTCGTAGTACCAGCCGCAGGCCTTCTTGATCAGGTCGTGCGCGCGCTGCGGGATCTCGTGCGTCTCGGGTGGCGTGATGCTGGAGTGCTGGGTGTGCAGGTACTTGTAGCGGAAGTGGCTGTCGCTCTCGTGCGCGCGCACGGTCAGCTTCTTGGGGTGGATGCGGTGGGGCTTGAGACCGAGCCACTGGTAGACGCGCTCCATGGTTTCCACCGGCTTGCCCATCAGGTCTTCAAAGCGCACAAAGTAGATGCGGTTCTTCACTGCCTGGGGCAAGTCCTGCACGGCTTGAATCGACGACAGTGGTGCGCCAATGGCCTTGTCCTTGGCAAACAACTGGTCGGCGCGGCCCAGGCGGTCGTAGTCGGCCAGGTGGTCGATAAAGTCAAGCAGGATGGTCTTTTGGTGTTGCGCTTCGATCGAGCCATAGACCTGGGTCAGGTCGCGGATCGAGACCAATATCTTGGCGTTGGGGTCGAGCTGCAGCAAGAACTCGATGCAGTGCAGCCAGGCGCGGTTCTTGTCCACTACCGCAGCCTTGCCGTGGCCCGCGTACCAACCTTGCAAGAAGCCTTGCAAAGCCGATTGGAGGTGACCGTAGGTGGCGTCAAACTGAACGTCGAGTTGCGAGAGCATGAAGCTGTCGTCGCTGATCGAGCGGCGCGTGGCCAGCAGCGCATTGCACAGCGGCGAGCTATGCGCTTCGCAATGCACGTCGGGGTGCTCGGCAAGCAGTTGGCACAGCAGGGTGGAGCCCGAGCGGGGCAATCCGGCGACGCCGATGAATTGGGCTGGCATGGGTGAACTTCTCTTTCAATAACCTGTAATTCCGCGGGGCATGGCGCGTAGCAGCTTGAAGCGACGAAATCCCAAGTCCATCAGCGGTTCGAGCGCAAAGTCAACCATACCAAGAATTTCGCGGTCTTTGGTGGTCTTGGAACATTTGAACTGTGCGCCGGGCTCAAACTTGTTGATCTTGGAGACCGAACCATAGCAAATCTTGGACGGGCAGTTGAGCGCGCAACCGGCGTTGGCAAACAGCGTGATGCGCGCCTTGTCCTGGATGCCGCGTAAAAAATCCAGGTCTTCGTTGAGCTTCATCGGCAGCACCACGGTGTCGTACAACTTGAGCGCTTCGTCAATCTTGGCGTAGCTGTCGATCGACTTGATGACGCTGGACTCCATTTTGTACTTGGGAAAATCCCGGCGCATCCAGCGCGCCAGCTTGTCGTTGGTGATGATGGCCGAGTTGCCTTCCTCGTGGTACTTTTCCAGAAACGCCGCGTAGCCGCGGTACTCGGCCTCGGTCACGATGTGGTTGGTCAGCGGCAGGCGCAGCCCGATGCCGTGCGCCGAAAGCTCAAACACGTCGTTGTTGCTGAGCTGCGGACCTTCATAGATGCGCCCGCCATACAACGTGCAGGGTTCGACAAAGCCAAACAGGCTATCCATCTGGCGCAAGGGGACGTTGGCAAAGTTGGATTTCAAGAACGGAATGACCGGCTCGGCGGCCTTCTTGCCGCGCGCCGAAATGGTGTACATCACTTGCATCGGTGCATCCATGCGTTGGGGAGGGAGGCTTCAGGGCTTTGCGCGTTGATCGAGTTGTGCGCCCACGGCTTCAACGACGCTGCCCCACTGGCCATCGTCGCCCTGCTGGAAGATGCACACGTTGGGGTACCACACGCTCAGGTTCTCACCTTGCGGCCCCTGGCTGCGCGCTGCCCAGCGCCAGTCGGCCACACGCGGCAGCAGCAGCCAGGTGGGCCGTGCCAGCCCGGCAGCCAGATGCACGGCAGCGGTGTCAATGGTGATGACCAGATCGAGATGGGCCATTGCTGCGGCAGTTTCGGCAAAGTCGGTCAGCAACGGTGACAGGTCTTCAAGGGTGCCGCTGTCTGCTACTGGAATGTCTTGCGACTGCGGTCCGACTTGCAGCGAGAACCACCGGATGTGCTTGCGTTCAAACAGCGGTGCAAGCTGCGCATAGGCAATGCTGCGCCGCGCATCGGGCGTAGTGCGTCCAGCCCAAACGATGCCTACGCGCATCCGACCGTCGGACGCCATGCGCCTGTCCCAACGCTCCTGGGCACGCGGCTCAGCTTGCAGGTAGTGGCTTGCCAGCGGCAGGGTCTGTGCCTGCGGCCCCAGCAGCGTGGGCAGGCTGATCTGGGCCACGGCATAGTCGTATGGCGCACTGCCTTGCTCTGGAGTATGCACCGGTGTCTGGGTGACGATCACGCCTTGGAGGCTGTGCGCCATCAGGCGCAGCAGTGGCGGCGCTACCTCAAACGCAACCTGCGCGCCCATGGCTGCCAGGCGCTGCACCAGTGGCGTGAATTGCAGCGTGTCGCCAAAGCCCTGCTCAGCCCACACCAGGATGCGTTTGCCCTGCAAGGGCTCGCCGCGCCAGGGCGGTAGGTGGCGGTAGCGGCGTTGTTCGGGGAAGCCGTCCCAATGCCAGCGCCACTCGTACTCGGCCCAGCCCTCGGAGTAGTTGCCCACGGCCAGCAGCGCCAGCGCCAGATTCCAGTGCGCCAGGGCAAAGGCTGGTGCCTGTGCGATCGATTGCCGGTGGCAAAGAATGGCGTGCTCTGGGAGGCAAAATTCCGTCATGATTTTGCCCAGCGTGGTGAGCGCGTCTTCAATTTTCTCGATGCGCCCATGGGGCAAGCCCGCTGGCAAGCGGGCCTTGAGCGGCGCGTCAATGTGAGGTGCCACGCGCTGGCGCAAGTCATTGGCAAAGTCAGCCACCTTGTGGTCGAGCCGTCCATACAAATCCAGCGCGCGAAAAATCTGCTGGGCCGCCTCATCCAGCCGGTGCATCTGCGCCAGGCAGGTGCCCAGGTTCACGTAAGCGCCGTAGTTGAGCGGGTCGTGCGAAAGGATTGCGCGGTAGGGTAGCTCGGCCTGCGCATAGAGCTTGGCGTTTTGCAGCGTGCAGCCTTGGTCGAGCATGACCGCCAGCGCTGCCGGTTCGTGCCCCAGCCTGCGCAGGATGCGGGCCAGGTTGCCGTAGGTGTCGAGGTGCGACGGATCGAGCTTGAGCGAATGGCGCAGCAGTTCGACCGCCAGCTCGGGCTCGCCACGTTGGGCGGCAAGCAGCGCCAACTGGTGCAGGCATGCGGCCGTCAGGCGTGGCCGCTCCATCACCGTCAAATAGAGCGTACGCGCCGCCTCAAAGTCGCCTTTGGCGTGTAGCTCCAGGGCCTGCGCAAATCGCGGAAACTGCTTACCCAGCTCCACCATGGATGCAGTGGGTGGCGCAGATGAAGCGGGCACGTCCATCAAGGACTGTGCCGCAGGCTCGGCTGAAAGGCCGGATGTGACGGAAGCAAATAGCGGCATGCGGATGGCGTGGTGTCGTCCCAATTGCGGAGTTGGCAGGCCAACGCGGCCCGCGCAGTTGCATTGTTGACGACAAGTTTGCAAGCAGTTGTAAGCCGTTTGTTACCAACCGGGTAACAGTCTGTAACAACCTGTGGTGGCGTGCCGACGCTTACACATTTTTGCTGTGACAAACGCTAGCATGGGCCGCTTGTTCAGTTGCCCGTTGGTCGCGCGCTAAGAAATATCTTGCGCGTTGATCACATTCTGGGAGATGCGCCATGTTTGGCCGTGCCTCGTTAAACCACATATACCGCACCGTCTGGAATCAGGCTCTGGGAGCCATGGTGGCGGTGGCAGAAATTACCTCGGGCAGAGGCAAGGCCTCTGGCTCTTCAGCGCGCACACGCCTGCGGCTGAACACGCCTGCGTGGGCGGACCTGAACGTGGGTGCGCTGGCCGCGGGTGTGGCGCTGGCCTGGGGCGCGGTGCTGCCAAGTGCTTTTGCCAACCCGGTAGGCGGCGAAGCGATTGTGGGCCAGGCCACCCTGGCAACCCAAGGCAACAAACTGACGGTGACCACGCAAAACGGCGTGGGCAGCAATTACTCGGCCATCAACTGGCAGAGCTTCTCGATTCCTGCAGGCAGCACCACCTATTTTCAGCAACCCAACGCCACCAGCACCTCCATCAACCGGGTGGTGAGCAATACGCCCTCACTGATTTTTGGCACGCTGGGCAGCAACGGCAACCTGGTGCTGGTAAATCAGTCGGGCATTACCGTGGGCGCTGGTGCCGTGGTGGACACGGCGGCGTTTACTGCGTCGGCCTTGCGCATGAGCGACGCCGATGCGCTCTCCGGGCGCTTGCGCTTTGGCGACGCCAGCGTGGCCGGCGGCGCAGTCTCGGTGCAGGGCAACATCCTGGCGCGCAGCGGCGATGTGGTGCTGATGGGCTCGGGCGTGGACACTGGCACCGCAGCGCTGGTGCAAGCCCCAAACGGCAGCGCCATTCTGGCAGCAGGCCAGCAGATCGAAATTACCGCACGCGGGCTGGAAGGCATCACGCTGCAGGTACAGGCACCCACCGACCGTGCTGTCAACCTGGGCACTTTGCAGGGCGATGCGGTTGGCATTTTTGCCGGTACGCTGAAGCACAGCGGCGCGATTGCGGCTAACGCGGTGAGTGTGGAGGGCGGCAAGGTCGTACTCAAAGCCAGTGATGCCGCCGAGGTGAGCGGCCAGATCAGCGCACGCCAGGCCAGCGGCGCAGGCGGCAGTGTGAATATCTCGGGCCGCAGCATCGATCTGCAGGCCGGTTCGGTGATTGACGCCGACGCAGCAGGTACAGGCGACGGTGGCAGGGTGGCAGTGCTGGCAATGGACAGCACCCAGGTGGCGGGCAGCATCAGCGCGCGCGGAGGGGACGCCGGTGGCAATGGTGGGTTTGTCGAGACCTCGGGCGCGCATGTACAGATTGCGGACAGTGCGCGGATCAGCACAGCGGCCAAGATGGGGCTGAGCGGAACGTGGCTCATTGATCCGACGGACATTAATATCGTTTCAGGGGGGGACGCCAGCGACCTCACTGGCACGGGCCCCGCGACGAGTTCAGCCAGTTCTATTACCAACGGGACAATTCAGGCCGCGCTGGCGTCAACCAATGTGACGATCTCCACGGCATCAGCCGGGACGCAGGCAGGCGACATCAATGTGAATGCGCCGATTAGCTGGAGTTCCAACAAACTGACTCTCTCAGCGCATAACAACATCAACATCAACGCCAACCTGACGACCACAACTTATGCTGCCGGTCTTGCCTTGAAGTACGGCCAGGGCGGCGGGGCGGCTGACTACAAGATGGGGCCTGGTGCACAGGTCAACCTGGCCACCGGGAGCTACTTCGCTACCCAGTTGGGTTCGAATCCCGCTGCACTAGTGAACTACGTTGTGGTCACTAACGAGTCCGCGTTGCAAGCCATAGGTACTGACGCCACTTCATTGGCTGCCAACTATGCCTTGGGAGCCGACATCTCACTGAGCCTTCCATTCACGCCGATGGGGTCGGACCCGTTGAGCGAAGGCCATGCGTTTACCGGAAGCCTGCATGGGCTGGGGCACACGGTCAGCGGGTTATCCATCAATTTGTCCGGGGCGTCTTTTGTTGGGATGTTTGGATACACCGCTTCCTCGTCTGTAATCCGCGATGTGGGCTTGACCGGCGGTTTTGTTTCTGGCAATAACAATGTTGGTGCCTTGGTTGGGCACAACGAGGGTTTGATCAGCAACAGCTATTCCGACTCCAGTCTTAGCGTGATCGGGGGGTCAACCACCATTAGCATGTTTGCCAGTAACGTCGGCGGCCTGGTGGGGTACAACAGCGGCACCATTGTTGGCAGCCACGCCAGCGGCAACGTGACCGGCACCCATGCACTCAATAAGAACATCGGTGGACTGGTGGGCGACAACTCCGGCTCGATCAGCGACAGTTACGCCGAGGGCCGCGTATTGGGTGTCGGCGACCGCATAGGCGGCTTGGTGGGAACCAACTACGGCACGATCGATTCCAGTCACGCGACAGGCAATGTCACAGTAACCGGTAGCAGCTACGTTGGTGGCTTGGTAGGTTTCAACAATAACTCGATCGGCAATAGTTACGCATCGGGCAATGTGAGCGGCAGCAGTTACGTGGGGGGATTGGTTGGACTCAATAACGGTGGGGGAATCACCTATAGCAATGCCACAGGCATCGTCAGCGGGGGCAGCTATGTTGGCGGCCTGGTAGGAGACAACTACGGATTAATTTCCAATAGCAACGCCTCTGGCAAAGTGAGCGGCGGGAACGACACCGGTGGTTTGGTGGGCCACAACTATGGCTCAATCATCAGCAGTTGGGCTACAGGCAACGTCAGTGGCGGCAGTTACGTGGGTGGCTTGGTAGGTAGGGCGCTTAATTTCGAAGTTGGAAGTTCCATTGTCAATAGCTACGCAACCGGCAATGTCACTGGTGGCAATGATGTTGGTGGCCTGGTGGGTTGGAATAACGGTCGTTATGCTGTCATTCGCGGTAGTTACGCAAGCGGGCAGGTGAGCGGGCTTACCCATGTGGGCGGCCTGGTGGGGACCAATGAAGGTTCCATCGACGTAAGTTATTCAAATGGCTCTGTCAATGTGGGCATTTGTGATGGCTGCACTCCAAACAACTTTGGTGGCTTGGTTGGTCACAACACCAGTACAGGCTACATCATGGGTAGCCAAGCATACGGTTACGTAAACGGTGGATCTGGCAACAATATTGGCGGATTGGTTGGCACCAATGACGGCAGCATTGGTACAAGTAGCTATGGCGACAGGACGACCAACAGTTATGCAGGTGGAACGGTATCTGGGGGAAATTATGTCGGTGGTGTAGTCGGGCGTAACAATGGTACGGTGAACACTGGCAGCCATGCCAACGGCAATGTGTATGGCAATACCGATGTCGGTGGTCTGGTGGGTTGGAATACCGGGACCATTGATAACACCAGCGCCACTGGCTGGGTGTATGGCGGTAGCACCAGTATTAGCGGCAATGTTGGTGGCTTGGTCGGTCGCAATGATTACGCATCGATCACCAATTCGCAGGCGTCAGGCAGCGTTTTTGGCTACAGCCGCGTGGGCGGTTTGGTTGGCCGGAATTACGGTGGTTCGATCAACGGGTCATCGGCTTCGGGCAATGTGAGTGGCAATTGGAATGTGGGTGGGCTGGTCGGTTCCAGCGACTACGCGTCACGACATGAGAGAGGTGCCTGGATTTCAAACAGCAACGCGTCGGGACGTGTAACGGGAAGCAGCTATGTGGGCGGTCTGGTGGGCTACAACGACAACCGAAGTTCTATCGTCAGTAGCTTCGCCACAGGTCCAGTCTCTGGGTCAAGCTACGTTGGTGGATTGGTGGGGGCTAACTATGGTTTTATTGGAAGCAGCACTGCCTCTGGAGCCGTGCATGGCGTTGATGAAGTCGGTGGCCTAGTCGGTCGCAACAGCAATAGCGGCTCCATTGGAAGCAGTGGCGCCTATGGCACAGTGAACGGCGTCAACAACGTTGGTGGTCTGGTGGGACTCAACTACGGCACGGTAAGCACCGGTAGCTATGCAGGTGGGGCCGTGTATGGCAGTAACTATGTTGGTGGCTTGGTCGGTCGAAACAACGGGACCGTGAATACGGGGAGCTATGCCTACGGTAGCGTGCATGGCAGTATTGATGTGGGTGGTTTGGTCGGCCGGAATAATGGCACCATCGACACCACAAGTTTTGCCTACGGCTCGGTGTATGGGTCACGTAATGTAGGAGGATTGGTCGGATACAACAACGGCACGATCTCCGGCAGCTATGTCACCGGCAGTGGCACCGTGAGTGGCGGCAGCTACGTTGGGGGCTTGGTTGGATACAACAACAGTACGATAACCGGCAGCCACGTTAACGGCAGCGTTAGCGTAATTGGTGGCAGCTATGTCGGTGGGTTTGTCGGCTATAGCTCCGGCAATATTGACACCAGCTACGTCGCTGGCGGCGTCAGCGTCAGTGGAGGTAATTACGTCGGTGGGTTGGTGGGGAAGAATGACAATGGAACGATAGCCGGCAGTTGGACGGAGAGCCTGGTCACGGTGACAGGCAACACTGATGTCGGTGGTCTGGTTGGGTACAACAACGGGTCTATAACCGGAGGCAGTTATGCCGTTGCTAGCGTCACCGGTTACCAGAACGTGGGTGGCTTGGTAGGTACCAACTCGTCGGGGCGAGTTATTGCCAACGGATTTGCATCAGGCGACGTGACTGGTGTAAGTGGCAGCAGCAATATTGGTGGCTTGGTTGGCAAGAACTATGGCACGATCAGTGGCGATCTGGGTAACGGGAGTTGGAACACCATTTACGCGTCCGGCACTGTCACTGGGGGAAGCTATAGCAGCAACGTGGGTGGATTGGTTGGGGCCAACTACAACACCATCCAGGGCAGTGGTCAAGGAACGTTGAGTTCAACATACGCTCTTGGCCCTGTGACGGGTGGTGACCATAGTGGAAGAGTCGGTGGACTCGTGGGGCGCAATTACAGCACGATTATCGGAGTCTACGCTTCGAGCGTGGTGACAGCGGGTGCATATAGCAGTGAAGTCGGCGGACTGGTAGGTCGCAACAATGGTTCGATTGCCAACAGCTTCGCCGCTGGCAGCGTGAGTGGCAGCAGTTATGTCGGTGGCTTGGTTGGTACAAACTGGGGCACGATTGATGCCAGCAACGCCTCCGGCAATGTGACCGGTACCAACTACGGGGCCGGTGGCCTGGTGGGTGCAAACTACGGGCCTGGCAGCATCACCAATAGTTCTGCGACTGGTATCGTGAGCGGAGGTAGCTACGTTGGCGGTCTGGTTGGAAGCAACTATGGTTTTGTTTCAAATAGCTATGCGACCGGCAATGTATTTGGAAATGGTGGTGGTTGGTCTACTGGTGGCTTAGTGGGGTACAACACGGGTTCGATTGTTGATAGCTACGCCACGGGCAATGTCAGCGGCGCCAATGATGTGGGTGGGTTGGTGGGGCAAAACAATGGCACGATCAGCGCCAGCCTTCCCGGGTCGGGCGGTAGTACTTATTCGACCGGTAGCGTCCAAGGCAGCAGTTATGTCGGTGGGCTGGTTGGTCGGTCCAACGGTTCCATCTTGAACAGCTATTCAACCGGTGCCGTGAGTGGTGGCAGTTTGGGCGTTGAAGTTGGCGGGCTGGTTGGCTACAACAAAGGCAATGTCGACAACAGCTACTACAACATAGATGCGGTGGCGGTCAATGGCAGCACCGGCGTGGTTACGGTGGGCGGGATATATGGTGGGCAATATGCTGCATGGTCCGGAAACAACTACGCTGTGCTCAGCATTGGCAGTTACGCTTCTCTCAGCGGCAGTGGTACTAGCTACTCAGTTTCTACCGATCAAGGTCTAAAGGATCTGCTTGCATTCGCCGGTCAGTCGACTTATGGCGCCTATACCTTTAGGTTGGCAGGCCCAATTATTTTGAGCACGGGCAATCTGCACATTCCTTATCTGACTGGTAATTTTGACGGTGGGGGCAAAACGATTTCCAACCTCAACGTCAATCAGCTATTCGCCAGCGATGTTGGGCTGATTGGCAAAGCCATGGGGTCAGTTACCGGTGTAAATTTGGTTAATCCAACAGTCATAGGCTACAACCGCGTGGGAGCGCTTGTTGGCAACAACTATGGTGGCGGAGCGATCGGCAACAGCTCCGTTAGCGGGTCGGTCAGTGTTCCTGGCGTCCGTGTTGCAGGCAATAGCTACGTTGGCGGCTTGGTGGGGCAGAACTATGGCGGTGCGATCAGCAACACTTCGGTTTCTGGTACGGTCGGTGTGAGCGGCGGAAGTTATGTGGGTGGCCTAGTCGGTCACAACAAAGGCAACATCAGTAACAGCTACGCCACCGTGTTGGTGTCGGGTGCGGCGCAGGTGGGGGGGCTGGTCGGCTACAACTACGGTGGGAGCGTTAGCAACAGTTACGCCAGTGGTGCCGTGAATGGTATGTCTGACGTTGGCGGACTGGTGGGCTCCAACAAGACCTACATTGACACCGTCGCGTCTGTCAGCAATAGCTACGCTTCGGGTAACGTTAGCGGGACAAGCAATGTTGGCGGTGTGGTAGGCAATAGTGTCAGTGGCGCTATCGCGAACACCTACGCCAGCGGCTCCATTGTTGGTGCCAGCAATGTGGGCGGTGTGGCAGGAGCGGTCGGTGGAACTATTAGCAATAGCTTCTGGGACTCTACGCTGAACCCTTCATTGCTTGGTAGCGGCGGTTTGACCACGGCTGAGATGAAGAGTGCTGCAAGTTATTCCGCGTGGGGAGCAGATATTGTTTCAACCGGTGGCAGCACCACCGCCATTTGGCGCATCTATGATGGCAACACTGCGCCGCTGTTGCGCAGCTTCTTGACGCCGTTAACCGTGGCGGCAGACGCTGTTGTCAGAAGCTACAACGCAAGTATTGAAACGGGGTTAACCAATGTGGCCTACTCCGGCACCGGCGCGCCGCCCAACCTAGCCCATCTGCCCAACATCAACAACCCCTATAACGGTGCCATCAACGCCAGCGCCACGCCTTACGCGGCTGGTTTGTATTCGGACCAGCAGGGCTATGACATTACGTCCAACGTCGGCACGCTGA
>SESF01004764.1_pt1 | contig 12022 bp, 8 predicted proteins | sample 3171521 | NCBI WGS metagenome assembly SESF01 (sample SAMN10866945, study PRJNA518727) | freshwater metagenome | biome: subpolar coniferous forest; feature: holomictic lake; material: water; isolation source: holomictic Lake 227, 6 m and 8 m depth | place: Canada: near Kenora, Ontario | collected...
TGTACCAACTCCCAGCATCGCCCGCGAGATGGTCGGGCGCAGCATGGAGAAGTTCTACGCGCGCGAAGCCCACGAAGTCGGCGAAGTCATCCTCGAGGTGGAGGGACTCAGGCGCACGAGGGAGGGTCCTGCGGTCTCCTTCTCGTTGCGGCGGGGCGAGATTTTGGGCATCTCGGGAATGGTAGGCTCCGGCCGTACCGAGATCATCAGGGCCCTCATCGGCGCCGACCCACGCTACGCGGGCGGGATACGCCTCCGAGGCAGCGCGGTAGCCCTCAGAAACCCCAGGGAATCCATCGCAGCGGGGATAGCCTACATCACCGAGGACCGGCAGAAGCTCGGTCTCATGCTTGGTGCAAGCATCGTAGAAAACCTCACCCTCGTCAGCCTCGACCGGAAGATCCCCGGCTACTTTACGAACTTCCGGAACCACGTGGGCCTGATCAAGGGCATTTATGACGAACTGGGGGTGCGAGCCTCCTCACCCTTCCAGGTTGTGCGCTACTTGAGCGGTGGCAACCAGCAGAAGGTCGTACTCGGGAAATGGCTCTTCGAGGATTCCGACATCTTCATACTCGACGAGCCAACCCGAGGCATCGACGTCGGGGCCAAGGCAGACTTCTACAAGATCATGTCGGACCTCGCCAAGCGTGGAAAATCCATCATCATGATCTCCTCCGACATGCCCGAGCTCATCTCCATGAGCGACCGGGTACTTGTCGTCAGTAGCGGACAGATAGTCCGGGAACTCGTCGGTGAGGAAATCACCGAGCACAACATCATCATCTGGGCACTCGAGGTGAACGCACATGGCTGAAGCGGCGACAAGAACGAAGACGAGGATCGATCTGAAGGATCAGCGGATTCTCCTGTGGCTGATAATCCTGGTGCTCTGCGTGGTCGTAACCGCGATCAACCCGCGCTTTCTTTCGGTCGACAACATCATGGTCGTCCTGCAGCAGGTCTCGGTGGTCGGCATCCTGACGATGGGCATGGCCCTCCTTCTGATTTCCGGGGGCATCGACCTCTCGATGGGCAGCATCATGGTCTTCTCGGCCGTGGTGATGGCCAAGGTCATCATGGGAGGCGGGGATCCACTGCTCGCCATCGTCGCCGGGCTTTCCGTCTCGACGCTCTTCGGATTCATCAACGGCGTCATCATCGCGAAGAGCCGCTGCCTTCCCCTCATCATCACATTGGGCATGGCGAACGTCTACTTCGGAATATCCCTGGTCGTCTCCAACGGGAAGTTCCTCAACTTCCAGCAGAAGTTCGAGTGGATCCGAAGGACCAAGCTCTGGGACGTCGTCCCCGTCTACATGCTGGCCTTCTTCGCACTCGTGGTGGCCTTCACCGCCATCCTCCTCAACCTGACGAAGACCGGACGCCGGATTGTCGCCGTCGGGGGCAACGAGGAAAATGCCTACCTGTCGGGCCTCCGCGTGAACCGCTTCAAGATCCTCGCCTACACCGTCAGCGGCTTCTTTTGCGGTATCGCCTCCATCGTCTTCGCCGCCCGCCTCGACTCGGTCACCTCCTCGGCAACATCCGCCAATTATGAGCTTTCCGCACTTACGGCCAGCATTGTCGGCGGCGTCACCTTCGAGGGCGGGAGGGGCACCATCCTGGGCGCCTTCACCGGTGTCCTCCTCATCGGCCTCCTCAGCAATGCGATGACCGTACTTTCCATCAATTCGTACATCCAGAAGATCGTCCAGGGCGCCATCATCGTCCTGGCCGTCGTGTTCAGCAACATGGACAAGATCAAGCGCAACTAGGAATGGTTTGGCGAAAGGCGGGCCTGGAGCCGTTCTCGCCGGTGCAGCGGAGGAAGCATGAGAAAGGGCATCAATTACTGGAGTTTCGCGAAGGGAACGCCCCTGAAGCGCGCGATAATCCTCGCAAAGCAGGCGGGCTTCGAGGGAATTGAGTTCTGTATGGACGAGGAGGGAGAGCTCTCCATCTCCTGCAGCGAGGCCGAGGCGCGGGCTATCCGCCAGATACTTGACGATACCGGCCTTGCGGCTTCGAGCGTCTGCTCCTGGCTCGGCTGGGTCTACCCCCTCACGTCGGCCGATCCGGCCAAGAGAGAGAAGGGCCGCGACATCCTGGCCAAGATGATCGACACCGCCGCGATCCTCGGAACCGACGCCATCCTCTGCGTCCCCGGCTACGTGGGCTGCGACTTCATTCCCGACGCCGAGGTGGTGCCCTACCAAACAGCCCTCGACCGTGCGCAGGAAGGGCTGTCCTCGCTGATCCCGCACGCAAAGGCCACCGGCGTCTCCATCGCGGTCGAAAACGTGTGGAACAAGATGCTCCTGTCGCCCCTGGAGATGCGCGCCTTCATAGACGGGCTGGCCTCACCCTTCATCGGGGCCTACTTCGACGTGGCCAACTGCATACAGACAGGTTATGCGGAGCAGTGGATCGACATACTCGGAGCCCGGATCAAGCGTGTGCACTTCAAGGACTACCGGCGCGACCCCGGCGGCTTCCGGGGCTTCGTCGAGCTTCTCTCAGGCGACGTGAATTTCCCCGCCGTCGTGTCCGCCCTCGGAAGGGCCGGTTTCGCGGGCTTCTGCAATGCAGAGATCATGCCGACCTACACGACGCATACCGACGCCGTCATTCACAACAGCTCCATGTCGATGGACTACATCCTGGGCACCAGGGGAAAGGACCAATTATGATCAAAGTGGCATTGATCGGAGCCGGCTTCATCGCAGGCAACCACGCTGCGGCCTGGGCCAAGCTTCCGGGCGCCACACTGGCGGCTGTCTGCGACAGCAATTCCGAGCGCGCTGGAAAGCTTGCGGCTGAGCACGGGGCAAAAGCCTTCACCGACATCGAGGAGCTCTTCGCAAAGGCGGACTTCGACCTGGTCGACATCTGCGCGCCCACCTCTGTCCATGCCAGATATGCCGTGATGGCTGCGGGCCGGGGCAAGCACGTGCTCTGCGAAAAGCCCATGACCCTGACAGCGGAGGACGCCGAGGCCATGGTCGCGGCGGCACGGGCCGGCGGCGTCAAGCTGATGATCGCGCAGGTCCTCAGGTTCTGGCCCGAATATGTCGAGATCAAGAAGCGCCTCGACCGGGGTGACCTCGGTGAGATCCAGATGGTCTACGCCAACCGCCTGGCCCAGCATCCTAATTGGGCAGAATGGTTCAAGGACCCCGCCACGAGCGGCGGCGGACTCTTCGACCTCCACCTCCACGATATTGACATCCTCAGGCACTATTTTGGCCCTGTAGACAGCGCCTCGGCGGTCGGTTGGAAAAATCCCACTGGCTGCTGGAATCACGTGGTCTCGAGCCTCTCCTTCAAGAACGGGGTCAAGGCCGTGGCCGAGGGCGCATTCGAGATGCCTGAGGGCTACCCCTTCACGATGACGATGCGCATAGTCGGTACCAAAGGGGCACTTGAGTTCGCCCTGTCGGCAGGCTTCAACCTCGAGGACCTCGGAGGAGCCTCGTCCCGCCTCCTCCACTTTTCCCCGGGGAAGGCCCCGGAACTCGTGAAGGTAGCAGCGGGAGACGGCTACTTCAACGAGATCGAGTACTTTGCCGGCTGCGTCGCAGGGGGCAGGGAGCCAAGCCTGATGCCTGCCGCCGAGAGCCGCGAGGTCATCGGCCTGGTGCTCGCCCTGCGCAGCTCCATGGAAACGGGGGAAATCCAGCGCTTCTAGGGCGCAGGACAACGGACATGACGGGCAAAGAGCGGATCGCGAAGGCCATGCGAGGGGAAAAAGCCGACAGGGTGCCGGTTTTTTGCCAGCTCGCCATCGGGCACTACATGCTCAACTCAGGGAAGACAGCCTGGCGCCTGTGGTTTTCGCCACAGGACTTCAGCGACGCCTTGGTTGCCCTCGCGGGCCGCTACGGCTTCGATGGAGTCCTCGTCAACCTCCCAGGGCGGCCCCGGGATTGGGAGGCCCAGGTCGCATCGGTGGAGCAGGGCACGGAAGGCACAAGGATCGAGTGGAAGGGCGGAGGCTGCAGCCTCAGCCCCGACGACGACAACGTCCATTACCAGGGGCCAGGACAGCGCCCCGCCTTCGACAAGGTGGATCCAGGCTGTCTGTATTATGTGGAACCCCACTGCATCACCGAGGTGAGCTATCCCTTCTCCTTCGACTTTGCTCCACCCTCCCTTGCCTTCGGCCCCTCCTTCTTTCCCGACTATTTTCTCGACAGCCTCAGGCTTACCGTGCAAAAAGCCGGCCCTTCCCTCCACGTCTCCTCCGAGATCTTTTCGCCCTTCACCCAGCTGATGGAACTTTTAGGCTACGCCGATGGGCTCATCGCCCTCATGGACGATCCTGACAAATGCGAAGCAATCCTTGCTTCCCTCTCGGCCGGGGCAGGGGAGCTTGCCGTACTCCAGGCCCAGGCAGGGGCTGACGCCGTCCTGGTCTCCTCGGCCTTCGCCGGTGCCGGCTTCCTCTCCCTCGAACAGTACCGCCGCTTCGTCCTCCCCTACGAAAAAGCCATAGTTGCGAGGATCCACCGCGAAACCAGCGCAATGGCCTACGTGCACAGCTGCGGTAGCATCGGCGACAGGATCGGAGCGATGGTCGAGGCCGGCTACGACGGAATCGACACCATGGACCCTCCGCCCCTGGGCAACACCGACATAGCGAGCGTCAAAAAGGAATTCGGGGAGCGCCTCTTCCTCAAGGGCAACCTCGATCCGGTCAACATCCTTCTCAACGGAGAGGCTGAAGTCATTCGATCCAAGGCTGCCGAGCTTATCGCAACTGCAGGCCAGGATGGAGGCTACATCCTGTCGACCGCCTGCTCGGTCTCCCCCGGAACCGACCCCGCGAAGATCGCCCTCCTGGCTGAAACGAGCAAGCGCCATCCATACTAATTACCGCGAGCTTTCCATCCGCTCAGGAAGCCCTCGCCCTCCGGATATGCCTTCGCAGGCATTTTCCGGCGCAGGGAAGGAGCCACCATCGTGAGAAGGACCCTCGCAGGCCTGCCCCGAAGCCTGACGGTGACCGACACCGCCAATGCCCTGATGCAAAACCGCATCAACATCTCGATCATCTTCAACTACCTCCGCGACCGAGGGATCGCCTATCGCGCACAGATCGCCCGCGACCTCGGGATCAGCGCACCGGCTGTGTCGCGGGCCATCGAGCGCCTCCTGAAGGATGAGTATGTCATCGAGTCGGAGCGGGTCCAGGTCGGTACCGGCAAGAAGGCGGCGCAGGTCTCCGTGAATTCAGGGCGCGGTTACATTGTCGGAGTCGACACCCTCGCCGATCCAATCAAGATCGCCATCAGCGATTTCGCAGGAATCCTCCAGCAGCAATCCATCGCGGCGCCCTTCGACGGCAGCTCGGCCTTCTCCGACCATCTGATAGCTTCGATCCGCTCGGCCATCGCCGACTTCAGCAAGGAAGCCCCCGAAGCCCTGGTGAACCTTTTGGCCATCGGGATAGGCGTTCCCGCAGTCGTCGACCCGCAGACAGGGGCCATCCTGAATGCCAGCCTCTACGAAAGCCTCTCCACCACCAACCTTCCCGAAAGCCTCCGCCTGGCCTTCGATGTTCCCATATACATCGAAAACATCTCCAACCTCGCCTCCATCGGGGAATGGAAGCGCGGCACAGGACGCGATACACGGAACATGGTCTTCATTGAAATAGGCAACGGCATTGGCGCGGGCATCATCCTCGACGGCAGTCTCCACCGCGGGCCCCAGGGCACAGCCGGCGAGATCGGCTACTTCATCACCGAGCCGTCAGGACTCGGATTCGACAGCTCCAGGGGCGGCTACCTGGAAAGGCGGGCTTCACTGTCGGCCTTCGGTTCCGCCGGGCAGGGGCCCGCCGGACCTGTGCCCGCGGGCAAGGTACCAGGACTGGCAGGCTTCTCCTCAGCGACAGCCCTCTTCGAAGCTGCAGGAAAAGGCGATGCCGAGGCGATCAGCATAATTGCGAAGGCCGTCGGACACCTGGCACTCGCCACAGTGAACCTCATGATCCTCCTCAATCCTGAACTGGTGGTCATCGGCGGCACGGCCAGCGAAATTCCGGGTGCCGAAGGCCTCATGCTGCGACCGCTCATCGAGGAAGTGGAGAGGAGCTACCCCTTCCCCCCTGCGACGATCAAGCTCTCGTCCTTGGGCTCAAAGGCCAGCCTTTTCGGCGCCGTCCAGTTCGCCCTCGATTCGCTTGTCGTGCATGCGTATCCATACCGGCTGTGAGGGAAGCGGAGCGAAACGTTTCAGGTATGAGTCGCGAGTAACGAGCGAAGCTGCCATGTTTCGATCATAGTCGAACGTTGCAGCATATTCATAATATTCTTCGAGTATAGACTGCCGCGCAAGTTCGCAGCGCGCGGCTCATCTAGCCCGACACGACGATCGCATAGCTGCCTATCGAGGCGAGGAACGGAGGCCGGACTGGTCGCGGTCCTCTTCGAGCAGGATGGGCTCGATGCGCACCCTGCCGGGCGAAGAAAAAAAGACCGCAACCCGAAGGCTGCGGTCTTTGCGCTTAAAGCTTCTCGCTAGATCAAGGCTGCTGCGAGACAGTTACGGTGTAGTCTCCGCCAAGGATGGGGAAGCCTGGCGTACCTCGACCATTCAGCGTTACGCCCAGGTAATAGGCACCGCTAGAGCCCGCAGGAGCCGTGAAGGTGATCCACTGATCCTGAACAAAGCTAAAGTTGCCAGAACTCCCATCAGGCATCAGACTTTTCACATTTTTGTTGCTCATATCCTTGGCCGGTACATTCATCATGTCACCGTTGATGTCCTGAAGCTGGACCTTGATCTCGCCATTGACCCCATTAGCATCCCAACCCAACGAGGCAACAGGAAGGGTCCATCCTGTATGGAGGCTGACTTTGTAAGTTTTGCCTGCGATGGCCGAGAACTGATACCAGTCGGGATCGTAAGCTTTGGCCTCTATTTTAATTGGAGAACTGCTTGTCAAGGACTGATCGAAAACGTAGGCACCCCAGGACGCATCATTCTCAAAGGTGTAGCCGCCAAGCGTAGAGGATTCATAAGAGTCATCGGAAAGAACTGGCGTGGATGCGGTGATCTGCACCTCGTCATATCCAGCGGTACCTCCGATAGTTCCCCCCATGGTAAGGACCAAATAGCCAAGGTAGAAAGTATCCCCAGGAGTGACGCCAACAGAGAAGGTAACAGTGGAAGGCTTGCTCCCATCAACCGTCGGATCGCTGCTGCTGCTGGTGGTTGAGAAAATGAGGTTCGGGCTCATCGCGAAGCCCCCGAGTTGACCGCCCGCAGAATCAAAGGTCGCGGCAAGGATGATCGCGTTGGGATCATTTAGACCATTCACCTGGGGATCGATGGTGATGGTCATCGTGTCGGGGCTGCCATCGGGAACAGTTACTTCATACCAGCGTTCTCCGCCCGAAGTGTCCCCCGAGGCCATGTTGGTAGCATAGAGCTTGCTTCCGTCGGGAACGATCGTACTGCTGATCGGTAGTGGTGGGTACCAATTGTCAGTCGGCATCAAATCAGCAGCGGCCGCAGGATATGAGGAGGGGCTGGTCCAAAGCTCCGGGCTATACGGCGTGAGATTCACGCTGACATAGTTGTCGCCGCCCTGAGTCGGCGTAAACGACTTAGCGTAACCAATGGAAACAGGATAGCTGTCATAGCCACTATTGTAGGCTGTGATCAAAATATTGTAGGCAGTTCCAGGCGCAAGATTAATTATCGTAGGCTTGCTATTACCCGGATCACCAGGTTGGGGAACTGCGTCAGGGTAGGTCCAATCGCTGGTGTTCGTATTCTCAATCGCAATGTCATAACGAGTCACGAACATCATGGCTCGCGAGTTCGAGTGCAGGCGAGAAGCCAGCACTGCGGACAAGCCCTGATTCATGCCCTTCAGGTTGATCGTCACAGGCACGGTGGCTACAACACTTGCCTTGGTCAGGGCAGAGCCCGCACCGGGGCTCGCACAGGCACTGATGAGCAGCCCCGTCACTGCGATAGCGGCGAGGGGCGCGAAACGTCTAAGGGTTGTTTTCATCCCATCCTCCTTACTGGACAACAATTGTCACGGGAACGGTGGTCGTCGAGACCACAGGCGGAGAGTAGTCGATCTGCGATGATGCGGAATTGTAATTGCTGTCGTAGGACTGGACCTTGAACCAGTACCTGTTTTGCCCAGCTGGAAGGGTCGGCAGGTCGCTCGTATAGAAGGTGTACCAGACGTCCGAACCAAAGACCGTCGTCACAGGAGTGTAATTCACCCCCCCATTAGTAGAGATAGAGATATCGGAGCTGACGACCTGGCCATTGTAGGCGGACGAGAGAGTTATGCCCCCATAACCATTAGACATGACACTCAGGATCGGAGTGATGCCATTGGCTACCGTGTAGCTGAAGAGAGCGGAATCGGGGCTCGACATGGATATGGTCGGGAAGACGTTGGTGGCAACAACCTTGTACTGGTAGGTCATTCCCGGGTTCAGATTATTGTAGTCATTGAACATTGTGGAGTACTGGTCAGTCTGGCCCGAGTACTGCCAGATCGAGTCGTACTGGCCCTTCCGATAGATAGTGTAGTAGTTACCCTGATTGGGGCTCCAGTTGTAGGAGGCCATCCAGCTGACCGCCGCGTAGGAGGGGGCGTTAGCGCCGGGAGTGGTGCCAGCGTTTGGAGTGGTGCCAGCGTTTGGAGTGGTGCCAGCAATTGGAGTGGTGCCAGCAATTGGAGTGGTGCCAGTGGTTGTAGTATTACCTGCTATTGGAGTGGTGGCAGTATTGGTGCCAGTGGGGTTGGGAGTGATGGACGCAGCCATGGCGCCGGGACTCACGCGTAGGTTCGTCGGAGCAGTCGGTGCATAGGTAGCACCATTGGCAGCCAAGGTTGTGACGCTTGTCGCTGTTGCTGGGGTCGAACCCGCGCCGTTCACGGCAGTTACCGTCACTTGGTAGGTCGTTGCAGCCAAGAGACTAGCAAAAGTTGTATCGGTGCTTGGATCATTCACGGTCTGGACAATATCCTGGCTTGCTGCAGTCGCCCCGGTCTTCTTGACAGTGACCGTATAGTAGCTGGCACCGGCAGCCTTGTTCCACGAAACGTGGAAGGAGCTTGGGGTCTGGCTGTCGAAGCGGACCATCTGTGGCACGCCAGGCGCGGTCTGTCCGGCAATGGCTGCCTGCGTCTTGAAAGCAACAGCTGTACTATAAAGACCGTTGCCGAACGTGTTCTTGGCACGGATCTGGAAGGAATAGCTGGTATTGGCAGTGAGTCCCGTGACCGTTGCACTGAACATCGATGTATCGGTGGCGCCAGGAACATCGGTCATCGTTGTGACTGTGCCGCCCTTATACTGGACCTGGTAGGTCTTCGCATCGGCAAGACCGATCCATGTAACCTGGATCGAAGTCTGGGAAATACTCCCTGTCATGAGCGTCGGCGCAGAGCTGGGAGCCGCTGTTGCAGCAGCTGCAGCGCTTGTCTTGATGGCGGCGCTGACTGTCGACCAGGGACCGATGCCCTTGGCATTGACCGCCCGGACCCTGAAATAATAGGTCTTGTCCGAAAGGAGACCCTTAGCGACAAAGGGCGAAGCAGTAACAGCGTCCGCCTGCTGTGCAATTGTCGTCCATATGGCGGCGGCGTCGTTGGTCGGGCTGGAAGCAACTTCAAAGTAGAGGACCGTCGTATCAACAAGGGTCCAGGATATGCTAAGGCTATTGGAGGTCGGCGAAGCGGCACTGACAGCACTTGGAGCTGCGGGCAATGCGGTTGCAGTTGGCTTATCGACTGTCGAAGCTTTGGCTTCTGCCGACCATGCGGTTGGCGTACTGCCAGTGGCCAAGGCACGAATCTGGTAATAATAGTCTGTCTTTGCAGTCAGACTGGTGGCATCGATGTAGGTCGTGCCAACAACTGCGGAGGCTACGTTTATATAAGGTCCACCAGAAACGGTCGCGCGCTGAAGATCGTAGCCAGTAGCACCGGCTGCTGCCGTCCAGGTCAGGGTGATCGAATTCCAGGTTGCTGCTGACGCGGTAGAGGCAAGCAAGGTCGCATTGGCGAGGGTGAAGGTTTTACCTGCAGCCTCGACCGCGACGCTGTACTCACTCACGCCAGCGCTGTCCCCCGAGCCAAAGACCGCCTTGATCTTGAACCAGTAGGTTGCCGTCGCCGCAATTGTCTGGGTGTAAACAAGATCGGTAGGGTCAGAATCCTTGGTAGTAAACTCGATATATGTGCCGGTCTTTGTAGTAGAGCGCCAGATTTGGTAGGTATCTGCCGGGGTATCCAAAAGATCGGTCGCGGCAACCCATGTAAGGGAAAGGCTTCCGCTGGCTATTGTCACAGCCGGGCTGGTCGGAGCCTGATAATAGCCAGCAGGCTGGCTAACGGTAATGGTAGCCATGTTGTGGTCTTTGTTGCCTTTGCTGTCAGAGACCGTGATCGTAGCCGTGTAGACACCAATAAGGTCCGGCTTGAAGGTCGGACTTTTGACGGTCTTGGAGCTCAGTTTTGCTTTAGATCCCGGTGGAACTGTAAGCGTCCACGCATAGGTTATCGATGTGCCTGTGCTATTGGAGCCGTCAAGGGTGACCGTCTGACCGAGCGTAATGTCAGCTTGATCACCTCCCGCGTCAGCTACCGGGGGTCTGGTTGTAGTGGTTGCGCCTAAAAGCAATTGGCAACCTGCGAACGCCATCGCCAGCAGAACGGAAAGGGCTACCAGGCCCCATCTCCTGAACGAAGCTCCCCGATTTCTCATTGCAACCTCCAGCTTAAAAGGCCGCCAAGCAACTGCCTCGGCTAGCCACCGAATGTAGATGTAAACCTGACGCATAATATATCGCGCAAAGCTTTGCTGGCAAGCGTTTGTGAAAGTTCAAGCTAGAGTGTAAGAATATATTAATATCTATATAGAACATCTCGAGTAGCACAACTCCAAGAGCGCAAATCAAAGGCAACAAACAAATAAAAGTGCCAAATATAAACTGCTGACTTTATTTCAAACCGCAACCCAGCAGAATGTGCGCCAGTCCTTTTGCTTTCCCCGCATTCCAGCAACAGGAACAGAAGCCGTTGTTAGTGCGATTCCCTTGTCGTTGATGCCAGAGTAACGTCTTTTTAGATTTCGCTCATCTGCGCATCAAATACAGGAGCATAAGTGTCCTTCGCCAGGTCGATTGAATTCCTGAGATGAATCCGATGGTCTACTCAAAATGGCCTACACAGCGGATATATTTTCATATAGCAGCATTCATATTGATTAATCAATTCCTGAAAGGCTTGTTCACGCTGCAATTTCATATGGCTGCTTCCAATCAATAGTCTATCATTATTTAATACCTATATCCAGCTTCATAAAACAGGAGGGTGACGAAACCGCCACCCTCCTTAATACCATTTAGTCCTTAAGGTTTGATATTCAAGTAGAAATCAAAGGCTTGGTAAAAATTGGGATATACGTACCCACCATTTGCAGAAAATGTTGCCGGTGGGGCACTGCCATAGGTAGCCCATGTCTGGCTCTGTCGCTCACTGTAGGTAGAGCTTGCCGATACGGACATCCAGCCATCTACATTAGCTACGATCCAGTAATCGCCAGCGGTTATTGAAGTCCCTGATGCTGAAGCCAAATCAATCTCCATGGCTCCACTGTCAGTGTTCACAGCAACCGAGTCAGTGTAAGCCACTAGCGATCCCGGTCCATCGTAGTACGTAGTTTGCATCCAACTGGAATCGTAGCCATAATTCGAGCTGCTGTCCGCCTTGTAAAGAGCGAAGGTCACATGGAGCGGGACAACTGCAGTGGTGTACTTATAGTAGCCATTGGCATCGAAGGTGTAGTTGCCATTTGCATCGAGGGTGTAGTTATACTGGGTATACGTCTTTGCTTTTGGGAAAAAACCGAACTTGAGCACAGATCCATTAGAACCGATCTTGTACTTTGTACCCATCCAGGTATTAGTGCTAAGATAGCCTGTCCCTCCTGAATCAGTCGAGTTCCCGTATGTTCAGACCTCGTGTATCCGC
>SESF01002398.1_pt1 | contig 12019 bp, 12 predicted proteins | sample 3171521 | NCBI WGS metagenome assembly SESF01 (sample SAMN10866945, study PRJNA518727) | freshwater metagenome | biome: subpolar coniferous forest; feature: holomictic lake; material: water; isolation source: holomictic Lake 227, 6 m and 8 m depth | place: Canada: near Kenora, Ontario | collected...
GAGGCCACCATCCGGCCCAGGTAGCGGATCCCCATGCGGACGTTGTGGACCGGGTCGTGGGCATCCCCGGGGGCGACGCCCGCCTGCCGCTCCTCGCTCTCCAGCGCCGCACGCCGGAGCTGCATCAGGCCGCGGGCTCCCCGCTCCGAGACCGCGTGCGTCTCCCACCCCGATTCCACGCCGATGACGGCGAGGACGAGGATCGGGTCGAGGCCGGCCGCGCTGGACTCCTCGCGGACCACCGTGGCGAGCTCCGTGGCGTCATTCACGGGCAGTGACGGACTCCGGACGAGGACGTGCGCGGCCAGCGGGTCGAGCGGGCGCGGCTCGGCGGCCGACTGCGCGAGGGGGGACGGATGCAGGCCGGCGGTGCACGGCAGGAGCAGGATGACCGCCCCGAGGGCCGCCACCGACGCCTGCACGCTCCGTCGCACCATCCCGTGGCCCACGTTTCCTCCCTGCGGATGGATCTGTAACCCGGAGTGATCGGCAGCGGAAGTACCGTGAACAGTCCACCCTGACCATCATTCACGGGACGTGCGCAGCTCTTTATTACCCATCCGGGGGGCGCGCATGACCCGAAGTGACTAGATTCCCTACATGTCGGCGCAACGTGGAGCGCGGGGGTCCTCGTCCCCCGAGCAGCTGGGCCTCTTCGGCTCCCTCTCGTCACGCGGGGTGGATGCCGCGCCGATTTCACTTAAAGTGAATGACCTGGCGACCCAGCTGCCGCCGGAGATCCGGATGGGGACCTCGTCGTGGTCCTTCCCGGGATGGGACGGCCTCGTCTGGGCGGGGCGGCATTCCGCGGAGGCGCTCTCCGCCGGGGGGCTCGTCGCCTACGCACGTCACCCCCTGCTCCGCGCCGCGGGGATCGACCGGACCTTCTATTCGCCGCTGTCCGCCCCGGCCTTCGCGCACCACGCCGCGCAGGTGCCGGACGGCTTCCGCTTCCTGGTGAAGGCCTCGCAGCGCTGCACCTTCCCGTGGCTGCGGGACGGGCGCGGCGCTGGCGCGGAGAACCCGCGCTGGCTCGACCCGTCCTTCGCGCGCGACGCCGTGGTGGCCCCGGCCGTCGAGGGGCTGGGCGACCGGCTGGGCGTGCTCCTCTTCCAGTTCCCGCCCCTCCCCCGCGCCCATTCCCGCGACCCGGGGCGGTTCACCGAGCGGCTGGGCACCTTCCTGTCGGCCCTCCCTCCGGGCGTCCCGTACGCGGTGGAGATCCGGAACGTCGAGCTCCTCGGCGCCGCCTACGCCGCGGCGCTGGCGGCGGCGGGCGCGTCGCACGGGTTCACGGTGCACCCCTCCATGCCCTCCCTGGAGGCCCAGTCCGCGGTGGCGCCGGTGGAGGCGCAGCCCTTGCTCGTGGTGCGATGGATGCTCGGGCACGGGCGCGGGTACGAGGAGGCTCGCGATCTCTACGCCCCGTTCGACCGCCTGGCCGACCCCGATCCGGAGAGCCGGACCTCGGTGGCCGCCCTCGTCCGGCGCGCGGCGGAGCGCGGCAAGCAGGGGCTCGTCATCGTGAACAACAAGGCGGAGGGGTCGTCTCCCCTCTCGATCGTCGAGCTGGCCCGGGAGATCGCGCGGCCGTAGCGCGCGCTCAGCTCTCGTCGAGCGCGCCGCGGATCTCGGCGAGCAGGTCGCGCCAGTGCTCGATCCCCACGGAGATGCGCACGAGGTCCTGCCCCACGCCGTAGCGGACCAGCTCCTCGTCCGACATCTCGGAGTGTGTGGTGGTGGCCGGGTGGCAGGCCAGCGTCTCGACGCCCCCCAGGCTGACGGCGTTCTTGGCGATGCGCAGCCGCCGCAGGAAGTCGAAGGCGGCCCGCTTCCCTCCCTCGAGGACCAGGGAGAGGATGCCCCCGGGGTAGCTGCACTGGGCGTCGCGGATGCGAACCTGCTCGGGGTCGGTGAAGAGCGACGGATAGATGATCCGGCGCAGCCGCGGATGGCCCTGCAGCGCCTCGGCGATGCGCTGGGCGTTCTTCGACTGACGGTTCATGCGCAGCCCGACGGTGGGGAGGCGCCCGTCGAGCATCCAGGCCTCGTCGGGCTGGAGGATGTTCCCCAGGATGGCCCGGGTGCCCCGGAGCCGCACCAGCAGCTCGGGATCCCGGCCCAGGACCGCGCCGCCCAGCATGTCGCTGAATCCCCCCAGGTACTTGGTCGCCGAGTAGACCGACAGGTCGGCGCCGAGCACGAGCGGGTGCTGGAAGGTGGGGCCCATGAAGGTGTTGTCCACCGCCACCACGGGCCGGTCCGGGTGCTCCCCGGCGGCGGCCGCGGCGGCCGCGATGTCCGTCATCACCAGCGTGGGGTTCGCCGGCGACTCGACCAGCACGAGCCGGAGGTTGCGCGCGCCCGCCACGGCCAGGGCCATCGCACCCGCGTCGCCGGCCATCACCGGGATGCCCTTCACCCCCATCGGCTCGAGCAGCTGGTGGATGAGGTGCTGGGTGCCGCCGTAGAGCGGAACCGTGTAGACGAAGCTCGACCCGGGCGGGCACAGCGTGAGGAAGATCGTGGAGATGGCCGCCATGCCGGAGTTGAAGACCGCCGCCGACTCGGCCCCCTTCTCGAGCGGGACCAGGTGGTCCTCGGCGATCTCGGCGTTCGGGTGGGAGAGGCGGGAGTAGATGAGGTCCACGCTCTCCCCGTCTGCGGGGCGCGCCTTCCCGAGCGCGATGGCGAAGGCGCGCTCGGCGGCCTCGGGGCTCGAGAAGACGTAGGTGGACGAGCGGAAGACGGCCGGGCGGGCCGACCCCACCGACAGGCGCGGGTCGAAGCCCCGGGTCAGGACGGCCGTCGGCGGGCGGACGACGTAGGCGGTCTTCGATCGCGGAGTGGACATGAGGAGACCATACCAGCCCGCTGTTGCTCCGGCGGGGCGCGGGAGGGTATGGGGTATCGGTGGACGGCACCTCGGCCCCCCAGGGAGGGCGTGGACTCTTCGAGCGTGGGATCGCGCTGGCGCTGGTCGGCGCCCTGCTGGCGACCGCCTTCGCCATCCTGGCCCCGTTCGGCACCATCCTCCTCTGGTCGCTCTTCATGTCGGTCACGGTGTGGCCGCTCCACCGCTGGTTCCTTCACCGGACGGGGGGGCACGCGGGCGTGGCGGCCTCGCTCTCCGTGCTGGTCCTCCTCGTGCTCGTCGTCGCGCCCATCGCGCTCACCGCCATGGCGATCGTCCCCAGCCTCCGCAGCATCGTCGCGCTGGCCTCCCACCCCGAGACCTGGACCCTCCCCGACCCCCCGCAGTGGATCCGCGAGCTGCCGGTGATCGGGCGCCTTTTCTCCGGAGGATGGCGGGAAGCGGTCGAGGGGCTCATCGCGCAGTTCGCCGGCAGCCGGGCCGAATCTGCGCGCATGGCCGAGTGGGGCTTGATGCGCGTGCTCGCGAGCACCTGGACCATCGTCCAGGTGCTTCTCGCCGTGGTCCTCGCCTGGCCCATGCTGGCGGGCGGGCAGCGGGGCGCGGCGATGGCGATCCGGATCGCCGAACGGGTGGGGGGCAGCCACGCGGTGCATCTCGTCGAGCTGGGCGGCACCACCATCCGCTACGTCTCGGTGGGGATCATCGGAACCGCCGCGGGGCTCGCGTTGCTCGAGGGGATCGGCCTGTGGGTGGTCGGCGTCCCGGCGGTGGCCATGCTGATGGTGGTCTCCTTCGTGATGGACGTCATGCAGCTCGGCATCCACCTCGTCTACCTGGGAGCCGCGGGCTGGCTCTTCTACGCCGGCCGCCCCGGAGCGGCGATCTTCACGCTCGTCTGGGGCTTCATCGCCAACAACGTCATCGACTCGGTGGCGCGCCCCTACGTGATCAGCCGGGGCACGGGGCTCCCGATGTCGGTCATCTTCCTGGGCGCCATCGGTGGCCTCGTGGCCTGGGGCTTCATCGGCGTCTTCGTCGGTCCCACGCTGCTCGGCCTCACCTGGACCCTGCTCCGCGTCTGGCTGGCCAGCCCGCTGACGGCCGGCGGGGAGCCCGGGCGACCGTCTCCCTGAGCGACCGGACGAACTCACGCCTGCTTGAGTTTCCGCATCGCCCGGCCGCCGGGTTGTGATTCCCGGCCATTCAGCCGAAGGTGCACCTGTGCCGACACCCGATGGCGCCGTACCCCCGACCGGAGTTGTTCCCGCCCCGAGCCGAAGTCTCGACGGCTGGATGGACTTCATCCGGGACCGGACGGCGCTCGCGCCCGTGCCGCTCGTGCCGGAGATCGAGATCTACCAGGCCACCGAGATGACGGAGCTCTGGCGCGCCACCGCCGCCGACCTGGCCGGCTGGGACGATTCGCCGTTCTGGGCGTTCCCGTGGGCTGGCGGGCAGGCTCTGGCCCGGCACGTCCTCGACCATCCGGAGCTCGTGGCGGGGCTCCGGGTGGCCGACGTCGGCACCGGCAGCGGCCTCGTGGCCATCGCAGCGGTGCTCGCCGGGGCCTCCCGGGTGGTGGCCTTCGACGTCGACCCCTTCTGCGAGGGGGCGGTCCGGCTGAACGCGCTCCACAACGGGGTCGTGCTGGATTTCCAGGCGCGCTCGCCGCTCGATGCGGACCTCCCCGACGTGGACGTGGTGCTCGCCGGGGACGTCTTCTACGAGAAGGAGCTCTCGGCGCGATTCCAGGCCTGGGGCCGGGGGCTCGCCGCCCGCGGGGTCAGGGTCCTGGCGGGCGACCCTGGACGGCTCTACTCGGCCCGGGAGGGGGCCGTGGACCGGGGCGCCTACCTCGTCCCGACCACCACCGCCATCGAGGACCGGCCGGTCATGAAGACCTGGGTGCTCGAGATCCTCGGCGGCTAGAGGCCCCGACTCGGGTGCCCGGGGAGCTCCTCGCCCAGCACCGCCGCGAAGATCTCCAGCATCCGGTAGGTGAGCCCCCAGATCACGAGCCCGTCCACGTCCAGGCTGGGGAGGACGAGTTCCCGCCCCTCGTGGACGTACGGGAACGGCGCCCGTCGCGCCGGGTCGAGGAGATCACCCAGCCCGACCCAACGCACCTCCGCCACCTCCTCCGAGAGCTGGAACGGTCCGGGATCGGTGTGCAGCGCCCACACCCAGGGCTGGATGGAGAGCCCCACCGCCCTGCCCCTTCCGATGGCCTGGATCTCGTCGAGGGCGCCCAGGCGTGCGGCGGCGGCGCGCAGATCGAGCCCCACCTCTTCCCGGGTCTCCCGGACAGCCGCCTCCTCGAGCCCCTCCCACGGCTCGACCCGCCCGCCGGGGAAGGCCACGTGGCCCGACCAGAGGTCGCCCGCCCGCTCGGCGCGCCGGATGAAGAGGATCTCCGGCCCGCGCGGCCGATCGCGCAGCACGACCGACACTGCGGCACGGCGAGGCTGCGGCTCCGGCAGGTGCAGCGCCGGGCGGCGGGCCAGGGCCAGGCGGACGTCGTCGAGGCTGGGCGCGGCCACCGGGAGATCCTATCCGCGGCGGGCCGCGATGGCCGCGGACAGCGCCACCACCCGCCGGGCCTCGGCGACGTGAAGCGACTCGACGAGCCGCCCGTCCACCACGACGACCCCCTTCCCCTCGGCCTCGGCAACGGCGTGGGCCTCGATGATCCGCCGGGCCCGCTCCATCTCCTCTTCACTAGGAGTGAATGCCGCGTTGGCGGCGTCCACGGTCCGGGGGTGGATGAGCGTCTTCCCGTCGAACCCCAGATCGCGCCCCTGGCGACAGGCGGCCTCGAAGCCGGCGTCGTCGGAGAGGTCGAGGTGCACGCCGTCGAGCGCCGCCAGGCCGTTCGCCCGTGCCGCCAGGACGACGAGGGAGAGGGAGACGAGCACCTCCATGCGCCCCGGCGTGTGGCGTGCCCGCAAGTCCTTCACGAGGTCGGAGGTGCCGGCCACGAGGCAGGCGAGGCGCGGGGTGGCGGCGGCCACCTCGGCCACGCGGAGCACGCCAGCCGGCGTCTCGATCATGGCCCAGAGCGCGAGCGAGGCGGGCGCGCCGGCGGCCACGAGCATCCGCTCGGCCTCCCGGACCGACTCGGCACCCTCCACCTTCGGCAGGAGGACCGCATCGGCGCCCGAGGTGGCCGCGGCGGCCAGGTCCGCGGCACCCCAGGGGGTCCCGGCACCATTCACCCTGAGTACGACCTCGGCCCGGCCGAGGCCCCGCCGGATGGCCGCGAGCGCGGTGCTGCGCGCCCCCTCCTTGGCGGCCGGCGCGACGGCGTCCTCCAGGTCCACCAGGACCACGTCCGCGTCGATCCCCGGGATCTTCTCCAGGGCCCGGGCGTTCGCGGCCGGGACGTAGAGGGCGCTGCGGCGGGGGCGTGCGTCGGTCACGCGTTCTCCCTTCGAGCCACCCGGAGCAGGGCGGCGATCCAGAGGCGCGCCTCGCGCCGGGTGAGGCGGGACCGGCGCAGCGTGTGAAAGAGGTCCCGCACCGCGTGACGCTCGGGACCCCGCAGGAACCCGCCCGCGGAGAGCGCCTCCCGCAGCGAGCCCTCCACCCGGAGGAGTTCCCCGTCGTCGGCGACGGCGGGCGGGGCGGCGGGGGCGCTGCGCGCCGGGCGAGCCCGTGGACGGAGCGTGAAGGCGTAGACCGCCACGGCCTGGGCGAGGTTGAGGGAGGGCTGTGGCGAGGAGGCGGGGATGCGGGAGAGGGCGTCGCAGCGCGCCAGCTCCCCGGCCCGCAGTCCGTCCCGCTCGCCGCCGAAGACGAGCGCGGTCCTCCCCCGGGGCGGCTGCTCCCCCAGGGCGCCGGCCAGCTCCTCGGGATCGAGCGGCGGCCGGCCTCGCACCCGGCGGGAGTCGGTGCCCACCACCCAGGCGCAGTCCTGGACCGCGTCGTCGAGCCGCGGCACGACCGGGACTCCGTCGAGGAGATCCTCCGCTCCCACCGCCATGCGACGCGCCGCCGACAGATCGAGCCGCTCCGGATCGACGAGGACCCAGTCGGCGTGCCCGAAGTTGCGCAGGACCCGGGCGGCCGCCCCCACGTTCTCGGGGACCCGCGGCCGGACGAGCACGAAGCGGACCAAGGCTACCCCGCGTCGGACCCTGGCGCGTCGGCCTCGTCCTCCTCGACGTCCGGTCCGGACGGGAGGGTGACCATGGCCTTCCGGATGTACTCCTGGTGCTGCTTCTCCTCGCCGCGCAGCTCCTCGAAGAGCTTGCGCACTTCGGCGTCCTTCACGTGCTTCAGCGCGTCGTCGAAGAAGGTCCAGGCCTTCTCCTCGGAGAGGAGCGCCACCTCCATGGCCTGGCGGGGCGACATGAAGACGCGCGGCTGGCCCCGGTCGGGCGCCTCGACGTCGTCGAGGAGGGCGAGAGTCACCGTGACCGGCGCGGAGCCGAAGAGCTGCTGGCGGCGCGCCTTCAGCTCGTCCCGGTGCTTCCCCTCGTACACCGCCATGTTCCGGAACACCTCGTCCGCGTCGCCCGGGTAGCGGCCGCCCACGAGCTTCGCGAACTCGTCGTAGCGGCCCCGAGCCTCCTCCTCGATCAGGACGGCGAGGTCGAGCGCGTCCTTGAGGGTCAGCTTGGCGAAGTCGATCGTCTGGGCCATCGTTCTCTCCCCGGCAAAGTTGTGAAGGTGGTGGAGTCTCAGCTAATGCTGAACGAGCACGGTTGGCTAACGGTATGGAGGCACCCTGTTGGGTGCTGGGGGGGTAGGATGGCTCGGATTCGGTCTGATGGGCTGGTTTTTCGGAAGGAACGGAGGGTCGCCCGCATCCACGACCCCCGGAACTCCTTCGCGCTCACCGACGTCGAGAGCGAGATCCGGTACGACCCCCTCACCGGCGAATCCTCCCGGATCTGCCACTTCTCGCTGCCGGCGGCGGCCCCCTCCGACCTCGCCGACCTCGCGGAGGCGCGCCGGCCGGGATGCCCGTTCTGCCCGGGAAGGATCGACGTCGTCACTCCGCGCTTCCCGGAAGACCTGGTACCGGGCGGGCGATTCCGTCGCGGGGAGGCCGTGGTCTTCCCGAACCTGTTCCCCTACGACGAGCTCTCGGCGGTGGTCGTCCCGGTCGCCCGGCACGACGTCTCGATGGCCGACGTGCCGGAATCGCTCGTCGTGAACGGAATCGCCACGGCGCGCGACTTCCTCTCCGCCACCCTCCCCCGCATGGGCGGTGACCTGTACGGCATGGTCACCTGGAACTTCATGCCGCCGGCAGGGGGAACGCAGCTCCACCCCCACCTCCAGGTCCTCGGCACGTCCGAGCCGGGGAGCGCCACCCGGCGCGAGCTGGCGGCGGAGGAATCCTGGCTCGCCTCCACCGGCCGCCCCTTCGCGCCCGACCTCCTGGCCGCGGAGGAGGAGGCCGGACGAGTGGTGGGGCGGACCGGGGGCTGGACCTGGTTCGTCCCGTTCTCACCGATCGGGCTGCTCGGCGACTGCAGGGCGGTGCTGCCCGGGAAGTCCACGGTCCTCGAGCTCACCGACGAGGACATCGCCGACTTCGCCGTCGGGGCGCACCGGGCGCTCCGGGGATTCGCGGGAGCGGGTCTCTGGAGCTTCAACATGACCTTCGTGTCGGACCGATCGGGGGAGCGCTCCGGCCGACACTCCCTGTCGGCCCGTCTGCTCCCTCGCCTCTACATCGACCCGGTGCTCCACGTCCCGGACGCGAACTACCTCAACATGCTGCTCGGGGAGCGGTACTGCATGGTCTGGCCGGAGGAGGTCGCGGCGCGCCTCCGGGTCGCGTTCAGCGAGGGGTGATCCCCTTCGCGGCCAGCCAGGACGCGAGGCGGGAGTCCTCGGCATCGCGGGCGTCCATCCGGTCCGCCACGAGACGGCGGAGGACCGCGTCCCGCACCGCGACCCGATCGGCCTCCGACCGGGCCGCCCGCGCCGTCTCCTGGTCGTAGAGGAGCACGTGGCGCCGGATGGCGCTCGCCGCGCGGCCGAAGCCCTTGGCCTCCAGCTCGTAGAAGCGGGCCAGCTGCGCCGGGTCGGGGGACGGGCGGAGCTCGGCGTCGGCGGTGGCCGCCTGGTAGACGTAGCGAGCCCGGGAGAGGCGTGGGCGGGCGAGCTCGCGCGCGGTCAGGTAGACCTCCGCCCCCTCCAGGCTGGACGCGTCGATCACCTGCTCGGCGATGGCGCGGGCGAAGGGGCCGGCCGGGTCGAGCCGGAGCGCGTCGAGCGCCCTCTCCTCCTCCGCATCCCCGCGGGCGAGCGCCGCGAGCCCCGCCTGCGCCCCCGCTCCCCCCGGCAGCTCGGCGACCGCGTCGGCGGTGCGGGCACCCCAGAGGTCCTCGAGGAAGAGGTGGTGGTTCTTGATGATGCCGAGCCCGATCTCCTCGAACCCCGGGCGCGGCCGCAGGAGCCCCCACAGCGAGAAGAGGTTCTCCTTCCAGCTCTCGATCTTCGCGTCGCGGAAGAACGGGTAGACCGCCTGGAGCGTGTGGATCTGGTTCGACACGTCCTCCATGTAGTGGTGTGCCGCCCCGAGCCAGACGAGTCCGAGCGCGCGCCCACCCGGCGTGCCGGAGGTGGCCGCCGCGAGCGCCACGTCGGTGTGGACCTGAGCCATCTCGGGGGCGAAGGCCTTCGCAGTGGGAGGCCAGGCCCAGCGGCGGGGCTCGGTCTTCAGCACGTCGGGGGAGTCGGAGAAGGCGAGCCGGGGCAGGCCGTAATGGGCCCAGGCCTGGCTGGAGAGCCCCGTCAGCGCCCCCATGTCGAGCTGTGCGGGATCGAGCGGGAGGGGCAGCCCCTTGTCGTCGCGCAGGACGTGCCGGTCGGGGGCGTGTGCGAACCGCTCCACGTTCCGGCGATCCTCGTCGGGGAGTCGCGAGGAGAGGGCGAGCAGGGTCCGACCGTCCGGCGCCGGGGCGGGGGGCACATCGAGCCCGACGACGCGCGCCTCCGCCGTGAGCCCGAGGAACTGCTTCCAGGCCCAGGGGTCGAAGGAGGGCTCGGAGGGAAAGCGAGCCAGGAAGCGTGCACGGACGCCCGGGTCGGGATGGGCGGCGCCGGCTCGCCAGGTGGCGACGCGCAGCTCGTCGAGGTCGGCCTGCCCCGCGGCGGACGGCGCGGGGCCGGGGACGGGGAACGCGCGCTCCCCGATGAGCTGGTGGACCCGCTCCTCGTAGGCCAGGGCACCCGAGGGCAACCCCACCCCGAACCCCGAGAGGGCGAGGATCGCGGCCAGGCTGCGAACGGTTCGGAGTACCCGGGGAGAGGTCATCGCTCGTTCAGGATCCCTTTCGCACCGCCTGGTCGGCCGCCCGGATCTCGGGCTGGTACTGCACCGTGTCGAATACCACGAAGGATACGAAGAGCGCAGCGAACAGCGCGGCCGCGATCAGGATCACCATCAGGAACCGGTTCTCGTACTTCAGGTGCATGAAGAAGAGGGCCACGATGGTCGCCTTCGTGCAGGCGATGGCGAGCGCCACCACCACGTTCCACGGCCCCAGGTCGATCCGGGAACTGGTGACCGTGATGGCGGTCAGCACCATGAGAGAGGCCGCGGTGGCGACGAGGATCCCCGGGCTCATCACGTGGGTGCCGGGCTCGTGGGCGGGGCGGGCGGAGGCGTGTTCGGTCACGGAGGCACCCGATCAGATGAGGTAGAGGAGCGGGAAGAGGAAGATCCAGATCATGTCCACGAGGTGCCAGTAGAGGGCCACGGAATCGACCGGGACGAAGTATCCGGGGCCGAAGTCGCCCCGCGTGGCACGCCGGATGAGCCAGACGTAGAGCCCCATGCCCACGAGCACGTGGATCCCGTGCAGTCCGGTCATGAGGTAGTAGATGCTGAAGAAGGTGCCGAGGTCCTTCGGGACCGGCAGGGCCCGGACCGACGCGGGCAGCGTGGAGAGGATCTCCTCGGAGGGGTGGCAGGCCGCGCCCCAGGCGATCCCGTTGTGCAGCTTGTGGCTGTACTCGAAGTACTTCACCACGAGGAACATCCCGGCCAGGAGCAGCGTGAGCAGCAGCGTGATCCGCAGGCCGCGCCGGTCGCCGAGCTGGGCGCAGCGCACCGACCATGCGGCGGAGAGGCTGCTCCCCACCAGGACCACGGTGTTGAGCGCCCCCATGCGCCAGTCGAGGAAGTGGTGGGCGTAGTGGAAGAGGGCGTAGTGGTTGGCCCGGTAGACTCCGTAGGCCACGAAGAGCCCGCTGAAGAAGAGGACCTCGCTGCCCAGGAAGAGCCAGATCCCCAGCTTGCTCGTCTGGGACTGGGCGGTCATGTCCGGGAAGTGGTGCGCCAGGAACCGGTCCTCGGGCGCCCCGGCGGTGCCGGTCTGGGCCAGGTGGCTCATCGGGCACCCTCCGGACGGACCGGGATCCACCCCGCCTCGTCGGAGGCGTGGGTGAGGCCGGTGTAGTCGTACGGGGGGACACCGCGCGGGGCGACCGCGAAGTTGTCGTGGGGCGGAGGGGAGCTGGTGGCCCACTCCAGCGTGGCGGCGCCCCAGGGGTTGGCGGGCGCGCGCGCCCCGTGGCGGAGCGAGGCCACGAAGGCCCAGAGCGCGACCCCGAGGCCGGCGGCGAGCAGCACCGCACCGACGGTGGAGACGCGGTTCAGCCCCACGAACTGCTCGGCGTAGGTGGCGTAGCGGCGCGGCATCCCCATCGTGCCGGCCAGGAACTGGGGGATGAAGGTGACGTTGAACCCGAGGAAGATGAGGATCGCCGAGGCCGTGCCCAGCCGCTCGTCGTACATCCGTCCGGTCATCTTGGGCCACCAGTAGAAGAGCCCCGCCAGGAAGGCGATCATCACCGCCCCGACCATCACGAAGTGGAAGTGGGCCACCACGAAGTAGGTGTCGTGCAGCGGGATGTCGGTGGCGAGCGTTCCCAGGAAGAGTCCGGTGAGCCCTCCCACGCCGAAGATGGCGAAGAAGGAGAGCACGAAGAGCATCGGGGTCTTGAGGATGATGTGACCCTTGTACAGGGTGGCCAGCCAGTTGAACGTCTTGATGGCCGAGGGGATGGCCACGAGCAGGGTCAGGAAGCTGAAGATGATGTTGGCCCACTTCGACTGGCCGGACACGAACATGTGGTGGCCCCAGACGAAGAAGCCGATGAGCGCGATGGCGATCG
>SESF01015506.1_pt1 | contig 12011 bp, 15 predicted proteins | sample 3171521 | NCBI WGS metagenome assembly SESF01 (sample SAMN10866945, study PRJNA518727) | freshwater metagenome | biome: subpolar coniferous forest; feature: holomictic lake; material: water; isolation source: holomictic Lake 227, 6 m and 8 m depth | place: Canada: near Kenora, Ontario | collected...
TGATGCTGTCGGGTGGGTTCTTGCTCAATGAATGCTGCAGTTTGTGATTCATCCGGGCGGCAAGAAATTCGTTCCAGCAGAGGTAAAGTCCTTTTTTTTCTTTTGATTTACATAAGCTGATAATCAGGTCGAAGGCATAGGTCGATTTTCCGCTTCCCGGGGGCCCCTGAACCATAATCCGCTGATTTTCGCTTAATCCGTGGAGGATATGCAACCCCTCCTCCAGCCTCCGCTCCGATTCACCCAGGTTAAGCCGTGCTTGTGATAGAGACCGCCGCGGATCGAATTCTGGTTTCAGTATTTCGGTTAACGCTCCAATCCGGTCCTCATCCAGGGTTTCCCATGTGATGCGCATCGCAACGTTTCGCTCATCCTGTTTTTCATAGAATTCGGCAATCTGTTCCCTTTGCGAATCCATGATCATCGGCAGCCATTCCTTCTCACACCCCCGGTGCCACAGGTATTTATACTCCATCCCATCGCAATCAAACACACATTCCGGAAAACACACAACCGAACCCACAAAAATGTTGAGTTGCCCCTTTTCCCGCAGGAAACTCTGTATCGCATGCGCATTTTCATCCGCCTGGACGAAAGGGTTTTTAACCGGATCCCGGTGATCATCTCCCGTGAGGCGATAAAAGCCATGGTCTTTATGATCAGCCGAACCATAACCCATGATCCCGCCCTTTACCTCCACCACCATGATACCCAGCTTTGAGAAAATCACAAAATCACACTCCCCCGACATCTGCACCCGGTGAAACCGCGAAGAAATACGCAAACTATGCATCACGGTTAATGGCTCATCTTCCATCTTCCCCGGAAGCATCAGCTGCCTGTCGGCCTCGCGCTCGCCATCATTGGTAATGTGCCAGGAATTGTACAATCGTATGATCATGGAACGAAGGTAATAAAAGTTCCATGTTGCAGCCATAACCATGCACAAATCAATCCCGATCTGGCAAAAACCAGTACATTTACCCGCGTTGGCAACTTCCCTCCTTTAATAACCACGGGAACCCCGGTTACCACCCTCAAATTATAATCTCCAATTCTTTTCATTGATTCAATTAATGGCTAGTAATATTCATATTAAAATGTATAAACTATCAGTATTTATAAGCCATATATGACATTTATATAAGGAAAAAAGTTTTCCACCACTGCAATCCGCCATTGACGGGTATTCCAAGCGTCAAACCTTCCGAAACATAATATATATAAGTATTGCAGAAATATAAGATTTGTTAATTTCAAAACCTTTGCCTTTCTTTGCATTATTCGAGTTATTTAATTAATTATTAATTAGTTATATAAATTATTATGATCAAATATATCTATTTATGAAAACCATTGATATTTCAAAACTCCACATTATTGCAAAGGAAAATAATTCTATAGACATGGTTAATCGGGTTTATGTAGTAATGGCAACAACTGACGGAAAGTATGATGATCCTGAAACCCGTGTTGCCGAGTTTGACTGCGGTTATGTAAGCAGCCCACAGCCATACCACCAATTCTATAAGTTCTGTTGTCCCGTTCCACTGGAAATGAATGATGAGCAGGTAAATGACCTGAAAGAAAGGTTTCTCTATTTTCCCATAGGCCAGCAACGCAAGTTGATCCACCTGTACGACCCTGATATATTCAAAAGATCCGACCCCGTCAGCAGTGAGGATGCCTTTGAATATGTTCGCCAAAGAATTTCGTTACCTTTGAGTGGCGATGAATTTTATCACATTGAGACGGGATTTACATTAAGGTGGAACTATTCGTCAAATCGGATGATCCCTGGCGGAGAATATAAACAGGCCGTCGACCATTATCTAACTTCAATTGAGAGTCCAATGGACCGGAAGAAGATGGCACAAGCAGTTGATCTGCTTCTTGAATACCTTGAATTGATTGGGCAGTGGGAATCTAATTGTTGAACCTTAAAATACTATCTTATGAATCATCCTTTTGAACCTTTTATTCCGAAAAATGCCAAGTACTTGTTACTTGGAAGTTTCCCCGGACAAGAACAGACAACTGGCACCATTAAAGATGATAGCTGGTACTATGGAAATTCAAGAAATCAATTCTGGCTATTTCTTGAAGAGGTCTATGCAACATCTCTTAAAAGCAAATTTGACAAGCAGAGATTATTTGAAGCCTTGAATATGGCGATTACTGATGTATTTTCTTCTATAATCCGGAAAAGGGATAGTAGTCTTGATAAGGACATTGATTTGGAAAAATCAACCTATAATGACATTGTAATTGCCAAAATTCTTTCTGAAAACCATATTGAAAAGGTTTTTTGTACAAGTAGGTTCGTCGAGCAAATATTTAATAAAAGGTTCCCAGCGTACAAAGCTATTTACCTCCCATCTCCATCACGCAGAAATGCTACAATGTCAAGGGATGAAAAAGTTCAGGAATATATTAGGCTTTTACCGTTACATGAAAAATTGTAGAGTATTCTTTTCAGATTTACTTTCTTGCCAAAACAATAAGTTTTGGGCAATTCTATCTTACCTGTTACAAATTCACCATATGGAATTTGCTGTACTTTCTGATCCCAAAGATCAATGGTTGAGAGACTTTATGCCCATCCAAACCGGAAAAAACCAATTCGTCCAATTTACGCTTACCAAAGACTATTATCTCAAGAAAGACCGCAAAAAGACAACCGACCCCGCTCCCATTTGCACATACCTTGGAATTGAACCGATAACCCCGACATATAATGGTTTGCCCATTTACCTCGACGGTGGCAATGTAATTCGCGGGTACGGAAAGGCGATAATGACGGAGAAGGTCTTTAAAGATAATGGCATTATGCACCATACTGATCGGGCGGCTTTCGCAAACATTCTGAAAGAGGTGCTCCGGGTTGAACAGGTTGTTTTTATTCCCGGAGAACCCTATGACCAGACAAAGCACGCGGACGGGATGGTCAGGTTTGTTGATTCGAAAACAGTTGTGGCCAATGATTACGCCACGGTTAATGTGTCTCAGCGCTTCAGGGAACGATTCTACGGAGCCCTGTCCGGGAGTGGACTGGATGTATGGCCGGTGCCATATCATGCGGTGAAGGACAGGATAAACGGCTACCAGTCAGCCAGTGGATGTTACATTAACTGTTTACAGGTTGGGGACAAGGTATTTCTGCCAACCTTCGATGATCCTGAAAATGACGATGAGGCAATCAAAAGGTTTGGCGAAATATTTGGCCCATCAAACATCATCCCCGTGCCTTCAGGTGAGATTGCGAAAGGGGGTGGCGTATTGAACTGCCTGAGTTGGGAGATAAATGGTTGATAACTGGAGGGGTGTTCCTTTTACATTGGCCTGAGATGGGCAAAACCATCGGCTTGTCCAATAACCTTCGCTAGCGAAATTACCCTTATGTGCATGGGTTTTACAGGCTTTTATGCCGCGTTAATTTTATATTGTTTTATGGCTTTGAATTCCTTAGCTTTCTTTGACATTTCTTCTTCGACATCATAATCATCCTGAAGTCCTAACCAGAATTTCACAGAATTTCCAAAATAGTTACTTAGTCGGATTGCAGTATCAGCAGTGATTCTCCTGTTTCCTTTTATTATCTCGCTGATTCTTGTTTGCGGTATTCCGATATCCGATGACAGGCGATATGCAGTGAGGCCCATCGGGGAAAGAAATTCTTCCTGCAGAATTTCACCCGGATGTATGTTTCTTAACTTGTACATAATTTTGTCGCTAATGATAATCAATTATTTCAACGTTGTACGAATGCCCGTCTGTCCATTTAAATTTGATCCTCCATTGATCATTTATTCTGATACTATAAAATTCGTCAAGTTCCCCTTTTAACTTCTCCAGCCTGTTGGAGGGAGGGATCGTCAGGTCCTTTAGATCTATAGAGTTATTCAGCATCCTCAGCTTCCTTCTTGCTGTCTCCTGGATGGTATTCGGAAGTTTTGTCGACCTTGAACCTTCCCAGATTTTTTCTGTTTCTTTTGAGCTGAAGGATTGGATCATATGAACGTTTTACGATACTAACGCCAAAGGTAAGTATTTTTCCAAAAAAGTCAAGTTTTATTTTTATGCGGCATAACTGCACGGACCGGTCACACCGACTACCTTTTGCCGGTTTTGGCTGATCCCTTCAACCTTTTAACATTCAATGAACAGGGATGGACCATTTACATAAGTCAGCTGCGATGAGGTTACTGATGTTTCAACCATTGCTTTTAAGTGAAAGCCTGAACGGCGGATCCCATTCAGTAACCCCTGGCACCGCTCTCCCCCAAGTGTTATGATACACATCCGGCCTGCCTGTAAAATGCCTTACAATCAGTCGGTGGATGAGATTCATGTTGGGCAGCAGCCCGTGGAATCCGGCCAGCTTCACGGTGGCCCGGTCCTTCACCTCCCAGTACCCGAAATCATCGGGCGAAAGGCAAACGACATGCTCCGGCTGCAGGAAACCGGGCATCGCCCCCTTCAGAGAAACCGTGCCGTCGCCGGTAAGCATCCGTTGCGCATCATTCCCTTTCACGTCCCAGTTATTGATGCGGTCCCTCCCTGTCAGGTTGAAACAGGGCCCCGATGCATCCTTTTCAATACGCACACCCACCCGGGTCCCGGCATCCACGCCGGCAATGCACAGCCAGTCGCCCGGGGTTAACCCGGCATCCGGAAGCCTGAATCGTTCGATCCGGTTCCGGTATTCTTTGGCAGTCGTGAGCAGCCCGGCAAAAAGCGTGACAGCCTGTGACGCAGGATCCTGCTGTGAAACGCCGTGCAGTCGCACAAATTCCCTCAGTGAATTCACGATGCTCGCCTGCCATACCGCGGGGTCGAACAGGTCGCCTGCAACATCCTCCGCCATCCTGACCCCCTCGCAGGTGGGCAGCAGGTGGTAGAGCGCCGGCATCATGCGGGCCGCCTCACGCTCGCGGCTCGATGGCTCGGGGGTGCCCAGGTTGGCCGTGCCGGTGGCGATCTTAATCAGTGCCTCGAACGATCCCCTGAAGGGGGTGGCCAGGGTAACCACTTTGTGCACCCTGTTGCCGCCCCCGTTCCGTTCCAGGTAGCCGGCAATGATCATTCCCCCCATCGAATGACCCACCAGGTTCACCTTCGGATGATCGAGGAACCAGGGCGCATGGTAATGCTTCATGAGTTTGGTGCGTTCGATCACCTCTTCGATAAATGCCTCCAGCTGCCTTTCTGTGGCCGCCAGGGGCTGCCGCCAGTCATAACCGAAGGGATACACCGGCACCGGGAGATCCTCCCGTTCACGCAAGTTAAAGCGCAGTTCACCGATCATCTCCCTGTAGGTGATCCCGAACAGCTGGTCCGGCACCACCCGGGCAGGCTCTGCCGCTTCATAACCCGGGTTGTCGGGGTGCAGCGTAAGCTGCTCATAGCGCTTCGTCAGCACCGACCAAACAACCTCCGGCGGCATCGCATACGCATCCCTAAAATTCGTCGCTGTAATTCCCGGCACGACAATAACCGGATACACCTGGTTCATAAAAAACGCTTTAAAAAACCCATCACTCCATTACTTCATTACTCTGTTACCTTGTCACCCTGTTACCCTGTTACCTCTTAAGGATTTCTCACATACATCGGCGGCACTGTCTTTAATAACTGGTCTACTGCGAAACGGGGTCCCTTCTCGGTCGGGCCTCCGGGTGCAAAAAAACGCATCGGCGCCTCTTTCCCGTAGTATACCTTGAAATAATAGCTACCGTATGGAATTTCGGCCACCATGTATTTGCCGTCGTCATTGGCATAAAAATCAGCGACCCGCTCATCTTCCTTTCCGGGAATCATCCGGTACATCATTACATGCGCCTTCCCCAGCCTGATCGTATCCCGTTGCGTCACCAGGTAAACATACCCGTAAATCGTCGACCGCTGGCCATACCCCGCCCCGCAGAGCATCCCCGTCAACGAAATCAAAAGAAAAGTCAAAATTGTTTTCATAAAAGAATTTTTTATATCATTACCCTGTTACCCTGTTACCCTGTTACCTTGTTACCTTGTTACCTTGTTACCTTGTTACCTTGTCACCTCCTCCAGAATCTCCTTCGGCACCCTCCTTAACCTCACGGTATCCCTGATAGAAATCAAAAGCTTCTCCCAATCCACCGTAAACTCCCCGGCGCCAAACGTATGTTTCACCGGGATGAAATTCTCATGTTGAAAGGCCACCGTTACCTCGCTGATCTCCTTTTCATCGTACCGGATCCCCGGCAGCGTATAGCTCCCGTCCTTCGAGGTAAGCACATAGGCGGCCGGCGGCATCTCCTCCACCGTGGTGCCATCGTGGAAATATCCCTGGTCGAGCACCACCGTCCCGCTGATGTTGAACCGCCGTGAAGCATAGATGTATTTTTCGAGCCAGGCATCGGAGAAGGTGAACGACATGCCGAAGATCACGATAAATCCGGCGATGGCGCCGCCCGCCCGCCATTTGGGCTTGATGATGGTCGTGCTCGACTTCAGGAAGCGGAACAGCACCCAGGTAGCCAGCAAACTCATCACAAAGTCGGCCAGCAGGATCACCAGGGGGTGACTGAATAGAAATTGCACTTTCATAACAGGCTGTTTTTAGTGTTTTAAGAGCCCGCAGGCTGCCGCACGGGCAACCTGCGGGTCACGGCTACTTTCTCCGTTTGATCGTCTCCACAATCGTTGTGTTCGGATTTTTCTCCGCTTTTTTAACCGGGATGAACTTCCCGGTCTTGGCATCCCTGCCAATTTTAACTGTTTTCTTTTCCATGATGATAATTTTTAAAGGTGAATAATTGAATTGGTTCGTCTGTTTTTAAAGGGCCTGACACCCCCCGCCGGATCTTCCGCCGCAAGTTCCGCCAGCCTGATGGCCCGAAGGTGGGCCAGGGCGATGCGCTCGCGCCAAGCAGGCAGGAGCATCTTCAGGCACTCCCCCCGGTTGGTGTAAAACCCGTTCTCGGTCAGGATGGCCGGCATCCTCGTGTACTTCAGCACGTAAAAAGCGGCCTCCTTCACCCCGCGGTTGCGCCAGCCGGTGGTACCCGCCAGGTAATGCTGGAAAATACCGGCCAGGGTCTCCGATAGCGTTCCTCTGCGGAAGCAGTAGGTTTCAACGCCGCCTGCACTGTTCCACTCCTGGCCACAGGCATTGGCATGGATGGAGACAAACCGCAACGGGAGACTGCTTTTCAGCTGGTTGGCGCGTTCCACACGCACCCCGAGGGGGATATCCTCCTCCTCCGGCACCAGCTGGTGAAAACAGAGTCCGCTGCTCTCCATCATCGCCATGAGCCGCCGCACCACATCGCGGTTGAAGGCATACTCCGGCAGCTGCTGCCCGTCGTCAAGCAGGGGCGAATGTTTTCCGGGTGTGTCAGTGCCATGCCCGTTGTCGAGGATCCACATGAATTTTGGTTCCATAATGCTAAAATTTAAAAGGTTCATTTCACCACCTGGCAGTCAAAGGACCCCTGCCTGCTCGCAGGGGCCCTCCTATCCGCCAATCCCCGTGTTATACCACCGGGCATGCCATTTCCCCTATGTTTCCGGGGATGTCATAGGCAACTGCCCTGACCTGTTGTCCACCAGTGGGGGCATGGTCGGCCGTTACAGTATAGATCCAGTCTGATCCGTCTTCGGTCTGAATGCACTCCCCGAATTCCAGTTTCACATTGTTTTCATCAAGCAGGGTCACCATGACCCTGGCTACTTTGAAATCATCGATCGCCTTCACCCGCACGACATCGCCGGTATGGCCATGATAATCCGATGGGTCGATCGCAGTAATCTTGGGAGGTTTGAAAAAATCTGCTACCGCTACATTGTATCCAGTTTTTATGCCAGCGCCCCTTGAATTATACAATTCCTTGTAGTAGGGGTTCATGAGAATCCGCCGCGCATATTCGGTGGCAGCGAGGAATTTTTCCTTCACCGCCACCTGTTTGGCTGAAGGTTCTTTGGATGACAGTTCCGGGACTTTTCCCATCAGCGATTTTCCGCGGCGTTGGGTGAGGACAAAAAGGTTCCCGAATTTTCCTCTAAAGCCTGTTGCAAGGCTGTTTGTTCTTGAATTTGACATGATTTTAAGTTTAAAGGTTTATAACTGTGGCCTGGCCGGGGCCGTTTATTAACCGGTATTTGCCTGCAGGATGGTTTATCCCGCGCTGCAAATTCAATGAACCGCAAAGATAATTTGCCAAAAAGCCCTCCGCAAGGTGGAAAAGGGTGTACACCCTTGATCAATACACTGGTTATGTGTGTATTATGATCATTCTCTCAAAGCTTTCCCGAAGCTCGCCCGAAGCTTTATGGATGTTTTCAGTATTCGATTACTATGCTGGATGTATTGAAGGCGGCTTAAGAGTGGCTTGAGCGTGGCTTGAGGGTAGTCTGAAGGAGGCCTGCTCAGTAGTAGCGTTTTTCAAGTTTATTCAGGATAACAATCATACCCTCCAGTTCACGCCGCACATAGTCAATGGCTGCGGAATCGGGTTTGTCGAATTTGTTCCTGAAGGTTACCGGGCTCAGATCATCCTTGTGGATGGTGCCAAAGTTATGCGTGAAACAGCGCACCAACTCTTCTTTGTTGCCCGTGGCAAATATCCGGATCTCAAAAAATATCCTGGCCAGCAGGGCCAGCCTGGCCGCCGTGCTTTTTACAATGATCTTGTTAACGGCCTTCACGGTTTTTACCCGGCTGTCGGGCAGATATTCGACCAGGAAGGCCAGATCCTTAAGCTTTGTCCGCGATTCTTTGATCGCCCGCCGCCACGCCAGCGAATACCTGAAGGCCAGTTTGCGGAAATGCTCCTTTTGCAGGGAGCTTACATCCCGCCCGTCTTCAAGGATGACCGATACCGTTTTGAACAGATAAACTTTGTCATGTTTCCTGTTACGTTTTTCGCCTTCACACCGCGATGCCGGTTCGAACAGGGTCTCCTTTACCAGGAGGCCGAAGTAGTGGTTCACCTCCTCGATGAACCCCGACCGCTTGCCCGGTTTGAGATCAGCCTGCTCCTCCATGGCCCGGTCGGTTATCCGCTGGCAAACATGGCCGATGTGCTGGCCAAACGCCTTGGGTGTTTTAAATTTGTTCACCGAGACGATGTCAAGCTGAGCCTCTCCGTTGAACATATCAATATCAGAGCCCGCGTGGCCCGTGATGAAAATTTGCGACGCACCATCCAGTTCTGAGAACAGATCATGCATCTTGTCTGTGTAAGAGTCATTTGTATGCATATTTCGCCAAATTAAAAAGTCCTTGAATGATACAAAGACAAGATGAACTCAAAAATGGTTGCAAACGAATAAAAATATTTTTTAATATAATTACACCGACCTTACTATTTTATCATAAACAGCTGGATTGTCATGCACTGTATAAGCCGGATACATTGATTACCTTTTGACGGTTTTAGCTGGAGGAAACAAAATCAAAAAATGCCGGTTTAGAAACACCGGAAAAAATTAGAGGCTTTCTTTAAAGCGGTGTGGGGTTAAGTCTCTGGTATATAATAACCCATTTTACACCTGCGGATTTATAATGATTGCATCACCCATGCAAAAATAATTACGGCAGCAATGCCTAATGCCCACCAGTAAACAAAGGGGCGGGCAAAATTAACAGTCCAGCCCGGAAAACGATTCCGCTTTGGCACTATTGATCGTTTGTCTTTGCGATTGAAATAGAAGATCCTCAATCTATAATTTTTCGGGTTATCAACCATCAGGTCGAAGTTGTCGTTGACGAAATGAGGTTTCATATGGATGTCTTTTTTACCTTCACTATTGATTTAACGGAACTCAAAAATTCTTTAGACGGCTTGAATGCCGGTGCTGGCGACGATTTGCTCGATGACCTGGACTTTGGTCATTTGATTGAATTTTGATGCTAAAATATTAAATTTATTAGATTAACAGTGCCTTTTAATTAATGAAAACCTCTATATAGTCCCACAAACGGATATCTTTCAGATTCAATGACTGCATCCCACACAAGCCCAAATTCATCCACCTTTAGGCTCTGGTCAATGAAGTAACTGACGGAGTACCTTCTGTGATTCAATTTCTATATCAATGGAACAACTCAATGAACCAGCCAATCAAAGTGAATCCTGACAATTGGACTCATTGAAAATTTCGTTAGGATTTTGGGGTAGATTGTCGTATATTTGTCATAACGGTCGATTGAATAATAGTGTGTGTGTTTTGCTAATAATGCGGTTTAAATAGTTTTTATTTGTGCATTTCGATTTAGGTTTATATGAAACACCAGGCTGGCCGTTCCTGGTGTTTTCTTTTTATGCACCAACAATATGAGTTTATACATTGAAAAAAATTGCGGTGCTACAAATTTGGCGTATCGTTGTGCGAAAAAGAGCATAGAAATCACTGAATGGTTCATAGAACTACACGGGTAAGTTGAATTACAATGAAGATTGATGTCGAATACTTGGAATTTATGTGGCCGATGCGGCATTTTTTAATAACCTCCGGGGATCTAAAAGGAAAATCAAATATAATAGCGGTTAGTTTTTGTATGCCGGTTTCAAAGACTCCCCCGCTAATCGCTTGTGCCATCGGGAAAAATTCTTGTTCGTATGATCTGATTAAAAACAGCAAAGAATTTATTATAAATATTCCGCCTGCCACCCTAAAACCGAAAATATACTATTGCGGATTCCATTCTGGATATCAAGTTGATAAATTCAAAGAAACTGGATTAACCCCAAAACCAGCCTTCAAGGTAAAAGTTCCAATTATCGATGAGTGTGTGGCTTATATGGAATGCCTGGTTAGACAGGAAATAGAAACAGGAGATAAAAGCCTTTTTATCGGTGAGGTAGTAGAGGCTTATGCCGATGAGGCGATTTTAAAGGGAGAAAGGAACTTTGAGTATGCAAAAGGTGAATTTCCCAAGAAAGTCTACACTACAAGATTTATAAAACCATAGTTCAAGGCAACTGACATCGGTTTACAGGCTGGTAATGAAATATCCCGGACAGGCCGATGGAGTTGACCATCCCTGGCTGATCGCAAGGGAACAGTTCATTTGTTTCATTATCAAACCTGTAAGGCGGTCATTATAAGTCGGCGTCGGGCGGTCAATGGGAACGGCTTATTCCTCCTTCTCAAGGAGTCGTTCAATCCGCATATCGGGTATGAGCCACATCAGCGCCACCAGCGCATAAAGCAACTGTGCCATCAGGGGCAGGATAAACGCGCAAAGGATAGCAAGTGCATAGATCCCGACCGATATCTTCCCTTTGAAATCGCTGCCGATCGCCTGGGCCAGAACCGAATCCTTCCCGTGTCTGTAAAGGATAAAACGAACCAGAACATAGTAAGCAACTGCAGCCATCAGGAGCACGATCCCATACAATGCCACTGGAGGACCCGCAAAACCATGCTCCCCCATCCAGGCTGTTGTAAAAGGGATCAGAGAAAGCCAGAAAAGGAGGTTCAGGTTTGCCCATAGTATGCCCCCGTTCACTTTGTTTACAGTGTGCAGAAGATGATGATGGTTGTTCCAGTAGATCCCAATGAATGTGAAACTCATTACATAACTGAGGATCTTTGGAATCAGCGGCCGGAGGGAGGCGAAGGAGATGTAGGCCGGGGGACGAAGTTCCAGGACCATAATCGTTATGAGGATGGCAAGTACGCCGTCACTGAATGCTTCTAATCGGTTCTTGGTCATTTTATCTGAGGATTGATCTGGCCAAAAATAATGATTATTTAGAAATGGTTTTCCCGATCGAACAGTGATCAGCGAACTTTAAGTTCAAACGGAAATTCGTTGATCACCGTTCGATATTTTATTGCCGGGTGCAAAGACCTGAGTCCGAAGTGTAAAATATAAAAGCCGCAATTCGCGGCTTTTTTGCTCCCCTTACTGCACAAAGTTGCAATCACATGATATCATTCCTGGTGGAGTAAACCCTTGAAATTATATTAGTTATCTGTCCCTGCTGTGTCTTGCAAATGTTTGTCCAATAGTTGGCAGA
>SESF01019236.1_pt1 | contig 12006 bp, 15 predicted proteins | sample 3171521 | NCBI WGS metagenome assembly SESF01 (sample SAMN10866945, study PRJNA518727) | freshwater metagenome | biome: subpolar coniferous forest; feature: holomictic lake; material: water; isolation source: holomictic Lake 227, 6 m and 8 m depth | place: Canada: near Kenora, Ontario | collected...
CTTCGTGTCTCCGAGAATCAGGGAGAACCTGCGATACGCGCCCTCCTCGAGCAGATGAAGAAGCTGGGTGTGATGCGAGGGAGCATCGTCACCAGCGCCTCCTTTGCGCGCGCGGCAGTGGAATTTGCCGAAAACCGCTCCGTCGAGCTCTTCCCCAAGGAGCAGCTTCAAGGCCTCCTGGCCAGGCTCTCGACTGAAGCGCCCCCGAGTAAATGAGGATCCTCTGCGTCTCCGACCAGATAGATCCCCTGGTGTACTCGGAGCGTGTCAGAGACCGCTTTCCGCGCATCGACCTCGTTCTGGCGGCTGGAGACCTGCCCTTGGAGTATCTTGGCTTCATTTCCTCCATGCTGAACTGCCCCCTCCTCTACGTCGAGGGCAACCACGACCTCGGAAAGACCGCATCGCGCTCTCTGTGGGACAGCGGGCTTGCCTTGGAAGAGCATGGCACACGCAACATGGGTTTCCGGATCGGCAGCGAATGTGGCCTCTCGATCCTCGGGCTCCCCGGTTCCATCCGCTACAACAAAGGCGCCAACCAATTCACTGACCTTGCCATGGCCCTCCATATCCTTGTGCTGGCTCCGCGCCTCCTCCTGTCTCGCCTGATCAGCGGCCGGGCTGTCGATATCATCCTTACACATGCCCCGCCCAAGGGCATCCATGACCGGAAGGATCCCTGCCACCGTGGCTTTTCCGCCTTCCGATACCTCATCCGTCTGGCCCGTCCGCGCTGGTTTATCCACGGACACGTTCACCTCTTCGATCCTGCAGACGAGCGCATTGTCAGGGAAGGTCCGACAACCGTAATCAACGCCTATGGACACTGGCTCATCGACACCGGAGAGACTGCGTGAGCGATTGGCACAGGGAACTGGCCCGTGATGACTTTGACCGGGCCCGCACCCGCGAGTTCCTGTCGCGAATCGCCTCCCTTCTCGACCCAGCCCGCGACCGGCTCCTCCCCTTCGAAGAGGTACGAGCACTGCTCAAGCCCCTGGGTGAGGTCTACGAGGGTCTCCAGTCCGTCTCGATCGACCGAGTCATCGGCAGCGAGGGGCGCTACCGCGATTTCAATCGCCGCTTCCTGCCGCGCATGGAGCGGCTCAGGACCCGCTGGGTATCCATCGACCGCGCGCACTACGACGAAGTGCCTCTGCCTCCGGTGCGGCTCTACGAACTCGGAGGCCTTTACTTCGTGCGCGACGGCAACCACCGCATCTCGGTGGCTGCTCTTCGGGGACAGACACAGATCGATGCCGAGATCACGAGCCTCGGCGCCGAGGCCCGCCTCCACCCCGGCATGACCATCGACCAGCTCAGGCGGGAGGTCATAGCCTGGGAAAAGAGATCCTTCTACGAATCGACTTCCTTTGCGGGCCTCACCGGTGACGGCGACCTCGACTTCTCGAGCCCTGGCCGCTATGACGAAATCCTCGAGCATATCAATGTTCACAAATACTTCATCAATCAGCACGGAAGCGCAGAGCTTCCCTTCTGGCAGGCCCTGGTTTCCTGGTACGGGAATGTCTACCAGCCCATTGCCGGAGCCATAGTCGAAACCGATATCCTTCCGGCCTTTCCCGGCAGGACTGTCTCGGACCTTTACGTGTATATCGTGCGCCACTGGGACGAGCTCAAGAAAAAGTCAGGCCTCTCCTATCCCCTCGACAAGGCAGCCCTCGATTTCGCGAACCGTTTCGGACAGCCCTCCCGCTCCTTGATCCTGCGCTTTCTTGCCTGGATGCGCGCGCGGCGACCTTGAGCCAGACTGGAGCCCTGAGAATGCAGCCTTTGGGCTGCGCCCTGGGGCGCAGCCCCTTCAATTGACAAACATCCCCAGAAAGCGATATTTTTGCCGCCGAAGAAGGAGTCATCCATGGCACAGGTTTCAAAGAACGCCCGTACTTCCAGTTCCACCCAGCGCTTTTACTGCCCGTCCCCCTGCGGCGGGGAGGTCAAGATGAAGACTCTTCTTGAGAACGGCAAGATCCGCAACGTAGCCGAGTGCGAGAAGTGCAAGCGCACCGAACGCCGCCCGAGCGAATTTGTCTGATCGTCCTGAGCCGCCCTTGACCTAGGCCAAAGCCGCTCTTACTAAGGTTCGAATCGCCGAATCAGGATTGGCCCGCTTCGCGCCAAAAGAAGAAGCCACGTATCCCTGTCGGGGAAAGCGTGGCTTTTTGTATGCGCCTGCGTTCCCAGGGAGGTTTCAGGACCTCGCGCGGAGATCCTTGAGGGCTGCATCGATGATCGAGCGGGCCTCCAGAAGGGTCGCAAGGATCTGCTTCTTGCCCACCGGTGCCGGGAGAACAGCCTCGAGACTCACCGTGTAGGGATATCGCCCAAGGTTCTTGAACAGGTCCCCGATCTTGGCAACGCGGAAGCCGCCATCAATGGCTGCCACAAGAACAGGAAGTGGGTCCAGTTCCACGAGTTTCCTGAAGCCAGCTGTATGGAAGGCTCCCAGCTCGCCCGTCCGGGATCGCGTTCCCTCTGGAAAGAGGACAGGGCTGAATCCCTGGCTCCGGCTGCGACGGCCGAAGCGTTCAAGGCTCTTCATGGCTTGCACCACGGCACCACTGCGCTTGATCAGGGCGTGACCCTGGATGTGGAGGCAACTCGACACGAGAGGTACACCGAAGCCGAGCTCATGCTTTGCGATGAACCTGATCTTGCAGCGCTGGGGAAGGAGCTTCCAGAAAATAGGGATGTCAAAGATGCTCTGGTGGTTGGCTACCAGGATGAAGCGCTCGGGAAGCTCCATGCCAGCCCGATTTTCCAGGGTCGGCCCCCAGTGCCGGTAACAGGCGAAGGTAGAGAAGATCTTGTGAACTGCCTTTTTCTGGAGCCAGTCCATGGCGGCCTCGATTCTTCCCTGCCTGAAGATCATTACCACATGGAGGAGGAGATCGTAGGCGATGAATTGTCCGATGACTGCAATGACGATCATAAAATTGAGCATTGGACAATTCCTCCGGATCGATTCGCCCTGGCTTCGTGGTCCCAGTCCACGGGCCTGAGAGTAATTCCTTATACTACGCGCAACAACCGACCGTGAAGGCAGGTCCTTGTCTTGACAGCGCAAAGGCGCTTCTGCTATTTTGCGGGAACGGTCAATGATCCGGCCCTGTCCGGCATATCGTATCGTATTTAGAGTAACGGAGGGAAACCCTTTGGCCACGAAAAGCAGCTCGGCCGAAAAGCGGCAGCGCCAGAACGAGAAACGCCGCATCCAACACAAGATGGTCAAGTCGTCCATACGCACAGCCGCAAAAAAAGTAGTTGTAGCATCGGCTGGCAAAGACAAGACCGGAGCCAAGGCCGCTCTTCTCGACATGATGAAGAAGATCGACACGGCTGCCCGCAAGGGAATTGTCAAGAAAAACGCGGCGGCTCGAAAGAAATCCAGGATGCAACTCCTCGTCAACCGGCTCGGCGCCTGATCCTGAGTCCCGAGGCAGGGAGGTTTCGGCCTTCTTTCCGCACGGGATAAAAAGATCAGCCCGGGTCGCGACGATTTCCTGTACGAAACGGAGAGGGTCATGCCAGGCAAGGTGACGAAAGCGGAACTGATCGAGGCGCTTCACGCCTCTTCGACGCTCAACCGCAAGGACATACACAGCCTCATCGATTCACTGTTCGAGGAAATCAAGCGCTCCATTCTCGACAACCGAACGGTTGAACTCCGCGGCTTTGGCACCTTTGAGGTCAAGCTCCGCAAGGGCCGCAAACGAGCGCGGAATCCAAAAACTGGCGAGATTGTCTCGGTGGAAGACCATGGAGTCGCCTCGTTCCGGCCTGGTCGCGAGCTCAAGCATTCCGCCTGGAGCATCAAACCCACCGACAACAGCGAAGAAGACTGATTTTTCGACGCTGACCAGAGGCCAAGTCCAGGAATTCCCGGCTTTGCTCCGCTTTATGTCTATCGTTGACAGCGTGCGCTTCGCATGGGACAATAGGCTTCAACTGGCAGCGGGCAACAGGACGGGCGGGCCGGTTTTGCAGCTTCGGGCGGCTAACCTTCGTGAGTGGTGGGAGTCCTTCCATGGAAACCAGGAAACGCATCCTCCTTGTCGATGACGAACAGATAAACCTTGAGTTCTTCGATGTCATGCTCTCGAAGCTCTGCTTTGATGTGCGCAAGGCCGACAACGGCATCGACGCCCTTGAAGTCATACGGCACTGGAAACCCAACCTCATCATGCTAGACAATGTCATGCCACGGCTTTCTGGCTGGGAAGTGACCAAGATCCTCAAGACCAAGGAAGAATACCGGGAGTACGCGGATATCCCGATCATCATGTTCTCCGCTATGGACGACGTAAAGGACAAGGTCGAGGGTCTCGAACTGGGAGCAGACGACTACATCACCAAACCATTCAATTTCAGCGAAGTCCTCGCGCGGATCAGGGCCATTCTCAGGACCCACGACCTCGTGGCGCAGATCGAACGTCGCGAGGAGCGCATGCGCGTGACCGAGGACCTCTCGGAGAGCCTCCTGACCTTCATCGCCGATCTTCGGCCCTCGATCGCAGGTTTTGGTTCGGATGCGGAAACAGCCCTGCGTGGACGAGGCGACCCCGCCGCAGTGGCCTCTTCGGTCGCTGCCGGCACCAAGGAACTTCTGGCCAAACTTGACTCGCTCGGTGCGACCGTAGCATCCTTGAAAAGCGAGGCGACCAGGCTCAAGGATCAGGAGACTGAGATACACGCCATAAAGAGGGGACTGCGCGCCTGAAGGCCGCGGCCGATCGGAGAGGCCATGATTACCGAAGAAAAGAAGAAGGTACTTTCGCTCTTCGCTGAGGGACGGAAGCTCTACAAGATGGCTGACTTCACGAATGCCAGGAAGTATTTCGGCGAGGCCCTCAAGACTGACGCCAGCGACGGCCCCTCCAAGGTCTACTATCTCCGCTGCGAGCACTACCTTGCGAATCCTCCCCCCGAGGATTGGGACGGCGTATGGGTCATGAAAACGAAATGAGTACGGAGCAGCATGGCCAAGCACCGCAAGAACGAAGCTGAATACCTCATCGCAACAACGCTCGGCGCGGAAACCGTCCTGACGGGAACGCTGCGCTTCAAGGATTCCCTGATGATCAGGGGCAGTTTTGACGGCGAAATCGATGCCGCAGGCCGCCTTTACATAGACGCCAATGCCACGGTGAACGCCCACCGCATCGTAGCCTCGAGTGTGGTCATAGGCGGCACCGTGCACGGCGACATCGAGGCCCCCGACAAGGTCGAGATGCTTGCGAGTGCCAAGGTCTACGGAAACATCCGGACGGCGCGGCTCCGCATCGCTGATGGTGTCATCTTCGAGGGCGCCTGCGAGATGATCCGCGACCTGGCTGACTTCGACCCCTTCGCCCCACGGGTCACACCTGACTCAGTTGAGCCCGCCCCCGCCTGAAGTTCAAGCGCCGGACGTCCCAGCTAGGCCTGTACCACCTCCACATATGACGCCGGCAGGGCCCGCAGCACAAACTTGGACCGAGCGGCAGCCCGCTCGGCGAGAAAGGCTTCGAAACCTGCAAGATCCGAGTTCATGACGAGGTTCTCTGAAACGCCAGCCTTGTCGATGACAGCAAGTGCCTTTGAGAAATTACCGACATCTCCATGGAAATGGGCATCGCTTCCGACGACAAGGCGCCCACCCGCCTCCGCCGAGAGCCGTGCTATTTCAAGGCAGTTGGCGTCCGAGCCACGCCTGATTGTGAATGAAGAATTGTTGATTTCGAGGGCCTTGCCCTCCTTGAGGGCAGCTCGGACAACAGCCGAAAGATCGACGGGAAAGGCAGGATTGCCTGGATGGGAGATGGCGTCGACCCAGGGATTGGCCAGGGCAGCGAGGAGGGCGCGGGTGTTCTCCTCGCGGGAGCCTGAGGCAAAGCAGACCTCGTGGAAGCCCGCGAGCACGAAGTCGAGGCGGGCAAGTTCGCTTTCGACGAGGTCGATGCCTCCCTCATGGTCAATGATATTGGCCTCGATACCCTTCCAGAACCTGACGCCGGAAATTCTTGATGGAAGGACCCTGAGGTTGCCGAAGTGCCAGGGATGGGCTCCACCGGGCATCGAAGGACCGTGGTCGGTCAGGACAAAGCCCTCAAGGCCTTTCGCGGCAGCAGCCTCCGCAAGCTCGCCCAAGGTGGAATAGGCATGGCCCGAGGCTACGGAATGGGTGTGGGTATCAATGACAATGCGCATGGCAAATCCTGCCCGGTTTGGGAGGGGAAGCACAAGGCATCCCAGAAGCCTGAAAAACTGCGATTTTTGGGTTTCCATGATCTGAGATCTTGGATTCCCCTTGGGTTGTTGCACAGTAAATTGATAGAGCGATGTGGGCCGGACGGTCATCGTCACTCGAAAGGGCAAGCTGAATGTCGTCATGATGTCCCTCGAGGACTACAACTCGATCCAGGAGACCCTCCACCTCCTCTCCTCGCCCAGGAACGCCGAGCGACTCATGAAATCCATCCGTGAAATCGAGGCGGATGGCGGAGAGGAACGGGCACTTCTCGGGTGAAGCTCGTATTCTCGAGCGAGGGCTGGGTTGACTATCTTTCCTGGCAGGACGGCGATCGAAAAGCACTCAGGAAGGTGAACGCGCTCATTGGGGACATCATTCGCGATCCTGAGACCCAGGGCATAGGGAAGTCCGAGCTATTGAAGGGCGAGCTTTCCGGCTACCGCCCGCGACGCATCAGCGGCGAGCACCGTCGTGTCTACCAACTGCGCAACGAAGAGCTTATTGTCATGCAATGCAGATTCCACTACTGAGGACACCATGTTCCCCGAACCGCGCAGCCACGTCAGCGACCCTCATTTCTCGAAGATGTAGGGGTTCAGGAACTGCCGCTGCCAGAGCCTGTCGCGCTCCACTTTTGTGAAGGTTGCAAGGTCGCAGACAGCGATCCAATTGTCATGGATACAGGCGAGTAGCCGATCGACAATCCCCTTGGCCTTTGACGGATTCAACATGAATCGGGGAGCTGCCGCGAGGCAGGTTTCGAGGCGGCTGCGACGATCCTGGCCACAGATCAGCATCCCCTGGGTGGAAACGGAACCTGCGCGGGCCTGGGGGCAGATATCGTATGCGGGCGTGAGGACAAGGCCATCCCCTTCGAGGAAGACGGCGTGATTCCGGGCATGATCGTCATTGTTGCCACAGAGGATATTGAATACGAGCCGTGCGAAAAGTTCTTCGGGGTTGTCGGACTTCGGTCGGCCCTGGCTTCGCAGGATATCCGCCAACAGTTCATAGCTTGCGTAGCGGGCCATCATCTCGTCCAGCTGCAGAAGGGTCAGGGCAGAGAGCATTCGACGTCTCTCCCAGCCTGAGGGGGTTCTGACTCGGTCGAACCGTTCAACCACAAGGATGTCTTTACCGAGGATCTTCTCCAGGTGCACGGGAGCGACCTTGAGGCCCGCCAGCGATGCCAGTCTCATAGCCAGGAACTCGGCCCTGACCACCGGGTACTCATCCGTACTGGAGGAGAATTTAGCTATGAATTTCCCTTCAGGTGAATCGAGAAAGGCCTTGGGACGAGCACCTCCCATGGATGTTCCGTGCAAGAGCGCGCTATCGAGGCCAGGGGGCAGCGGCAGACCAGCCTCGAGGAGGTCTGCGGCCCTGGCAAGGTCAGCGAGATCGGCGTTCTGTCCTTGTCGTGGGCTATAGCTCTGCGCTGAATTCTGGAAGTCCAGACTCCCGATCCTGTCAGACCCTGAAGCGAGCATGTCGTCGAAATCCGAAGGCTCATGTCCGGGGTCTTCACCACCACGCGAAGTGAGCAGGGTGGAAGCGATCACCCTATGTCCCCAGGCATCGGGCAGGGCATCCCGCAAACACCCTGCCATGGACAAGCCGGGGCGTGGCGCCTGGAGGCCGGATACGAGCGGCAGTTCCGCAGGATTCAGCGACACCGCGCCTGGTCTGCCCAGGTAGCTCCGGCCATAGTTGAAGAAATAGCGAAGCCCCAAGCGAGAGACCAGGCCGGACACCACCGGATCAACCTGTCCTGGCAGCCATGTCCAGACATAGACTCCCTCGGCAGATTTAGAAGTCATCATGCAGGACTCCCGAAGGCCTGACTCTGCGCGGAAGGAGCCGAAGCGTCAGTTCGGAGCGCTGGATTTGCGCTGACAGGTTCGTCTTTTCTGACTCAAAAAGCTCGATGCCCAACACTGCCGCAGCCTCAAAGGCTGCGCCAATCGAACAGGCTGGATCGCCTTTTTCGATACGCTGGAGAAGGGCCCGAGAAATGCCAACGCGCTCTGCGAGGAGCGCTGCCGTGATGTGCCGCACTAACCTTTCTTCACGAATTAGTGATCCAAGCAAGCGCAGGGCTTCTTGGCAATATGCGGAGCATATCCTGCTCCTTTTTGTGACCATAGTTCCTCCATGACGCATATATATATCATATGAGCATGTAATGGTCTATATACGAGGCAAAGCTTCTTAACTGTAGGCTGGGGGAAATGCAAGAACTTGCCAGGTGGGCTGGATAGGATCGAGAACTTCAGAAAGTGCGTTGATCTTGACCATGTCTTTGCGGCCCGGGATGGCGACAACAGGATCGGTGGCTTTCCGTGGGTCAGCAGTCAATGTCACGGGGAGCACGGCACATAGGGATCCGCACTTGAAATGGCCAATGGCCAGGTCCGCAATGACGATCAACGCTACTGGTATCAGCTGCGCATCCAAACCCTTGACGGTCCAATTCTGGACTGGACTGTCTGGAGGGTGCCAAAAATTGACCCCGCCCAGGCGGTCAGCTTAATTATGTCGAGCTCGGTCTCGCCAGCATTGATAGGTACTCCTCGGAGACCGGCATCGGTTTCACGGTCCTTCCGCCCGCGGACGCCAATTTTTTCTGAAGATCGGCGAGCGCCGAATCGAGTATTGCCAGTTCCGACTTGGACTAGTCGAGAGCTGACTGTGCCTGCGCCGCTGCAACGGCTGGATCGACAAAGGAGAAGGGCTTCGAGAGGCCACTATCCATGCGCGGCTGCTGCTTGCCTGTCGTTGTCAACTTCACGTCGGCGGTCGCGCTCGTCATCAAGCCTGACAGACTCGCTCCCGCAGTCCCGAGGTTCTTGAGCATTGCTGCGGTGAACACGCCATTCCGGCCATTTCCATCTTGCGCTGTGTTGCCAGGCTGGGTTGCAGAGGCGATGCAGGTTTCGACCTCGGCGAGTGGCGCAACAACCGCAAGACCGCGGGTGCCAGAGCGGCTCGAACCCGGGAAGGGATTGTCACGGCATGCATCCAAAAATACCAAAGCCGTCCTTACGCCAGAGGTCTTGACCCTGTCCATGAGGTCGCCGAGGGCCACAGCCTTGGTCTTCACCTGTACCTCACTCCGGATATGCTCCTTCGCGGGTATCAGGAAGTTCTCACCCCCTACCTGAACGCCATGGCCAGCGTAATAGAAAAGGGCGGCTTCCTTGCCTTTCAGGAGCTTCTGGAAGTCGGCAAGGGACTGCTCCATCCCGCCAATTTCCCCGAGTCGCCGGCAACCATAGACCGGGAAACGACAGCTTTCCGGAAGATCGCCGACCGCTCGCCACCCGAAGCCTTTACAGAATCCGCAGGGCAGACAAGACTGGGTTGGCGGTCCCCATAATGGTGACTGTCCCCACGAAGTGTCCCCGCGAAGGGGGAGGAGAAGGACCCATGACAATCGATCTCGGCGGAAAGTGGACCCTGATCAGGAAATCCAATGCGACCAAGCGGCCGGCGATCATCCCCGGCGATATCATGTCAGCGCTGGTGGCCTCCGGAGAGCTCGCTGATCCACGCATCGGCCGGAACGAGCTGGACGCACAGTGGGTAGGTGCAGAGGACTGGGTCTTCGAACGCTTCTTCGAGGCCAGCGACGCCCTTCTGGCGCGGCGGGATGTGTTCCTGGATATCCCTGTCCTCGATACTGTAGGCGAGGTAAGCGTCAATGGAATCAAGGTAGGTTCAGGCCAGAGCATGTTTACGAGGCTCCGGCTGCCTATCCGTCAGGCTCTCCGGCCTGGAGAAAACCGCATCGAGGTGCTGATCCTCTCACCGGAGAAGGCTGCCCGGAGCGCTGCTGCCGCCCTTCCCTACCCAGTGCCAGCAACGAAGTACCCCATCAGCTCCCCGAACCGGAACCTCATCCGGAAAGCCCAGTGCATGTCCGGCTGGGACTGGGGTCCTTCCCTCATGACCGGCGGCATCTACGACAGCATCTCTCTCGTCGCCATCGACGCTCCGAGAATCGATTTTGTTACCACCGAGGCCAGGTCGCGGGGACTCGGCGCCTGGGAACTCGAAGTCCACGTCGGGCTCAGGGGTGTCGATGTCTCGCAGGCGGTGATTTGTGCCGAAATCGCAGGCTGGAATGCTGAGATATATGTGGATTCGCGGCCCGGTCCCTTCTCGACTACCCTCCTGCTTGAGCTTGAAGGCATCAAGTCCTGGTGGCCTGCGGGCTACGGGGAACAGCCTCTCTATGAGCTCAGGGTTACGAGCAGCAGGGGCGACTCGGAGGGGGGGCACCAGCTCTCCAAAAAACTGGGCTTCCGCGAACTCCAGGTCATTGCAGAACCTGATGGCCACGGAAAATCCTTTCAATTCCGAGTGAACGGCCGGGACATCTTTGCCAAAGGCGCCAACTGGATTCCGGCTGACGCCCTCCCCTCGAACTGGACTCTTGAGCGCGTCGCGGGACTTCTGGCTTCGGCAAAGGCTGCCAATATGAACATGCTCAGGGTCTGGGGAGGCGGCCGCTACGAATCGGATGGATTCTACGAACTCTGCGACGAGCTTGGAATCCTTGTCTGGCAGGACGCCATGTTCTCCTGCGCCCTCTACCCGACAGACCAGGCCTTTCTCGCTCTGGTCGAGGCTGAGCTTAGGTACCAGGTCCGTCGGCTCCTCGATCATCCCTGCCTGGCCCTGTGGTGCGGCAACAACGAGGCACTCGGAGCAATGAGCTGGTATGAGGAATGCAGGAAGAATCCCGCCCGCTATATCATTGACTATGACCGACTGAATGAGGGAACGGTAGGCCGGGTGATCCGCGAGCTCGATCCAGACCGGACCTTCTGGCCATCATCCCCCTCTGCCGGGCCAGGCGAATACAGCGACAACTGGCACTCAGACAGCAGGGGCGATATGCACTATTGGTCGGTCTGGCACGAGGGGAAGCCTTTCTCGGCTTATTTGGACGTGACCCCACGCTTCTGCTCGGAATTCGGCTTCCAATCCTTCCCCTCACACAGGGCAGCCATTTCCTTCGCGCCTGCGGACGAACTCAACATCACCAGCCCAAGCTTCGAGCATCACCAGCGCTACGACCGCGGCAATTCCTTGATCCTCGACACGATGACGCGGTACTTCCGGATGCCGCGGGGCTTCAAAGAGATGCTCTGGCTCTCCGGGGTCCAGCAGGCCCTGGCCATACGCACGGCGGTGGACTGGTGGCGGGCCAACCGAGGCCGTTGCATGGGCATCCTATATTGGCAGCTCAATGAGGTCTGGCCGGGATCCTCCTGGTCGAGCCTCGAGTACGATGGATCATGGAAACTGCTCCACTATGAAGCCCGGCGCTTCTTTGACCCGGTGATCGTCGCCCTCTACGTCAAGGACGGCATCGCTCACGCAGTCGGAGTCAACGACACCGACCGACCGCTGACGGGACTCCTGTCGATCCGTGTACGCCGCTTCGATGGCAGTCTCGCCATGGACATCGACACCGAAGCCGATATCCCCCCGGACTCGGCTGTCGAGCTCTGGAAGTGCCCGGTCAGCGACCTGCCCTGCAAGCCTGAAGAGGTCTACCTCGGTGTGCGGCTCGAAGCCTCGAGTCATGGCCCCCTCCCCGATCGTCCGTCCTTGGTAGCGGGCATACCCTCACGATCGGGCGGCACCGCTGAATACATCCGTCGTAGCCAGCTCTTCCTGGTGGAGCCAAAGCGCTGCACCCTGCATGATCCGCGGCTTGAGTTCAAAATCATAGAAGATGC
>SESF01013923.1_pt1 | contig 11984 bp, 8 predicted proteins | sample 3171521 | NCBI WGS metagenome assembly SESF01 (sample SAMN10866945, study PRJNA518727) | freshwater metagenome | biome: subpolar coniferous forest; feature: holomictic lake; material: water; isolation source: holomictic Lake 227, 6 m and 8 m depth | place: Canada: near Kenora, Ontario | collected...
CCGGTGTATGCTTCCCGCAAGTCGTTCGGGACCGTCATCCCTCGGGACTCCGGCGCCTGTCCTGGTTGCAGGCAACCTTCGGGTTTGGGCGGTTGGTTAGACCTTTCCAGCTAGTTATTTCGTTCTAAACTCTGGGGCTTTTCGGCCCCAAACTTGAGGGACTTCCACCCTCGGAGCAGCCAGACTTCACCTTGGCGCTCAGGAATTTGCTTCTTGCGTACCCGCTTGCACTAAGCGCTACGCGGGTGATCCTGTTGCTTTAGAAACTATACCAGCGAATCAGTGAGATTTGGCGGAGGGGAAGGAGAAGGACGCTGGCCATCTTAGATCAGCAAGGGCTTCCCTCAGCAGGCATGGGAGCTTCGCCGGCGCTGACGCATCACAAGACCACTTAAGCCAAGCGCCAGTAACGCTGCTGAGTTAGGCTCAGGGACAACGCCCGCAATCGTCCAGAGGATGGCATGGGCGTTTTCGCTCGAATCGTAAGCTGTGCCGGAAATGTAGAGAGTGGTGCCATCGCTCCAGACGCCGGCGGCATTGGCACCCTTGGGGAAGGCTGAACCAAAAATGGCGCTCAAATCCACAAACGAGTTGGCGTCGCCCGACCACAAGGCGGCATGTGCCACGCCACCACTGACGGCAAACCCAATCTGCCATGGACCGTCCACTCCCAAGGCCGCGGACATATCATATCCCACGGGATTCAGGTCCACAAACGATTCGGGCGTGCCCGACCACAAGGCGGCGTGATCGGGCCCCCCGCCAACCGTAACGTACCCCACTTGATGCGAGCCGCTCAGCATATAGGCCCGAGAATACGTCTCACTAAGCGGCCCACCGGGATTCAGGTCCACAAACGATTCGGGCGTGCCCGACCACAACCCGGCTCGATCGCGGCCTGCTATGTCGGCGAATCCCACTTGGTGAGAGCCGTCGGTCGCATAGGCGATACTATCAACCGACCCAGCAGGATTCAGGTCCACAACCGAGGCAGCCGTTCCCGACCACAAGGTGGCGCGAGCCCGCAACCTATCACTCTGAACATAAGCAAGACCCACCTGTTGCGAACTGCTCACCCCTTGGGCTATGGAGGAAACCGCCCACGAGGGATGCAGATCCACAACGGAAGCGGCCGTGCCCGACCATAACGCGGCGTGGTTTATCGCCAACCCCGTGGGCGAAACATTAAACGATCCGACCTGCCATGAGCCGCTGATGCTGTAGGCCGAGCTGCCGTAACTTCCGGCGGGGCTTAGGTCCACATACGAACTGGCCGAGCCTGACCACAAGATGGGGTGATTAACCCCGCCCATGCCGGCAATACCAACCACGTCCGTGCCATACAATCCGCCGGCGGTTGAGTAATCCATTCCGGCGGCAGTCAAGTCAATATAGGTTATGTCCGCCGCTGCCACCAACGACTCGAAGCTGGCAGCCGCTAGCACAGCCATTGTCGAAAAAATGATAATGATGGGACATTGGTTCTTGACGCTACGCGGGTGAAAGAGAATCGCTTTGTTAATATGCATACTTGATGTGACTCTAAGTAATTCCGGGTAGGTCGCAATTACTTTTTTCAAGCTCCCCAACCGCTTCAGCGGTTTACGGTGGTGGGTAAACCGCTGAAGCGGTTCCGACGCCGAGACCCTCGCCCACACCCCACTCAAGTGGGGTGTTAATGAGAGGCCGGCCGCGTTGTATCTAGGAAGCGATATACGAACGGCCCGGATTTGCCGGGTAAAATCACCCCGAGAAGAATCCAGTCTTACGCCCTACGGCAAGCCCTACCACTCAATCACCGCCGCGCCCCAGGTCAAACCGGCCCCGAAAACCACCAATAAGATCAAGTCGCCTCGCTGGATCTGCCCGGACGAAACGGCTTCATCGAGCGCAATGGCTACCGAAGCCGCGGAGGTGTTGCCATACTTCTGAACGTTGACGAAGAGTTGCTCGGGCCGGGCGCCGAGGCGTTCGCCCACCGCCTCGATGATGCGAAGGTTGGCCTGGTGAGGGATAATGCACTTAATGCGCGAGATATCGATTTCACAGCGGCGCAAGGCTTCTTCCGCGGCGGTTTGCATGGCCTGGACGGCGTTCTTGAAGGTCTCCTTGCCATCCATGCGCAGATAATGCAGGCCCGCAGCGACTGATTCCGCGCTCGCCGGACAGCGGCTGCCGCCCCCGGCCATGAACAGCAGGTCCGACTTTCGGCCATCGGCCCCCATGACCGCCGTGAGCAAGCCGTGCGAGTTGGGGCGGTTCTGCAGCACCGCCGCGCCCGCGCCGTCGCCGAAAAGCACGCAAGTGTTGCGGTCCTTCCAGTCCACAATGGAGGAAAGCTTTTCCGCGCCGATGACCAGGACCGTGTCGTAGGTGCGCGACATGATGAACTGTTGCCCGATTTCAAGGCCATAGATGAATCCCGAACAAGCGGCTTCCAGATCAAAGGCAGCGGCACGGTGCGCGCCGATCTTCCGCTGCACCAGGCAGGCGGTCGAGGGGAAGGGCATGTCCGGCGTGGCCGTAGCGACAATGATGAGGTCAACCTGATCGGCCGTCACCCCGGCACGACGCATCGCGCACAGAGCAGCCTGCGTGGCCAGATCGGAAGTGAACTCATTCTTGGCGGCAATCCGGCGCTCTTTAATGCCGGTGCGGGTGGTGATCCACTCATCGGTGGTCTCGATCATCCGTGCCAAGTCCGCGTTGGTGAGGACTTTGGCGGGCACATACGAGCCCACGCCGCTGATGGAACAGGTGCGGCCCACAAAGTCGTGTTTGGCCCGCGGGTTCTTGAATCTTGTACTATGGGATGGACTCATGCTGGCTCCTGGCACCCGGCTCCTAACCACTGAACTGGCAGGGTAAAGCTAGTCTCGCGACAGCACCGTGGCGGCGACCGATTCGTCGGCAGCAAGCCGCTCGTTCGCGCGCGCGATTTCCCGGGCAATAGTTTGATTTACATGGTGCTGAATATTCTCGGTGGTGACCCGGATCGCGTTGGCAATCGCACGCTCCCGGGCGGAGCCGTGCGCTTTCATCACCGCGCCGTTGAAACCGAGCAAGGGCGCACCGCCGAAACCCTCGGGATCCATTCGCTTCTTAATGCTGCGGAAGGCGTTTTTCGCCAGCAAGGCGCCCAACTGGCGGCGGGGATTGGCGGTTAGCTCGCGTTTGAGGAACGAAAACATGGCGATGGCGAGGCTCTCGCAGGTCTTGAGCACGATGTTGCCGACAAACCCATCGCAAACGACCACATCCACACGGTTCGTGAACAGGTCATGCCCTTCGACGTTGCCGATGAAGTTCAAGTCTAGCTGCTTGCAAAGCCGAAAAGCTTCAAGGGTCAATTCATTACCTTTGGTGTCCTCGGTGCCAATGCTGAGGATGCCCACGCGGGGATTCTTGTAGCCGAGAATCTCCCGGGAGTAGATGCTGCCCATGATGGCAAAATGGGCCAGATGCAGGGGTTTGCACTCGATGTTGGCACCGGAATCCAGCAGCACAAACTCATTGTCCGGCGTGGGGATGACGGTGGCAATGGCACCCCGGTCAACGCCGGGAATCCGGCCGAGCTTGAACGTCGCCGCGGCGAAGATGCCGCCGGTATTACCGGGGGACACCACGGCATCAACTTTGCCATCGTGGGCCAACTCAACCGCCCGGGCGATGGAGCAATCCTTCTTCCGCCGGATCGCGGCAGCGGGCTTGTCCGCCATGGTCAGGACCTCGCTGGCGTGGACCACACGCACGCGGTGGTCCCGGAAGCCGCCCTGGGGCAGGGCAGCGTGGATCTCACTTCGGTGGCCGACGAGGTAGAGGGCGGTGATCCTCGGATCGGCTTGCAGAGCCCGTTTGGCACCCTCGATTACCACCCCGCAACCGTGGTCGCCACCCATGACATCCACTGCGATTCGCATAACCAAACCGGAAGCAGCGAAGCGCGCTCCGTGTTGGGGCCGGTTAGGCTCCCACGGTTACGGTGATCACCTGGCGCCCCTTGTAGTAGCCACAGGCGGGGCACACCCGGTGGGGCACGTACGGAACCGCACACTGCGGACACGAATTCAGTTGAGGCACGGACATAGTGCTGTTATACGCGCGGCGCATGCGTTGACGACTTCGCGACGGTTTTCGCTTGGGGACACCCATAATTATCTAAAGCTTCAGTTTGTTTAACTCGGCCCACGCCGGCGAACCCACTTCAGTCTTGCCGACACCGCTGGGGCTTCTTGCTGCGCCAACGGACGTTCCCGGCAAACCGCGACATTCCGGGTTACACAATGGATGTCGCGGAAACTCAAGTAGAATATCCTCCCGCACGTAAGGCGTCAAGTCCACGAAGTCGTTCGTCACGGTAACCGCATCCTCCCCCTGCAAGGGCAGATGGCAGGTCCAACGTTCCAGCTCGAGGTGAAATTGGAACGGCTTGAGGCAGCGGACGCACTCGCATTCCAGGACCAGATGCAAACGGCCTTGCACGAGCAGGCTGTCCTCCAGTTCTTGAACCTCCAGATCATACTCCAGCGGGTGGCGGACCTGGATGACCTCATCGTGCAGGTCAAGCGCCAGCTCCTCGACGGGCAGGCTGCCTTTCAGTCGGATACTGTGCGTCTCCAGGTGACGCAGATTTATGTCTAGCGGCATAAAACCCCCAGCTAAGCCGGGTAGGGGCTGAATCTGGCCGCCAGGGCCGTCCGCACGTGGTCCGGCACAAACGCGCTGACGTCACCCCCCAGTTGCGCCATCTCCTTAACGATCCGCGAGCTGAGAAACGTGTAAGTGTCCTTTGGCATCATAAAGATCGTCTCGATTCGTTCGTTCAATTTACGATTCATCAAAGCCATCTGGAATTCAAATTCAAAATCGGATACCGCGCGCAACCCCCGCACTACGGCCTGGGCGGAACGTCTTTCGACGTAGGCCACCAGCAGGCCATCGAAGGAATCGGCCTCGACGCTGGGCAGGTGCCGGACGGCGTGCCCTACCATCTGAACCCGTTCTTCAATAGTAAACAGCGGGTGTTTACTCTCGTTCTTGGCCACGGCCACGATCACCCGGTCGAAGAGCTTGGTCGCACGGTGCAGCACATCCAGATGGCCGTTGGTAATGGGGTCGAAACTTCCCGGATAAATGGCCGTGCGCATGGAATAAACCATAGCACCTTTGCCGCGGATGACGAGCAGGAAAAAGACCGGGATCCTGAACCGCGGCCCGGTAAGTTATCCGCCCGAGCGCTGGATGAAGCCTGTGACGGAGGTCGGGGCGCCGGCTGAAGCGTTGAAGAGCTCCGGTTCGAGCGGCGGGGCATCCGACCGACGCCAGGGCACTTCATAAGCCTTCACTGCCGCGCGGAACCCTTTGAGATCGCGCGGGGGCAACTCGACGCAGGTCGCCGCCAGCGCCGGGTCGTCCCGGAGCAGGTGCTGGTAAGTGGTTTGACCGATGAAGATGCGGCCCTGGCCCGAGGCGCTCTCCAGGCGGCTGGCGAGGTTTACTTCGCGGCCAAAGACCGTGTAATTCTGCATCTCGGCGGCGGAACCCATCAGGCCGACGGTGGCCATGCCCGTGTTGATGCCGCTGCCCAGGAGTAGAACCGCCAGCGGAGGTTTGGGGGGCAGACCCGCGGCAATGCGGGCCGGGTTCTCTAGCTCGCGCTTCTGGTTCTCGGCCGAGCGTTGCTGATTCAACTGATAGACGGCCCGCTGCGCTTCGATCGCCGCGCGGACACACCCCAGCGCGTGGTTGGGATTGGGCGTCGGCGCGCCCCAAAACGCCATGACGCAGTCGCCGATGAACTTATCCAGCGTGCCGTCCTGTTTGATCACGGTGTCGGCTATCAATCCCAGATAGAGATTGACCGTCTCGAGGGTTTCTCTCGCCTGCTCATCATAAGAAGCCTCGGCGGCTGGCTCCGCCAGGTTGTGCTTCCGCACATGTTCGGCGACTCGTTCCTGGCTGTTGTCGGTCAGTTCGGTAAACCCACGCACATCGGCAAAGAACACAGTGACTTCCCGCCGCGCGCCCCCGAGCGAGAGAGTCTCGGCGGCCAGCAACTCGTTCACGATCTTCGGTGAGACAATCTTCGAGAAGATGGACTTCACCCGGCGACGCTCGGCTTGCTCGAACACAACCCGCCAGGTGACCAGGCAGACGTGGGTCATAAGCAAAGCGCCGCTCACGGGCACGACCACTGGAAGCCAATATCGCGTCTGCACATAAAGGACGAAGCTAAACACCACGTAAACCACAACCAACAGGGCTACCAACGCCGAGGCGGCCAGAACTCGCAACTTCCAGGTCAAGAGAGCCGCCATGATGCCCAGCAGGACAGTCAGGGCCAATTCGACGACTAGTGGCGCTCGATGGATGAAGCGCCCGGTAAGGACCGAGTTTGCGACATTCCAGTACTCGCTTACCAGCAGGGTGTCCGACTTCAGCGGCGTAGCCCCCCGGTCGGCAAGATCACTGCCCGTGGCGCTTGATCCGACCACTACCAATTTGCCCTGCCACCGGTTTTGGAGTTCATTCGTTTGCCCTTTCAGGCGCCAGTAGTCCTGCATCAGGAGCCCCTGGATGGATTCCTGCGTCAGTTGCGGGTGGTTGGGTGGCAGGCACCAGTCGATGTAGAAGTAGCCGTTGGCATCGACCGGAATGACGCGTTCCACACCGCCAGGGCCGCGGAGTGTGATGCGCCCCTGTGCGAGGTCAATCTCCGCTTTGGCCAAATCAAGACTCAGTCCTTGGGCGGCCAGGACGATGCCCATCTGCCACAGTCGTTCCTCCGTGAAGGGCTTCGCCTTGCGCGCCACGCCTGGAGGCAACTTGTCGCCGGCAAAGTCGGTCAGATCAAAATTGCCCGCCTGGTCGAGCGGCACCTTGATGTCGTCGGCGCCCGAACGAGGCAAAATCAACTGGCCGGATTCCACTCGGGCCAGGCGCAGGTCAACGCCGTATTCCGGATCCGCCTCGAGCTGCCGAAAAGCAAAATGCCATTTTCGGCTGATCCGAAACGCCTGCGCACGGCGCAATTTGCCATCGAAAGAATCCTTATGCGCAGAGATGTCGCCCAAAGCCAGCGCGTTGGTCACGAATCCCAGCGGCGGAGTCAGGTCTTGCGGAACGGCGAGGATGACATTGCGAGCGTGCTGCAGTTGAAGGGCGAAGAAATCATCCGATTCCAGGAAACTATCGTCAGCCATACGCACCGAGGGATGATCCGGGCGCAGCCCATCGAAGATCACGTCGAAGGCGACTGCCCGGGCGCCTTGCGCTGTGAGTTCCTCCAGCAGTCGGCCATAAACCGATCGGGGCCAATAGAGGCCATATCCATAGCTGAGGCGATTGGTCCGCACAAAGGCTATGCTGGCGTCGTCCATGAAGACGAAGCCGAGATTCGTCGCGACGGTGGGCGAGTGCTTAAGCGCCTGCAGGGCGCGCATGTCGTAAGTCGTGCGCTCCAAGCCATCCAGAAAATCCAAACGCCACCATTGTATGAGGCCCACCAGGACGATGATGCCAACAGCAATAAGAACCGGAACGTGCTTGATGGACTTAAGCTGCACCAGGCTCAAGTAAACAAAAAACCAGAGCAACACAAGGCTGCTCTGGTTTTGGAAACTGTAAGGCCGGACATCAGCCGGCCCTGTTCTGCGCTAAGGCGAGACGGGCGGCGGCTCCGGAGGCTTAACATTAACTGGGGGCGGGAGCGCTGCCCCGCCGCCCGAATTGTTACCCGCGCTTTGGGGGTTGCCCGGTGTCAAATAGTCCGTATTGACTGTTTGGTTCAGAACAGTTACTGGCTGCACCTGACTGCTAAGCCCCCTCTTGTCAATATCCGGCAGCGGCGTGAGCGTGCCTGTGCGGGCGTCAAACATCTGCAGGCCCATGATGACTTGGGTGAGCGTTGAGCCGTTGGGGCCGGCGTAAGCCAGCACGACCGAGCCCGACAGCACCTTGATCAGTCCCTCGGCGCTCATGTCGTAAACTGTCCCGCGAATACCGGCAACACCAATGGGCAACTTCACCTCATACTTCGAGGCGGCGGACATCTTCTTTACCGATCCACTGATATGGCCTGCTTTCAGATCGAGCTGCGTTTCGTTGACCACATCCGCCCCGGTTTGCACTTCGGTCAGCTTGTCAATGCCCATGAGCGTATTGTCCCACATCCGCACGATATTCTGCTCTGCCGTGGGTTGGTAGGTTATTATGTCGCTCACCACCGGTCGGACAGTCACCGCAGCGGCTGCCCCCAGGAGTAAATCGACCCGGGAATTGCCGGCAGTTTGAATAACGGTCCCCTGCCTGATAACGTCGCCGTATTTGAGTGGCCGCCACTCACCGCTGCCAATCTTATACTGCGCGGCGCCCTTAAGGCGGATAACCTTCGCGGCTATTTGGTCCGTCGACTGGGCGGCGAGAGTGGAAACCATGGTCAACGCTACCCCACATGCTATTAAGCTGTTCAGTATCCTTCGAGTTTCTTTCATATTTGCTCCTAATCAGTGACACTGCATTAATTTCAGCGTAATTCTAGGTTCCCCCCGGTGTTTGTCAACGGAATATTTCAACTTTTTTTACCTGGAATTGCGTTTACTGCCTGTCTTGGGCAGCAGGATTCAGGCCGTTGTGCCTCCTAATGCGGCAAGAAGTTGATTTTGGCGCTGATTTCGTTGGTTGCCGCCTCCAGCATTCTGCTGTTTATGATCTGTAAATAGCTGCCGGCGATGTCGTTGTTTTGCCATTGGATGTGAAGGGATCGCTCGAACCAGCTCTTGGCGGCGGCAAAATCCCCGGATTGGACGTAATGGAGCCCGATATGAGCCGCCATTGTGTAGTTGTTCGGGTCCAACTCGTCCGCCTGCTGAAAATACGACGCCGACTTGTCAGACCGCTCCAGCCAGTCCAGGCACCAGCCATAGCCAGCCCACGGACCCGGGGAGAAATATACCCCCCATGAATTCAACTTCATGCTGCGGTCAAACCATTCCATGGCCCGTTCTGCCAGTTGTAAATAGTTGGCGCCCCCCTCCGAGCTTTGGATGCGGAAGGCTTCGCCGATGGCGCAAGCGGTGTTCGCGTTCATGGGGTCGGCTGCGAAGGCCTTCTCCAAGCAGGCTGCCTGTGCTGGGGAGAAGGCGGGCGAACCGGCAGCCCGCTCCAACCAGACATATTCGGTCGCGTGATGCCACTCTTGGTGCCCGAGGTAAGCCACGCCGGCGAGCAGCACGACGCTGGTCACCAATTTGCCCCAGGTTCTGACGGTGACCCAATATCGTTCGGTGGCGAAGCGCAGACAACTGCTCACCAGCGCCATCAACACAATGGCCAGAATCGCGTTGGCCGGGATATGCATGTTAAAATCCACCACCGAGTGTGCCAGAATGGCGGCCAACCCGATCGATCCGCCAATGACCAAGGCGAATTTGTTGCTGCCCCGGTCTGGCCCGAGATCCCGCGGGCTGTTGCGCACAGCGGGCCAGGTTTTTAGGATTCCCAGGCCCAGCAAGACCCAGGCGGAAGCTACCAGGGTCGTGCCCACCACACCCCATTCGGCCAGGACGTTGAGATAATCGTTGTGCGCCCAGTGGGGCCGCAACTGGATTTCCACCGGCCGAAACTGGCGGAACCGGTAGTCGTAATGGGCGGGGCCCACCCCCCACCAGACATTCTGCTGCCAGACCTGGATGGCGGCTCGCCAGAGCATGAAGCGGGTGTCGGTTTCGACCTGGCTAGCCCCTTCGACCATCTGCGTGAAGCGTAACCGCACCTGTAGGCTCTTGGGCAGGAAGTAAGCACCTGCCGCCAGGAGGACCAGCAACAACACCAAGGATGGCAGGCGGTACTTCCGGTGCAGGAGCATCACGCCAAAGAACAGCAGCATCGCCAGCCCCGTCGAGGCATAAGTTCCGCGTGAAACTGTAACCGCGATGCCCGCCAGGATTACCAGCGAGGCGTAGCCCAGGAAGATTTTGACCACCGGCTTCAGCCGGCTGGTCAAAGTGTAGGCCAGGCCAAGCGGCAGCAGCATTTCCAGAAATCCACCCAGGTGGTTCCGTGAAGTGAAGGTGCCCGAGGCTCCGAAATCATTGCGCACCGTGATATTCCACACCCGATGCGAGTGGGTGAGGAATTGATAAAGCGCATAGAATGAAATGGCCATCGCCACAAAAACCAGCGTGCAACTGATGATCTGGATTGTCTCCTGCCGATACAGATTGTTGAGGACCGCGAGAAACAGGCAGGCATAGACCAGGATGTGGATCAGCTCCTGCCGGGCAACGTATTCGATGTCCGCGGTCAGATACCGGCCGATGGCGTAGAGCGTGAAAGCCACCACGGCCCAGCAGATCGGCGGCCACAGCAGCCGCGGCCGCGCGTCGAGCCAAAGGCGTGCCACCCACAGCACCAACACGCCCAGCGTCAATCCCTGTATGATCAGAAACGGCAGCGCCCGCACCGCGCCCGTCGCCAGCGGGCCCGAGATCAGGATTGCGAGCACGAGGGCGAGGATCCCCCGTTCACACCAGCGATCCAGCGCCTCGCGGTTCATCAACCCTTGGGCAGGAACTCTCGCGGGTCGGTGATCTTACCTGTCAAGGCGCTCGCCGCCACCGTTGCCGGGGAGGCGAGGAAGACCTGTGAATCTTTGTGGCCCATGCGGCCGGGGAAATTACGGTTGGTGGCGCTGATGCATTTCAGCGGCGCGTTCATCCGGCCGAACGTGTCCACCGGGCCGCCGAGGCACGCCGCGCAACCGGCGTTCTCGGTCATCTGCACCCCGGCTTCAGTGAGGACCTGCCAGACGGTCTTGTCGCCCCATCGCGCGCTCTGCAAATCATGCACGATCTCCGGGGTCGCCGGTACGCCAAAGGTGTCGATAACGACCCGCCGACCTCGCAGCACGGCCGCGAATTCAAGAAAGTCGCTCGTCTTGCCGCCGGTGCAGGAGCCCACGTAGGCCCGGTCGAGCTTGATGCTGCCAAGTTCCTTGGCGAGCTTGCGCTGGCCGGGATTGGGATGGCAGGCGACGGTCGGCTCCAGTTTGCCGAGGTCCACCACAAGTTCGTAAACGAACTTCTCGTCCTTGTCGCGTGCGACCGGTTCGTAGGCCGCTTTGGTCCCGTTGAGCTTGCAGCGGTAATCCACGTATGCCTGCGTCTGCGCGTCAAATTCAAATATGCCGTTCTTGCCGCCTGCTTCGATGGCCATGTTAGCGATGGTCATGCGGTCATCCATGCTCAAGTTTGCCACCCCGGGGCCGTCAAACTGCATCGCGCGGTAGGTCGCGCCGTCGAAACCAATCTCGCCGATACAATGCAGGATGATATCCTTGGCCATCACCCCCGGCTGCAATTTGCCTTCCAGCCGAAAATGCATGGTCTCTGGCACCTTGAGCAGCAGCTTGCCGGTGCCCATAACAAACCCCGCATCGGTATTGCCGATGCCGGTGGCAAACTCGTTGAACGCGCCCGCCATGCAGGTATGCGAGTCGGTTCCGAACAGGACCTCGCCTGGCCGCGTATGGCCCTTTTGTGTCAGCGCCGTGTGGCACACGCCCGCGTAATGCGCTCCGTGCTGCCGCTTAAGCGAACCTCGGCTGGGGTCGAACACCCAATGGCCGCTCGGGTCGTCGATCACGTCGTAGAAATAACCGATGCCCTGCTCCCGGACGAAGTCGCGCAGGATGTCAACGTTGCGGTTCGACTTGGAGTCGGCCGTAAAGATGTAGTGGTCGGGGATAATGACCACCTTATTCGGGTCCCATACCTTCGCGGTTTGGCCAAACTCACGCTTGAAGACCCCGATCGTGCCTGGCCCGCAGACATCGTGCGTCATCAGGATATCGGCCTGGACCCACACATTGTCGCCAGCCTGAACCCGGGCTTTGCCAGCCGCCCGGGCAAGAATCGTTTCTGTCAAAGTCATAGACCACGGCAAGCTACCCGACCGGCAACCTGACTTCAATACGCAAACCGGCG
>SESF01004145.1_pt1 | contig 11982 bp, 5 predicted proteins | sample 3171521 | NCBI WGS metagenome assembly SESF01 (sample SAMN10866945, study PRJNA518727) | freshwater metagenome | biome: subpolar coniferous forest; feature: holomictic lake; material: water; isolation source: holomictic Lake 227, 6 m and 8 m depth | place: Canada: near Kenora, Ontario | collected...
GCTCTTTTGGGACTGGCTCTATATATGGAGAGGCGCATTTATTTTCAGAGCCCGCTGCGGAGCTGGTAGGCAGCCGCTTCTCCTTGCTCGGACATAGCCCAAAGGCGATTCTATCGCCTTGCCGGTGGCAACCATGATAGAGTGCGCGCCGTGAGCCGGCCCCCGCCCTGAATTAGGGCGGAATACCGGGACTTTTAGTGGAACAGGCGCTGTGCGTAATAGCTGCAAAGCAACCAAACATACTCATTCGATGAAGAAATCCTATATACTGATCCTTGCGGCAATGGCCGCTCTCAATGTGCCGGCCGTCCAGGGGGACTGGCTGCTGGACCCGGCGCCCTATCGCGCCGTCATTGCCACCAACGCCAACTCGCTGGTGCTCGAAAACGGACTGGTGCGCCGCCTCATCCGGCTGGCGCCGAACGCGGCCACCGTGGACTACCAGAACCTCGCGTCGGGCGAACAGTTGCTGCGCGCGGTCGGCCCCGAAGCGCGCGTCACGATCAACGGCACGGACTACGCCATCGGCGGACTCGAGGGGCAGCCGCTGCAGAATTACCTCAAGGCCGAGTGGATCGACGATCTCCGCGCCGATCCCGCCGCCTACCAGTTCGCGGGCTGGCGGGAGGAGCCGGTGACCGCGCGTTTTCCATGGCAGAAGCGCACCGAGTGGCTGTCCCGGGATTTGCCCTGGCCCGCCCCGGGCAAGCAGGTGACTCTGCGGTTTGTGCCGCCGTCTGTCCCGGCGGGCATGACCGGCCGGCCGCTCTTCGAGGAGACCTTCGCCGGCAAGCTGGATGCTGGCTGGAAGGTTCATGCCAGCGACAAGCATCCCCGCTCCTCGTTCTCCAATGAAGGCAAACCCGGCGAGATCGCCGCGCTGCCCAACACCGCGGTGTATGCGGAGTGTCCGTGGCCGGCCGACGCGGTGTCGGCGGAGGTGACGCTCGACACCGGCGACGACACGCTCTCCAACGCCTGGGGCCCCGGCCTGGCACTGGTCACGCCCGGCGGCACGGTGGGCTTCGTCGTGCGTCCCAACCAACTCTGCTACGAGGTCAACGGCTCGATTAGCGAAACCCACTTCGACCGCGCCAAGCCCGTGCAACTGCGCGTCCGCATCGCCGGCAAGTACGCGCTGTGTGAGGCCGCGCAGGCCGGCCAACGCTTCCAGCTCATTGCGAGGATTCCTTGCCCGGCGACGCCCACCGCCCTCCGCGTCGGCAAGGTCGGACGGAATGGGGATGGCACGGACCATCACGATAAGGATGACGGCCAGCCCATTCGTTGCCACGTCACGCGGGTGATCCTGCGCGCGGCCGAGCCGGCCGACGCCCCGCGCCCGCCCGCCCGGGCGGATTTGCCGGAGATTGACGTGCATTATGTCATCTATGACGGCATCCCGCTGATTGAGAAGTGGCTCACCGTCCGCAATACCGCGTCCAAGCCGGTGCGCATCAACAAGACCCTGGTCGAAACCCTCCAGGTGATGGAGACGGAGGCCATTGCCGACCCGAACATCAACATCGAGCTCTCCAACCTCTACGTGGAGTCCGACTACGCCTACCTGGCGATGAATGCCAAGTCGGCCAACAAGCAGGCGGTGAAGTGGCAGAAGGACATGACCTACCACACCCAGACGAGCTATTTCTATGAAGCGCCCGTGCTGCTGGAAGTCGCGCCCGAGTTCGGGCCCGATACCGATGTCGCCCCCGGCGGCGAGCTGGTCTCCATCCGCGCCTTTGAACTGTTCCGGGACGGCACTGACCGCGAACGCCGCGGGCTCGCCCAGCGCCGCATGTATCGGGTCGTGGCCCCGTGGTCGCAGGAAAACCCGGTCATGGTTCACCTGATCTCCAGCGATCCGGCTGCCATCCGGCGTATCATCGACCAGGCTGCGGCGGTTGGGGTGGAGATGATCATCCTCAGCTTCGGCAGCGGTCTGAACATGGAAGATACCGACCCCCAATACCAAGCCACTTACAAGCAAGTAGCGGACTATGCGAAAACCAAGGGTGTGACGATTGGCTCCTATTCACTGTTGGCCAGTCGCGGCGCCGCCACCGCTGCGGACAACTGCAGCGGCCCCGGCAACCGCATCCGCTACGGGGTCATGCCCTGCCTCGGCTCGAAGTGGGGGCAGTCGTATCTCCAGCAGATCAAGGATTTCCTGGCCAACACCGGCTTCGGCGTGTTCGAGAACGATGGCTCCTATCCCGGCGATACCTGCGCCGCCACCAACCATCCCGGACACCACGGTCTGGAGGATTCCCAGTGGGTCCAGTTCCAGGCCATCGCGGATCTTTACCAATGGTGCTGTGCCCACGGTGTCTATATCAACGTCCCCGACTGGTATATGCTCAACGGCAGCACCAAGACCGCCATGGGCTACAAGGAAGGCAATTGGTCGCTCCCGCGCGCCGAGCAGGAAATCATCGAACGTCAGAATATCTATGACAGCACCTGGGAGAAAACCTCGTCCATGGGCTGGATGATGGTGCCCCTCACCGAATACGGTGGCGGCGGCGCGGCGGCCACCATCGAGCCGTTGTGCGAGCATCTGCCGCATTACGAGGCGCGGCTGGCCGAGTTGTTTGGCTCCGGGGTGCAGGCCTGCTACCGCGGCCCGCGCATCTACGACACCGACGAGACCAAGGCGCTGGTCCAAAAGTGGGTGGCCTTCTACAAGCGTCACCGCCAGGTGCTCGACGCCGACATCATCCACCTCCGCCGCCCGGACGGCCGCGACTGGGACGGCATCCTGCACGTCAACCCCGCCGGCAAGGAAAAGGGTCTGGTCATGCTCTACAACCCGCTCGCCCAGCCGGTCACCCGGACGATCACGATCCCGCTTTACTATTCCGGCCTGACTGACCGCGCCCAATTCCGCGAGCAAGACGGCGCCCCGAAAACCTACCCGCTCGACCGCGAGTTCAATGTCAAGCTGCCGGTCACTATCCCCGCCTACGGCCGCACGTGGTTTGTGATCGAATGAACATGAAGACCACCCTCACACACGTTTTGGCACTGGGGGCACTGCTGGCGGCCACAGGAGCCGCTCGGCCGGCGGAGAATGTCCCCACCGATGAAACCACCAAGGTGCTCTACGACCCGCGTACAAAAAGCGAGATGGATGAACTCGCCTCCGCCGAGGAAGTGGCGGCGTTTGTGGGTGCCCTCAAGACCGACTGGACGATCTTCGTCGAGGACCGTTCGCACTCCATCCGCAGGAGCACCGGCCTGCCCAAGCGCTGGCTCAGTAACCTGTCCGGCCATACGCAGAGCTTCAACGGCAGTGCTCGGCCGGGTGAGTTCTACGTTTTCCAAATCGGCGTCTTCGCCCCCAAGTCCGCCACGGGTAACCTCGCGGTCGAGTTCAGCGACCTCACGGGTTCCAGCGGCAGCATCGGATCCGCCAGCCTGCGATGCATTAGTCTCGGCGGCACGAACTTCATCGGGCAGCCCTTCGCCCAGCCGGTCAAGGTGGAGCAGGGGAGACTCCAGGCGCTCTGGGTCGGCATTGATGTCCCCATGACCGCCTCGGCCAGCTATCAGGGCACCGTCACCGTCACGGACACCGCCTCGGGCGCGAAGCAGACCGTCAACCTCAAGCTCTCGGTTGCGGGGGCCGCGCTTGACGACCATGGCGACCGGGATTCATGGCGGTTATCGCGGCTGCGCTGGCTTGATTCGAGCATCGGGTTGAACGAGGATGTCGTCACCCAGCCTTTTGTGCCGATCGTGCGCGACGCCAACACGTTGAAGATCCTCGGCCGCGAGCTGGTTCTCGGCCAGGCCGGACTGCCGCGGCAGCTTCGCTCCTGCTACAACGCCGACAATACCGCCATTGAACCGCAGCCTACCCGCGAGCTGCTCGCCGCCCCCTTCCGCTTTGTGGTCGAAACCGACGCCGGGCCGGTCGAGTTTGAGCCGGCGCAGATCACCTTCGTGCGTGAGCTCAAGGGCGCGGTGAGCTGGCGCGCCGTGTCTAAAGGGCAGGGGATTGAACTCGCTGTGGACGGGCGGTTGGAATACGACGGTTTCGCCGATTGCCGCTGCCAGATCAAAGCCGCCACCTCGCTCAAGGTGAAGGATGTCCGCCTGGAAGTGGATGTGGCCCCTGGTGCCGGCGCCTACTTCATGGGGCTGGGCCAGAAGGGCGGCCAATGCCCCCAATCCGTGGATTGGAAGTGGAACCCCGACGTGAACCAGGACGGGTTCTGGCTGGGAGCCGTCAACGGCGGCTTCAAGCTCCAGCTCTACGGCGATAACTGGCGTACCCCGCTCATCAATTGCTATTATCACCTCCGGCCGCTCATGGTCCCGGAATCCTGGGGTGGCGCTGATGGCCACTCTGGCGGCATCCGCCTGGCGAAGTCTTTCGGCGGGAACGTTCAGGCCGTCGCCTACAGCGGCCGCCGCGAGCTGACTGCGGGTAAGGTCCTCGACTTCAAATTCAAGCTCTTCCTCACTCCCTTCAAGCCGCTGAACACCGATGCTCAGTGGTCGCAGCGCTACTACCATCCCGGCCTCGCCATGGGCGACCGCACTTATTACCAGCTCGAGAAAGTCAGGGCCATGGGCGCCAACCTCCTTAACATCCATCACAAGCAGGAGCCCAACCCGACCATCAACTATCCCTACTTCGACATGTCGATGCCTTTGCTCAAGCAGGCCGTCGAGAGCGGCCACGCCAACGGCATCAAGGTCAAGATCTACTACACCACCCGCGAGCTGACCAGCAACCTGCCGGAGCTCTTTGCCTTCTGGAGCCTGAATGGCGAAATCATCTGTGCCAGCCCCGGCAAGGACGGCAAGAATGCCCACCCGCTCACCAATCCCAGTGGCCCGCACCCCTGGCTCGTGGAGCACCTGGGCGAGTCCGGGTTCATCCCGGCTTGGCGCGAAGTCCTGGGCGGTCGCTACTCGAACATGCTCGACCTGGCGGTCATCACCACGCCCGACTCGCGGCTCGATAACTTCTACTGCGAGGGTCTGGCTTTCACCCTGCGCGAGACGGGCTTTGACGGTGTGTACATTGATGATACCGCCTCGGGGCGCAAGTCATTCCAGCGCGCCCATCGCATCTTTGAAGCGGCGGGCAAGCCGCTGCTGGCCGACATGCACTCGTGGAGCCACTGGGATCCTACCGCCGGCAGCACCCCCTCGGCGTACTGCTACTTGCAGAACTTCCCGTATTACCATCGCCTTTGGCTGGGCGAAGGCTTCGACTACAACACCGCTCCGGACTTCTGGTTGGTGGAAATGTCCGGCATCCCCTTCGGCCTGATGAGCGAAATGCTCCAGGACGGTGGCAACCGATGGCGCGGCATGACGTTCGGCATGACCACGCGCCTCGGCGCGTCGGGCGACCCCCGCCCGCTCTGGAAGTTCTGGGATGAGTTCGGCCTGCCAGGTACCGCCCTGCTCGGCTGGTGGGACCCGGCCTGCCCGGTCAAGACCGGCCGCCCGGATGTTCTCGCCACCGTCTATCGCAAGCACGGCAAATCGCTGTTCGCACTGGCCAGTTGGGCGGCCACCAAGACCGCGGTGAACCTCACAGTGGACTGGCCGGCCCTCGGCCTTGACCCGAAGAAAACCACACTCTGGGCCCCGGCCATCGAAGGCTACCAGACAGCCGCCGTGTTCGCCGCAGATGGGCCGATCCCGGTCGAACCCGGCCGTGGCTGGCTCCTGGTAGCCGACGAGACCCCGCGCGAGATAACCAAGGGAGATGAAGCCTCAGGCAGGTGAGGATCGCCACTGGGCAACTTTACCGGGATTTCTGTTTTCTGCTCTCTGCTTTCATACCGGGGTGGCTTTAGGTAACTTTGACCGGCATTTCGGGGTTCCTCGCTGGCTATTGGCTGTTGGCTGTTGGCTGTTGGCTGTTCTACTTGGCCTTTGGCTTATCCTGGAACACTCTCACCCAGTCGAGCTCCATCTGCACCGGGAGCTGGGCGTAATCGATCGCGCCCACCCAACTGCCTCCCAATTGCATGTCGAGCAGGAGGTAGAAGGGCTTCACGAACGGCCACTGGCCCGGCTTGTCGGTCTGGATGCGCGGATAGGTGAAGGTCGGTTTGTCATTGATGGTGAAGACCAGCCGGTCAGGATACCACTCCACGCCGTAGAGGTTGAACTGGCCCGGATTGTGCGGGGCCTTGCCCGAGTGAGGCGGGTTCTTCTTCTCGCCCAGCTTGAGCGTGTAATGGGAATGGACCGTTTGGTAAACGAAATCATCGGAATTGAGATGTTCCATGATATCGACTTCGCCACCGGCCGGCCAATCGGCATTGGAAGGCAGCATCCAGAAAGCCGGCCAGGCACCCTGGGCACAGCCCAGTTTCGCGCGGATCTGGACCTTGCCGTAGGTGAAATCGAACTTCCCTTTGCTGGTGATTCCGCCGGTGATGACCTTGACGGGATCGGCCGCATTCGTGTTGTTGATCCCCCGGAGGATCAGGCAGCCGCCTTTGACCTCGAAACAGGCGCTATTGGTGGTCATGTGGCGATCCCAATCCGACGTGCCGCGTTCGCATTTGGACCATTTGGCAGGATCCAGGAATCCATCTTGATTGAACTCATCTCCCCCCACCAACACCCAGTTTGGCTGCGGGGCGATGCCGGTGTTAGTGGCACTGGTGAGGGGCGCGGGCTCGGCCGGTTCGACCGGTGCGATCGGCGAAGCGTTGGCGGACACGACCAGGAGCGAGGCAATAATGACGGCTGGGCCAAGGGTTTGAAGTTGCATAGTGCTGCGCAGAGGTTACGACTACGATTGGGCAGCCTGCAAGTCCGATTTGAGGAAGCGGGCGGGGTGGTGCGCAGCTTGAATCACAAGACGAAGGAATTTCACGACGGTATAGGAGCGCAGCCTTCAGGCTGCAGAAGCGTGAGCTATGGCTGGCGCGCGCGCAGATATCAGCACTTGGCTCGGTCTTTGCGCTGCTGCAGCCGGAAGGCTGCGCTCCTGGGCCGGTGGTGGATGGCGATTGCGAGAAGGGATCAGAACCGGGCTCCATCAGTTGGCCCAGGGACACTACCCAATTAGACCCACGAAGGCGATATAGAGCGCTGCCGATCATCGCGCTTGCCTTCAGCCCAGCCGAGCGGTACAAGAGGACAGGGTCAGAACATGGCAATATCATTAACTGACCCCTGTATGATGATGAACCATCTGCCAGGTACGAAAGAGCCGCAGGCCCGGTGTCAAACGCAGCCGGCACGGCTGTGGAAGGGCGCAGGGCCGCAAGGCCGCGCTTCCAACCGCAATGGGGAGAACCCGCCTTACGGAATGAATAGAGGGGGGTGGAGGAAACATCAGCATGACCTGGCGGCCATTGGCCACGATGCTCGAAAGAGCAGCTACGACGGAAGTCGCTGGTCTAAACGGGGAGCGCCTCCGCTTTACTCGACCACTTTTAACGGGGGGGGGGCTGGACGGATAAATGGGCAGAAACAACAATCATCCTGCCATTGAAAGGAAGACCCTGAAGCACATTCTTGCCTGGCCTAGGGTCCTGCTGGCCGCGCTTGCCCTTGCGGCAGTGCGCGTGCCGGCAGCGGATGACATCGTCATTGAGGCGAAGGACTTTGACGACGGCAACGTGCAGGTGAGCCTGACGGGGCAGTCCTATGCGGACGGGCCTTCCTGCATCTGGAACGGCGGCGAGCTTCCGAACCGGGCCGAGTATGAGATCCAGTTCCCGGTCACCGCAGACTACGCGCTCCTCGGCCTCTACGCGGCGGAGCAGTCGCGCCCGGTGGAGATTTACGTGGACGGGAAGAAGGTGCATACGGGGTTTGCGGGCGTGACGGGGAGCTGGCAAACGAAGTCTGCAAAGTGGGAAGACCAGTGCGGGCTGCGGCTCGATCGTGGCACGCACACAATTGCGCTCCGGTGCGACGGGCCTTTCCCGCACATCGCCGCGTTGCGGCTGCGGGCGCAGGCCCCGTTTCCCGACGGTTCCGCCCTCCGGCGGCTCAGCCCGGAGCAGCGCGCCGAGCGGGGGCGGCTCCGCGCGCAGCGGGCGCGGGCCCGGACCACCCTGGAGGCGCTGGAGCGTGTCAACCTGGAGGCCGTGCGGCGGGCTGTTGAAGACATGGAAAGCAGTTTCCCGGGCCGCTACGACGGGGCCACGCACCGGCGAGTCCTGGGGGAGTTCGAGCGCGGGCGCAAAGCGCTCCTGGCGTCCGCGGAGGGCAGACCGGCCGAGCCCGACGCAGCCGAAAGACTCCTGGCCGGCCTCCGCACCGTGCTGCTGGCGAATCCGTTGCTCGATTTCGACCGGCTGTTGGTGGTGCGCCGGAATTTCGCCGGCCAGGGCGCACGGCAGGTAACCGGGGGGGACGCCGGGTTTGTGCCGTTCAACTATCTGACCCACGTCGCCCTGCCGCGGGAAGTCTGGGACAATGAAATCGCCGTCCTCTCCAACCTGCGCGGACAGCCAAGACTGGAGCGGCTCTACCGGCCGGGCAGCGGCCGGATTCTCCGCGATGCGCGCCTGGATTTCTCCGGCGAGCGCCTGCTCTTTTCGAGCATCGACGATCGCCAGCGGTGGGCCGTCTTCCAAGTGCGCAAGGATGGCGGCGGGCTGGAGCAGATGACGCCGACAAACTACCCCGATGTGGATTTCTTCGACGCCTGCCATCTGCCGAACGGGAAGCTGGTGGTTTGTTCCACGGCCAACTACACCGGACTGCCGTGCCTGGACGGGAACCAGCAAGTAGCGAACCTTTACCTGCTCGACCCGGCCTCCAAGGCGCTGCGCCAATTGACCTTCGACCAGGACAGCGACAACGACCCGACAGTCCTCAACGATGGCCGTATCTTGTACCAGCGTTGGGAATACAGCGATATCCCCCATTATTTCTCGCGCCGGCGGATGAGCATGAACCCGGACGGCACCGGCCAGCTTGCGCTCTACGGGAGCGGCTCCTGGTTTCCCACCGCCTTCCGATTTGCGCGGCCGGTGCCGGACCACCCGACCCTGCTGGCGGGCATCATCAGCGGCCACCACGATTACGGCGACTGCGGGCGGCTGGCCCTGCTCGATCCGGCGCTGGCAGGCGCTTACCCGTTTCGCCACCGCCCCACCTCGAAGGAGTGGGGCGTGGAGGGCCGGCCCATCGCGGTGACTCCGGAGATTCTGCCCGCAGAGCAGACCGGTTTTGTGCAGTTGATTCCCGGCTGGGGAAAGCGGGTGGCGGGCACAGTGTGCGATGCCATTGTCGGGGATGTTTACCGCCAGGAGCTACCTTCGCTGACCACGCATCCGTACCCGCTCAGCAGTAAATATTTCCTGGTTGCGATGAAGCCGGACCCGCAGAGCCTGTGGGGCATCTACCTGGTGGATGTGTTCGATAACGCGACGCTGATTGCGGAGGTGGAAGGCGCCGCGCTCTTCGAGCCGCAGCCGTTCGCGGCGCGCCCCCGCCCGCCGGTCATCCCTGACCGCACCGCGCCCGACAAACGCATGGCGGACGTGCACATCGCGGACATCTACAACGGCCCGGGCCTGCAGGGCGTGCCGCGGGGCACGGTGAACAAGGTGCGGGTCTTCTCCTATCATTTCGGTTACGTGAACAAAGCCGGCTTCCCGCACATCGGCACGGAGGCTGGCTGGGACGTGAAGCGCATCCTGGGCACCGCCACGGTCGAAGCTGACGGGTCCGCCTGTTTCCAAATCCCGGCCAACACGCCCGTCTCGATCCAGCCGCTGGACAGCGAAGGCCGGGCCCTGCAACTGATGCGGAGCTGGCTGGTGGGGATGCCCGGCGAGCGCGTCTCCTGCGTGGGCTGCCACGAGCCGCGCGCAACCACCCTGCCGGCCAGGCCGGGCCTGGCCAACGCGCGCGGCAGCGAGCCGCTCCAGCCCTGGTTCGGCCCGCCGCGCCCCTTCGCCTTCGCGCACGAGGTGTTCCCGGTGCTGGAACAACACTGCATCGGCTGCCACTCCAACACCGCCACGGTGGGCCCGCGCAGCAAACCGTCCTTTAAGGATCCTGAGACCGCCTACGACACCCTCCATCCGTACGTCCACCGGCCCGGTGTGGAGAGCGACATGGCATTGCTCACTCCGATGGAATACCACGCTTCGACCAGCCTGCTGATCCAGATGTTGGAGAAGGGGCACCACGGCGTGCGACTGGCCGAGATGAGCCGCGAAGCGCGCGAGCGACTCTACTGCTGGATCGACTTGAATGTGCCGCGTGCCGGCAGTTGGTATCCGCCGAAGTATCAGGACTTCGATCAGCCGCAGCGCCGGCGCGAATTGATGATAGCGTTAGCCAATAATGACAAGGATCCGGAGGCGGAATTCCAGCGGGCACAGGAATCGTTCCGAAAGCGAACACCGGTCCGGTTCCTGGTTCCCCCGGGCGCCGAGTCTGCCCCGCACGATGGACTGAAAGCTTCCGGTTTCCCGATGACCGCGGCCGAGGCGCAGCGGCTTCAGGCGTCCAGCGCTGCCCACCCGCGACGCACGATTGAACTGGGTAACGGCGTCAAAATGAACCTGGTGTGGATTCCCGCCGGTGAGTTCATTATGGGAAGCCTCGAGGGCGCCCCCGACGAGCGGCCGCGCAGTGCGGTGCGAGTGAAGCAACCGTTTTGGATGGCCGACACCGAAGTGTCGAACGAGCAGTATGCGTTGTGCGCTCCGGATCATGACACGCGGTATGTCGATATGCACTTCATGGATCACGTCGTGCCCGGCCATATCGCGAATCACCCCCGCCAGCCGGTCGCCCGTGTGTCGTGGTCGGAGGCGATGGGGTTCTGCCAGTGGTTGAGCCGCAAGACAAGCTGGCAGGTGACCCTACCCACCGAGGCACAGTGGGAATGGGCCGCGCGCGCCGGCACCGACACCCAGTTCTTCTATGGCAACCTGGACACGGATTTCGGCCGGTTCGCCAACCTGGCCGACCAATCCCTCCGCTGGTATCGCATGAGCTACGATGGCCCCAGCGCCTTGCCGCGCCGCTACCCCTACCCGCCCGAGATGAATTTTCCCCTGCATGACGAGCGGTTCCGCGACCGCTGGCACGTGGTGGATTACGTGGGCCAGACCGAGCCGAACGCCTGGGGGCTGAAGGACATGATCGGCAATGTCAGCGAATGGACCCGCTCCAGCTACCGGTCCTACCCATTCACCGAGGACGGCCGCAATGACGAAAGTCCCGGCGAACGCAAAGTGGCCCGGGGTGGTTCCTGGGCCAACCGTCCGACCGATGCGGGTTCGTCCGTGCGCCGCGCCTTCGAGTCCTGGCAAAAAGTTCATGATGTCGGCTTCCGCGTCATCATCACGTATTGACGAAGGGAAATACGCCCCCACCGGATTTGTCGATACGGACGGCCGGTGCATCGGCCTGTGGAATATCATGGAATGCACGATCAAGGACAACCTGCTGGGACACAAGGACGAGATGGTCTCCCTGCCACGGCGACTCACGGCGAACAAGATGGTCACAGCCGATGCCGGCTGGAACATCCGGCCAATCAATCCACTGGGGATCGAAGGAGAAGGTCAGCTAGGCGGTGGATTTCGCGTTAGAAATCGGTGTTGAGCTCGTTCAGGTTAAGGTCCTTAATCCACGCGTTACGGTAGCGCACGTCGTGACCTTCGGCCTGGAGTTTGAGCCCACCCGGCGTGTCGGTGATGCCTTTCCCATCGTCGTTGCCGCCGTCAATTCCGGAATTGGGCCCGCCCCAAACTTGGTTGATCGTCTGATTAGTGTACACCTTCTGGGAGTTGAAATACATCGTGAGCATCGCTTTTTCGACGCGTTTGCCTTCCTTGAACCGAGCGGCGCGGAATACGATGTCGTAGGCATTCCATTTGCCCAGGCCGGTATAGGCGTAGTACGGCGACTCAGTTTCGTTGATTACCGCCCCCATCCCATGCTTGGTCTTCTGGCCATCGACGATCTGAATTTCATAGCGATTTTGGAGATAGACCCAGTTGTGATCGGCAGGCT
>SESF01026206.1_pt1 | contig 11967 bp, 10 predicted proteins | sample 3171521 | NCBI WGS metagenome assembly SESF01 (sample SAMN10866945, study PRJNA518727) | freshwater metagenome | biome: subpolar coniferous forest; feature: holomictic lake; material: water; isolation source: holomictic Lake 227, 6 m and 8 m depth | place: Canada: near Kenora, Ontario | collected...
TGGCTTTCGCCGCAGAAGAGGCCGGGCTGCGCGGCTCAGGCGACGTGTCCGCGGCCTTCCAGAAGGAAGGCGTGAAGGTGGAGGGGATGCTCAACCTCGACATGACAAATTACAAGGGCTCGGAGAAGGACATATACTTCGTCTCCGACAATACCAGCGCGGACCAGAACGCCTTCCTGGGGAAACTCATCGATACGTACCTCGGCTACACCTGGGGCAGCTTCAAGTGCGGCTATGGCTGCTCGGACCACGCCTCCTGGAGCAAGAAAGGCTACCCGGCCTCCACGCCTTTCGAGTCCACCTACGAGCAGTGCAACCCTTACATCCACAAGGCCGTAGACACGCTGGCGCAGATGGGCGGCAGGGCCGAACACTCGCTGAAGTTCGCCCGGCTGGGCCTGGCCTACGCCGTGGAGCTGGCGAAATAGACCGGCGCGCCGGGCAACTGGAACCGCCGGGAAAGCCCGGCGGTTTTGTTTTGGCGGAGGGCGGGTTTTTGTATAATAAACTTCCGGTTGACAGAACAATACGCGGCCGGTGCCGTAGGGCGCTATTTTAAACTGAAAGACAAAAGTATATGGAAATCGGAAAACTTTTGCGCTCTGCACAATGGCTCGTATCTTTAATAATAATAATCTACGTGATCATGGCGGGGCGGTCCGTGTTTACAGCGGCCGAGCAGCAGTTGACCGGCGGCCAGTCCGTCACGGAGCGCGTAAAACTTGCCAGGATACTTGAATTAGACAACAGTGTGCGCCGGGCTGAAGAGTCTGGCCGGAGATGCTCGCTGGAGCCTTCTGCCGCTAACAGGGCTGTCTACTGCGAAGACCTGCAGGCCGCGGATAAGGCGGCGTCCGCCGCCGCTGCTGCCGGCGTTTTTCCCGCCGGATCTGCCGGTCCCGACATTGACCCGCTGCGCGCCTTCCTCGCGAACGATACCCGCCTCTGCGCGGCCTCTTCCCCGGCGTTCCCGGATAAAGAAAAGGCGCAGGAGGAGTTCGCCCGCTTCCATGATATGGCATCCGGGTTGAAGAAAAAACTTTTCGCTCTTGCCAGCGCCGAGCCGGAAGCAAATAATCTCCGTTCAAAGACCGAGAAAGAAAAAGTTATAAGACTTGTCATTTCCGGCTCCGCCATACCAGCTTTTATACTTCTTCTGCTTTTCTTGGTGGCGTATTACCTGCGGCGCCTAAATAATGCCGTCGTCAGGTCGCGCGATGAGATGCTGGTGCTGAAGAACGGGCTGGCACGGTCCCCGCTGGGCGTAATGCTCACCAACACTCTCGGCACGATTGAATATATCAATCCGGCTTTTTCCGCCCTGTACGGCTATTCTCCGGCAGAGGCGATAGGTAAGACTCCCAGGATCCTTAAATCCGGAGAGATGCCCCGGCCTTTTTACCAGAGTTTATGGAAAGAGCTGCTCGGCGGCCGCTCCTGGACCGGGGAACTCCTCAACAGGACGAAGTCCAAAGAGCTGCTTTGGGTAAGGGTCTATATCTCGCCGGTAAGCAACAGCGAAGGCAAAGTTACCCATTTCATAGCCATGAACAAAGACGTAACCCTTGAAAAACAGCTGATGGCCGAGGTTGTGGAAGCTAAACAGGAAGCGGAACAGGCCAACCAGGCCAAGAGCGATTTTCTGGCCGCGATGAGCCACGAGATACGCACCCCCCTTAACGCTATAGTCGGCATGTCGGAACTTATCGGAGAGGCGGCGCTGAACAATGAGCAGGCGCAGTACCTTTCGATCATGCGTAATGCCAGCGACACGCTCCTTTCCCTGATAAACGACATTCTGGATATCTCAAAGATCGAGGCCGGCAAGGTCGAGATCGAAACAGCCCCCTTCAATCTGGAGGAACTTCTGTCCAGGATCCTGGAGATGATGTCGGCGTCCGCGTTCAAGAAGGACGTTGAGATAAACTGTAAGATCGAGGCCGATGTGCCGGTATTCGTGGAAGGCGACGCCAACCGGCTCCGGCAGGTGCTGATGAACCTTATAGGCAACGCCGTGAAGTTCGTGGAAAAAGGCTGGATCTCCCTGAACGTGAAAATACAGCAGACTGACGGCGACTCGGTGCTGCTGCTGTTCTCCTTGCGGGACACCGGCATCGGTATCCCGGCCGACAAGCTTGATTCTGTTCTTGAGAAATTCACGCAGGCTGATTCTTCCACTGCGCGCAAATACGGCGGAACGGGGCTGGGCTTGCCGATCTCAAAGATGCTGATAGAGCTTATGGGCGGCGGGATCGGGCTGGGAAGCAAGGTGGGGGTCGGCACAGTTTTCTGCTTTACGGTGAGCCTTGGCATCCAGAAAGACAGGCGGGACGTTTACCTTCCGAAAGCGGACATAAAAGAACTGAAGGGGCGGCGGTTCCTGGTGGTTGACGACAACCTGGTAAGCCGGAACATAATACGGGAGATGCTGCAAAGCTGGGGTGCCTCCTGCGAAGGCGCTGCCGACGGCGAGGCGGGATTGGCCCAAATTTACGGGGAGCAGCGCAAAGGCGCGCCTTTCCACGGTGTCTTCGTGGATTCCAATATGCCGGGCGTGGACGGCAGCGCGTTCTGCCGCCGCCTGACGGCGGATACGGCCATAAACCCCAAGCCGGCCCTGGCGCTGGTTTGCTCCGACATCGTGCAGTTCAGAAAGGAAGATCTCTGGGCGATGGGCGTGAATACGCAGCTGATGAAACCGGTTAAAAAGCAGACCGTGCTTGACGGCGCGCTAGGGATGCTGGCCGCAGGGAAAACCGCTCTGTCCTCCGCGCCGCGGGCCGCGGCGGGTTATAAGAGGGAAGACCTGCCCGCGCTGGCCGCGCTGGTCGTGGACGACTCGGAGGACAACAGGATACTGATCAGTTCTTTCCTTAAAGGGTCGAAGGTCAGGCTGGAACTGGCCGTAGACGGCTTTGACGCGCTGAAAAAATTCGAAGCCGGCGCCTACGATATAATCTTCATGGACATTCAGATGCCGGAAATGGACGGGTTCGAAACCACGGTTAAACTGCGCGAGCTGGAAGCCGCCGGGAACCGCGTCCGTACCCGTGTGGTGGCCCTTACGGCCATGGCCATGCGCGAGGACGTGGGCAGGGCTTTCGAAGCCGGTTGCGATGATTACCTGACCAAACCCATAAGGAAGGACGCTTTCTACACATACCTTGTGGATTTCGCCGCCAACCGGGCCGAAGGTTGACGGCTGCAAGCTCCGGGGAGAGGTATTATGGCGAAATACAGGGTTTCTGTAGACAAAGATCTGCAGGATATCGTGCCCGGTTATCTTGAGACCAGGAGCAGAGAGCTCCCGAAGCTTTTTGCTTTCTGCTCGGCCGGCGATCTGGACTCCTTAGGGAAAGCCGGGCATACGCTTGCCGGCTCCGGCGGCGGTTATGGCTTTGATCGGCTCTCCGAATTGGGGAAACAGGTTGAACTGCTGTCCCGGGCGGGCGACGCCGCGGGGGTTGCCGGGCGCCTGGCGGAACTTAAGGACTATCTTGAGAATCTCGAGGTCGTGTATGAGTAGCAAGATACTTTGCGTGGATGACGACAAGGACATACTGGACCTCCTGAGTTTTACGCTTTCCAGGGCCGGGTTCGAGGTGGCTACGATCTCAAAGCCGAAAGAGGCCGTCGCTTACGCCGCCAGGATAAAGCCCGATCTGATACTGCTGGACGTTATGATGCCGGAACTGAGCGGCTACCACGTCTGCGTGGCGCTGCGCGAGCATCCTGAAACCCTGGAAGTACCGGTGATCTTCCTTACCGCCGTAAACCACGAGCACGCCGACAAGATGAAAGCGCTTTCGCTTGGCGCCGTAGATTTCGTTTCAAAGCCTTTTGTGAAAGACCAGCTTATCGCCGTGATCAAACACCACCTTGCCCAAAAACTTAAATGGGCGGCGCCCCCGGCGGCTAAGCTTCGGGCCGGGGATACGGTGCCCGCTGCGGCGCCCCCGGCGGCTAAACCGCGGGCCGGAGGCACGGGGTCAGTGGTGGCGTTCAGGCAGGAGCTGCTTGTCCCGGGAGGGCCCGGGGAACTGGATCCGGAAGCGGTAAAACAGATGTCCCACACCGATGTCTACAAAGTGCTCGCGCAGCTTAAATTTTCCCCGTCCGAGTCGGCTAAAACCATAGCCGGGTTCCTGAACCTGCCGTTCATCCCGATAATCAATCCGGACAATATAAAACTGGGCGTGCTGCCGGCCAAGTTCGCGCAGGGGAACAATCTTGTCGCCATAGACGAAGACGAGAAAGGTTTGCTTGTGGTGATGCCCAATCCCTTTGATTTTGAGCTCGTAGAATCTCTCAAGCGCATGATACAGGAGCCTTTTTCGCTCGCTATTTCCGACCCGGCGTCCATAGCGAACCTCTACAACTTCGCGCGGGATTTCGGCGGGGCGGCGGGGGCAAAGACGGGCGACCTCTCCATGGAGGCCGAGGATGTAGGCGATTCGGCCGAAAGAAGGGCGCTGGGCACGCCGGTTGAAGAAAGTTCTGTTAAGTATATAACCGGCAAAGTGATAGAATCGGCCATCCGGGAGCGGGCCAGCGACATACATATTGAGCCCAAGGAACTTTCCACCATCCTGCGCTTCAGGATAGACGGGGACCTCCGGGAATTCACCAAGCTCAACAAAGTCACCGCGGTCAAGGTGCTGACGCGCCTTAAGGTTCTCGGCGGCCTGGACATAACGGAAAGGCGCCGCCCGCAGGACGGGGCTTTCGTGGCCGCGCTGGGCGAGAGGAAATTCACGCTGCGCCTGGCCACAACAGCCACGAATTACGGCGAGAGCATGGTCGTGCGCCTCATTGAACCGTATGCCAAACCAAAAACCCTGGCCGAACTCGGCATGGACAAAGCCCAGGTCAGGATGATGAAGCAGCTTTCGGCGAAAAACCAGAGCATGATAATTATAGCCGGCCCCACCGGTTCCGGCAAGACCACTACCGTTTACAGCGTCCTGTCCGGCATGGATTCCCAGCGGCGCAGCCTTATCTCCGTCGAAGACCCGATAGAGTTCCGTATCCCCAACGCGAACCAGCAGCAGGTGAACGAAAAAGCCGGGGCGACATTCGAAGCGCTGCTCAAGTCCTCCGTGCGCCAGGACCCGGATATCCTTTTTGTGGGAGAGATCCGCGACAAAATTTCAGCCCAGACAGCGCTGGATTTCGCAAGCACGGGGCACCTGACCATAAGCACCATACATACTTCCAACGCCACCACGGCGGTTTTCCGCCTGGAACGCCTGGGCGTGACGCGGGGCCAGATCGCCTACACGATGCTGGCCGTTGTCTCCCAGCGCCTTGTTAAACGTCTTTGCCTTAAATGCCGGGTGATGAAACCCGCGGATGAAACGATCCTTCAGGTCTTTTCCAGGCTGAACTTCCCCGCTCCGCGCCAGACGGGGCACCCCGTGGGCTGCATCGCCTGCAACAATACGGGGTATAAAGGCCGGGAGGCTGTTTACGAAATACTGGTCCTGACCCCTGAAGTGTCGGAGATGATACGGGTGGGGGACTCAATTCAGGACATCCGTGAATCCCTGCGGCGCAAAAAAGTGACCCTTATAACCGACTCCGCGCTCAACAAGGTAACCGAGGGTATCACCTCTTTCCAGGAGGCCTACGACAAGGTCCTGGCCGAGGACCTGACCGTGCCCGAGGATGAGAACAACCTGCCGGCCGCGCCTGCGGGCGGGCCTGTACCTCCTCCTTCCGAGCCCCTCCCGGAGCCCGAGCTTAGCGGGGAACGAAAGCCTGCCCCGGAGCCTCTTAAGGCGGTAAAGCCCAGAAAAATACTGGTGGTTGACGACGATCCTGACATGCTGATCCTCGCGGGAAAGATCATTGCGTCAGCTGGCTATGATGTAACGGCGGTAAAAGACGGTATAGAGGCTATCGTGCGCCTTAGCGCCGAGAAGTTCGACCTGGTGCTTTCCGACATAAAGATGCCGAACCTGGACGGGCTGCGCCTGCTTGAGATCCTCCGGCAGAAAAACATAAAAGCCGACGTGGTCTTTCTTACCGCCTGCGATACCGACGACCTGGAAGCGCGGGCACTGGCGCTTGGCGCTCTTGATTATATTCGAAAGCCGATCAGGAAAGAGATCCTGCTGCTGCGTCTTAAAAACATCTTCGCTCAAAAAAAATGAACTGCCCCGCAGGCAAGCCCGGCGTTCCGGGCGGTCAGGCGGCGGCCAGCAGGGTTTCGGCGTGGCCGGTGCGGCCGCGCAGGCTTTTCTGCATGCAGACCACCGTCGGCACGTGTCCTTCGCATTCTTCCTGCGCGTACTGCGCGTACGAAACTATTATCAGCAGGTCGCCCCGCTGCGCCAGCCGGGCGGCGGCGCCGTTCACGCCTATAACGCCTTTCTCTCCGTACAGCACGTAGGTTGAAAAGCGGGCACCGGTGTTCACGTTATATATATCCACTTTTTCGTTCTCGAGGAGGTCAGCTTTGGCGCACAGTGTCCGGTCGATGGTTATGGAGCCGTTGTAATTTATATCCGTCCGGGTCACTTTCACCCGGTGGATCTTGGATTTCATCAGCGTGCGTATCATTTTTTGCTCCTGTCCGCGCTCTTATTCAGCTGCACGGCCGCGGCCAGGCCCAGCAGCACCAGGTCCGGTATGATGCGGTCGAAAAGTCCGGCGTCCTCGAACAGCTTGGAAAAGCCGCCGGTGCCTATCACCAGCGCGTTGTCCGTGAAATAATCGCTCTTTATCTTCGCCGCTATGCCTTTTATGGCCAGCAGGTTGGAGTAATACAGGCCCGACTGTATGGAATCCACGGTGGTCCTGCCCACCAGCTCCGGCGGTTTGGTTATTTCCACGCGCGGCAGCTTGGCCGTGCGGGTGGCCAGCGCTTCCATGGAGATGCGCAGGCCCGGCATTATCAGGCCGCCCAGGTATTCCTTCTTTTTTGAAACCGCGCAGAAAGTGGTGGCCGTGCCCAGGTCCACAATTATAAGGTCGCGCTCCGGGAACATGGAGGAGGCGGCTATGGAATTGGCGATGCGGTCCGCGCCCACCTCCAGCGGGTTCTTATATTTTATGTTCAGCCCGGTCTTGATGCCGCCCTGCAGCAGGAAAGGCTCCAGGCCGAAATATTTCACCGAGGTCTGGTGCAGCGTGTAGCTGAGGTCGGGCACCACCGAGCAGACCGCAACTTCTTTTATATCTTTTGGGTCGATGCCGTTCTCGCGCAGCGCGTTCTTGAAGAAAGTGCCGAACTCGTCGGAAGTAGCGTTGCAGGAAGTGCCCCTGAACTTGGCCACCAGCTTATCTCCTTTGAAAACCCCCGCGAAGAGCTGCGTGTTGCCTACGTCCAATGCTAATAACATATTGCCTCCGTTTCTTTCATGGCCGAATAAAGCCGGTCGGCCAGGCTCTCCGGGCCGCCGCAGTCGAAAATTATTTTCCCGTTGCGGTACGCATGGAAAACGTGCGCCTTCTTCATTTCAACCAGGTCGTTGTGCACCACCAGGTCGGCCGCGGTCAGCGCGCCTACTTTTTCCAGTACTTGCTCCGGGCCCGCGCCCGAGGTGAGCTTGAAGCCTATCAGCAAAGGCTCAGGCTTTCCGCCGGCGGCCGCGTAGCCTTTTATCCGGTCCAGGATCTTGAAATTCTTTTTCAGCACCAGCTTCATTACCGGCGCGCCGGAGTCCAGCTTGGCGTCCCCGCCCGGGCGGAACGTGCTGCCGCCGGCCTCTATCAGGGCGGGGGAATAATCGCTGACGGCGGCCAGGTGGACTACGGCGTCGAAAGCCCGCGCGCTTAAAAGCTTTTTCAGCTCCCTGTTCAGGTCCTTGAACGTAGTGAATTCTTTCACGCTCAGGTCCTTTCCGTAGGGCCGCTCCGCTCCGCGCGCGCAAAGGCAGACCGTAGTGCAGCCCAGCGCGGCCAGCCGCTCCGCCAGGATGCGCCCGGTCCGGCCGGTGCTCGTGTTGGTTATAAAGCGGGCGGCGTCTATAGGTTCGCGTGTGCCGCCGAAAGTCAGCAGTACGTTCATAGGCTTTTTTTAATTTCCTTATATATGGCCTCGGGCTCCAGTAGCCGGCCCGCGCCGATATCCCCGCAGGCCTGGTAGCCGAGGCCGGTGCCCAGCACTTTCACGCCCCAGTCTTCCAGTACGCCCACGGAACGTTTCGTGGCCGGGTGGGCCCACATGTTCTGGTTCATCGCCGGGGCTATCAGGTAGGGCTTCGCGAAATCGAAAGCCAGGAACACGGTGGAGATATAATCGTCGCCTATGCCGGCCGCCAGCTTGTTCATGATATTGGCGGTGGCCGGGCAGATAATGGCGAGGTCCAGCCACTTGGTAAGCGCTATATGTTCCAGCGCCGAGCGGTCCTCGAAAGTATCCGTGTACACGGCGTTGTGCGTAAGCCCTTCCAGCGTGGACTTGCCGATGAACTTCAGCGCGTTGGCCGAGCACACGGTTTTAACATCGCAGCCTTCCTGCACCAGTTTGGAGATGACATTGCAGGCCTTGTAGCAGGCTATGGAGCCGGTAAGCTGGAACAGGATATTTTTTTTAGAGCGGGACATTGTCGATTAGCCTCACTTTGCCGAGTTTAGCCGCCGCGAACCTGCGCCCCCAGCGCTCTGCCACGTAATCCGGTTCAAAGCCAAGCTTCGCCAGCTGTCTTTTTATTTCCTCCGGGCGAACTTTGGAGCGCAGCGCCTTGTACAGCGCCGGCGCCAGCGCCCGGTGCGCGGGTTCCAGCAGAAGGTTGCGCGAGCTCATGGCCAGCCCGTCGGCCTCACGCAGCGTAGGGCAGGGGATTATTTTAGTGCCGATGAAGAACGCCTCCGCCATTCCTTTGATAAGGCGGAACTGCTGAAAATCCTTCTCGCCGAAATAAGCCCGGTCGGCGCGGACGAGGTTGAGCAGCTTTATCACTACCGTCAGCACGCCCTCGAAGTGGCCGGGCCTGTGCGCGCCGCACAGCTCCCGGCTGTCGGTGGTTTCGCTGACCCTGTAAGTGTAGCCGTCCGGGTACATATCGTGCACGGAAGGCAGCAGCAGGTAGTCCGTCCCTTCCGACTCCAGCATTTTGATGTCCGCCGAGAGCGTCCGCGGGTAGCGCTGCAGGTCCCGCGGGTCGTTGAACTGCGCGGGATTCACGAAAACGCTGGCTACGGTTAAATCGTTCTCGCGCCGGGCGCGCCGCAGCAGCGAAAGATGCCCCGCGTGCAGCGCCCCCATGGTGGGGACGAAGCCGAGGCTCTTACCCGCGCAGCGCGAGCTTGTACGGAGCCTCAGCCACTTCTTTGTGCCTTTCACTATTTCCATTGCTCTTTCCTTTCATTTCAGGGAAAACGGCGCTCTTCACTTCCCCGTCGAAACTGTTCAGCGCTGCCACCACCAGCCGGCGGCCGTCCAGGTATTTCTTCACGAAAGAGGGGGGCTCGCCGTACAGGCCCAGCATATCCTGCATAACCAGCACCTGCCCGTCGGTGAACGGCCCGGCGCCTATACCTATCACCGGTATTTTCAGCAGGGTCGTTATCCGCTCGGCCAGCCGCTCCGGCACGCATTCCAGCACCAGTGAAAAACAGCCCAGCCTTTCCAGCTCCAGCGCCTGTTTTACCAGCCGGTCCGCAGAGGCCTGGTCTTTGCCCTGTGTTCTGTAGCCGCCGAACTTGTTCACAGACTGCGGCGTCAGCCCGATATGGCCCATTACGGGGATGTCGGACTTTATAATATGTGAAACAATATCCTCATGGCCTTCCAGGCCCTCGACTTTCACCGCCTGCGCGCCGGCGCGGGCCAGTTTCTCCACGGTTTCCATGGCGGGCCCCAGCCCTTTGCGCATGGTAAGGAAAGGCATGTCGCCCACTACCAGTTTGTCCTTGATCGCCCGCGTCACGGCCGCCGTGTGCAGCGCCATCAGGTCGGCGGTGGCGGCCAGCGTGGAGCCGTGGCCGTGCATCACCATGGCCAGGCTGTCGCCCACCAGCACGCAGTCCACGGCCGACTCCGCGGCCAGCGCGGCCAGGGTGTAATCGTAGGCCGTTATCATGGAGATCTTCCGGCCAGGCTTTTTATAATTGTAGAAGTCAGTTATTTTCATAAATTTCAGCGAACGCCGAATAAATCCCGGAGTAGGCGCCGTCCAGCGCGTTTATGTCCGCGGCCACGGTGCGCGTGTCCCCGCGGCAGATAGGCCCGGTCAGCGCATGGGCGGGGTCATGTTTGAAATTATCCAGTGAGGCCTGAAAATAGCGCTGCACCTGGGCATGCGGTATGCCGAACTTCCCGTTAAGGTCCAGCAGCGCCTTCTGCCACAGCATTACCGGCAGGTTGGCGCCCAGCGCGCACAGCGCGTGATAAAGTTTTTTATCGTCTTTGTTCACCGTGAAAACGGGGTTGGAGAATTCCGGCACCAGGTCTTTCAGCGCGGCTCCCGGCTCCAGCGCGAAAGAGATGCGGCGGTACTCCGCCAGCGTCAGCGTTCCCGCTGAAAGGGGCATGAACGGGTGCATGGCGAAAGCGCCCCGGATATGCAGGCTGCCGGAGAAATGTATTATTTTTTTTCCTTTCAGGAACGGGTTGGCGGCTATGAACCGCGCTATGGCGCCGTCGCTGATAAGAATAAAAACCGTGGAGCAGCCGCCCAGCGCGGCTTCGGGCGCGAGGCCGCACCGTCTGTGCCAGAGTTTATAAGGTATTTTAAGCAGCCTGAAATAGGCCTGCAGATGGGAGGAAGCCCGGCCGTTGCCGGCTATGCCGTAATAACTTTTCATAACATGGGTACCTGTCCCAAAGGGATCAAGTCCGCTACAGTTATTATACCAAACGCGGGCCGATAGAACCCGCCCCGGCTGACGAATAAAACAACCACTCCCGGTAATTTTTTCTCCTGGAAGCAGTCTGGCGTGGGAGGGCTTCTGAAAATATCAAAAAAATTGACCCGGCTTTTGGCGTTACTATAAATTGACGGAAGGGGAACTGTTTTTGAAAAATTTCAGGCAGAGAAAAGAACAAAAAAACTTTCGATAATAGGCCTTATGTTTACTACAGTTTAACAGACCTTATGTTGACTACAGTTAAGAAAAGCGGCGAGAGTATATCCATATTCGTCTCCGTACTTTCTTCAAGATTTGCGCGTTTGATTTAAATATAATATATACGGTCTTGACTATGCGCACTAAAAAGCGCAAGAGCGCGACTTTTACAAAACGGAAATTCTCGGGGGGCAGCGGTTCATGGGCAATGACGCGCCGACACGGATCATACGAGCGGCTTTCCTGACCATGTTTCTTTCAGGAGCGGGAACCCTTTTATACGGCGCCGGCGGGTCCACCCATGTTTTGGGAGCCAGGCAGCAGGCATTGAGCAATGCCGACGACATAGTCAACGCCGGAGTTTACTCCACCACCACGCTGCATGCCGTGGATGCGGATCTGGCTGTCGCCAATATCAAGCAGGGGACCACAGTATTCGGCTTCACCGGCACCTATACCAGCGACGCCAACGCCACGGCCGGCGATATACTGCTTTCTAAGACGGCCTACGTCAACGGCTCCAAGCTGACCGGCACTATAGTCAGTCAGACGCTAAGCGCGGCTAACGATACAGTTAACTCCGGCGTTTACTCAGCCACCACGCTGCACGCAGTGGATGCCGACCTGGCCGCGGGAAACATCGTGGCCGGAGCGAACATATTCGGCTTCGCCGGCACCTACACCGGCGACGCCAACGCTTCGGCCGGCGATCTGCTGCTTTCAAAGGTCGCCTATGCAAACGGCTCCAAGCTGACCGGCATTATTACCAGTCAGACGCTAAGCGCGGCTAACGATACTGTCGCCCCCGGCATTTACGCAGGCACCACGCTGCATGCCGTGGATGCGGACCTGGCCGTTGAAAATATCAAGCCGGGTGCTACCCTATTCGGCTTCTCCGGCACCTGCACCGCCGACGGCACCGCTACGGCCGGCGATATAGTAGCTTCCAAG
>SESF01027420.1_pt1 | contig 11961 bp, 7 predicted proteins | sample 3171521 | NCBI WGS metagenome assembly SESF01 (sample SAMN10866945, study PRJNA518727) | freshwater metagenome | biome: subpolar coniferous forest; feature: holomictic lake; material: water; isolation source: holomictic Lake 227, 6 m and 8 m depth | place: Canada: near Kenora, Ontario | collected...
ATTTGTTTTTGCACGAGCCCTAAGGACGGCCTTTTGAACGCTGGTGGAACAAACTGGCAGAATAATTTGTTCAAAGGGCAGCCCGAGGCCTTGAACAAACTTGACGTGCTCATCGGCACAGTCAACCGCCGACTGTGCGCATAGCACGAACACCCGCCGTCATTTAACCGCCTCATACTCGAGCAACGCCGAGCCCGGCTTGCTCGGGAGCAGGACTTCGAGCCCCTCACGCGCCAGCGTGCTCCCCGAGAAACTGGCCTGCTGTTTGGTGTCGAGGTTTGTGACGCGATAGGAGGCCTTCGGGTCCAGTCCGTGCAGGGGGAAGCGGGCCGAGGTGTAGGCGCTTTCAGGGCGGCGCAGGGCCACCACCAAGCCTTTGCCCGGGGCGGGGCCGTCGAGTTGGTAGGCCATCCAGACGTCGGTGGACTGGGAATAGCTCGTGAGCGGGTAGAAGTCGCCATAGTAATACTGGCGCAGTTCGACATACTGATCCAAAGCTCCCTTGGCCCAGGCAAAGGGGAAGTTCTCCGGCAGACGCTGGCAGGGGCCGTCCCCCGAATGCGCCCAGTTGATGCACAGCGCGCTACACATGCTGCTGCGGAACTCGTAGTCGTCGCCCTCGCGATCCTGGCTGGTGGCGCTCAGGGGCACCCAGGGCATCAGGCCATAGGTGTGGCATTGGTGGGCGATGGGGTCGCGCGGTCCGTCCGTGCGCCAGTAGGGGGTCGAGCGGCCAACTGTTTCCAGGTCAATCCGGCGACCGCCGGAGGCGCAGTTATCAATGAGGAGGTTGGGATGACGCTTAAGCAAATCGTCCCAAAACGCATAGAGCCCTTCGATGTGCCGGGTCTCGGCCATTCCCTGGCGGTCGGGGGCATCGGCAGCTTGCCAGTAGGGCAAGGGGTCCATGTTGAAATCCTGGCGATAGCAGCCCAGGCCGAACTCACTGATTCGGTCTGAGATAAAGTCAGTGACGAACTGACGCGCCTGCGGGTTGCCGAGGTTCATGAGAACAGTGTTGCCACCGGTGTCGAGCATCCATTCGCGGTGCTCTTTCTGCCACTCGGTGCCCTTGATGACGCGCTCGGGTTCGAACCAGAGCATCAGCTCACGCCCGGAGGCCCTCAGCGTATCGCTCAGCGGCTTAAACCCCGCCGGATACAGGTCCGGTTTGACGCGCCAGTTGCCGACGTTCGAGGCCCAGTCGCCCTTCCCATACCATTCGGCGTCAATCCAGTAATACTCAATCGGCAACTGGTGCTGGATGAACTTCTGGATATTGTCCAGGTGCACCTCGGCGCGCGTGCCGCCCCAGTTGCCGCAGGTGATCGGCGCGAGCAGGGGCTTGCCACCCCGCAGGGGGCGGTGATGGGCGAGAATGAACTGGCGTAGAAGGTTTTGGCCTCGCCAGCGGTCTCCCTGGTAAAAGAGCAGCAGTATCCTCGGCGTGCGGATGCTTTCGCCGGGGAGCAGCCGCAGGTGCGTGCGGGCCAAACCGGCTTTGAGGCTCACCTGTCCGCGGGGACCGCTGGCGAACTCCGCCGCCCATTCGCCGCTCCAACCCACGGCGGCAATCACACCGCCGTCGGTGCCTTGCAGGTTGAAGAACGGTAGCACGTCGTTGGAAGAACGTCCCCCGCCCGGCTGGAACCGGCGTTTCTCTCCCGCTTTCAGCACCGTTGTCTGCGGCGCAAAGTCGTCAAAGGACGCCACCCCGCCTTTGGCCCAGTGAAGGGTGGCCTCGCCGCTGGTTGGCACTGGCAGAACGCTATCCAGCACCTGGACGTCTTCCAGGAGCGGAGTGTTGGTGGCTCCGTGGTTGGTCAGGGACATCACCCACTCCACTGCCGGGAAGTCAGTGAAGCGCTCGGTCTGCACCCGGAGTTCAAGCCCGGTGGCCGGGTCGAGATAGAGCACGTCGCGGCGGGTTGAACGCTCTCCCGGCACACGCTCCTCCACTATTTGGGTCCACTGGCCGAGCAGTTCTGCGCTGCTGGCGCCGCCATACTGAAATGAGAGCCCGAACGGATTGCTTTCCCAAGGCATGCTGTGCAGCGAAACGGAGGACCCATCCTCAAGCAACACCTTCGCCTCGGCCCAGAGAGCCTGGTCCCAGCCGCGTCCATCGCCGCCGTCCTTGACGCGAATCTCAAACTCGCGCGCGCCGTCCAGGGGCACGCTGAGGGGCAGCGGACCGTCCTTGCGCCGGCGAACCGTGGAGGCAAATACCTCTTTGCCGCCCACCAGCACATGGAAGGTGACCGAGCCGTTGCCCTGGGTCTCACCCTGCCGGGTGTTGTCGTTGTTCTCCAGGCCGATATCCGCCGTGAATTGCCGGGCCGGTTTGCCCAGGCGCACCAGGATGTGCTTGGTGGCGTTGAAGGCGAGCCCGTTAGTGTAAGTCTTCTCCCCAAGCTGGAACGGAGTGCCCCGCCACGAGCGCACCCGCGCAATTTCGTCCGCCGCATCTTCGTAGAGCAGCTTGAGGAAGGCGCTGGAACCGGCTTCGCTGCCGGCTGCGAAGACGCCCTCCGCCCACGACTTGCAGGCCAGGAATTCTTCCGGCTGGGGCGTAACAGCACTGGAGGTTGAGAGCAAGCCGGTCAGAGCCAGCACCAGCAGAGGTTGGAAGGAGTTGCGCATAATGTGATATTGCAAACCTGTGCAACTCTACCGTCACCTTCGCTGCGAGGCACGCAGAATCGTTTTGCCTGGAACGCCGTAGCTGTTCAGGAAGTTCCGTAGATAGGGGCAGGAACAAGGGTTTTAACCTTGCCCCTCCCGGAGGGCTGTGCCGCGAGGATTTGAGCAGCTTTATCCCAAAGGGATGGCCGGGAATAGTCCAGTTCAACGCTGGGACCGCGGCCAAAGAATGCCAAGTCCTTAAAGCCGTAACCGGGCAGTTGAACAGATCTCCATTTCCCTTTGGGATTGCAGCCCGCGCTCCGCTACAAATCGCGACCGGTGCGCTGGCTTCGCTTTCTGCCATCCTCATACGCTCCCCAGTCTCACACCCACGCCGCAGGCAGACGGCGCTTGTCCCTCGCGCCGCCACGCCTGCTCCGCTCTCGCTGTTCAGCTCACTGACCTGGGGGCAGGACGGAGCGGAACCCAATAAGGCCGCTGCCAGGCCTGTAGTTCAGGCTGCCGCCGCCGGTGCGGAACGCCGCCCGACACCAGGACGCGGCCCAGCCCCAACTGCCGCCCCGAATCACACGCTCGTATCCTCCTGTCGGTCCACGCGGGTCGGTCTGCGAGCCACTCGGATACGGCCAGTCAAACCAGTCCCAACACCACTCACTAACATTCCCCGCCATATCATACAACCCATAGCCGTTCGCCGGAAAAGACCCCACCGGACTAAGGTAAGGTTCAACCCCATCGTTGAACGCCGGGTTATAGCCCGACGATGAATTCCAATCGTAGGGGTAAGCCGATGGATTAGCGGAGTAGTTCGCCTCACCCCACGTAATGGTATAGCCCCACGGGAACCGCTGTCCACTCACTCCGCCCCGCGCCGCCTTCTCCCACTCCGCCTCCGTCGGCAGCCGATAGCCGCTGTTCCAGTTCACATACGGTGACACGTTCCCAGCAGTCCGATACACCACCGTCTGGTCGGGATCCGTGTAGTAGGCTGGGCGGCGACCTTCTTTCTCCGAACGCGCATTGCACCATTTCAAACAGTCATACCACGTCACATTATAGACCGGATGATTGTTCGCCTTCCGATCCGCCCCATACTGAAAAACGTAGCCGCGACTAATCGCCCAGTTGTAAACATCATTCCACAGCACCTTCGTCACCTCATATTTGTCCATGTAAAACGCGCTGATCTGGTTCGTGTGCAGCGGCAAGGCGGTGGAATCGCCATCCAAGGTGTCCCCCATCACAAACGGACCAGCAGGGATGAGCGCCATACTGCTGGGCGGGGGGCTGTTCGTCCCGAGCACCAGCACCCGGTAGAAGCGCTGCGGCGCGGGCGGCGCGTCCGCGTCCACAAACCGATACGGGCTTTGCGTTACCACCAGGTTCGTCAGCACCAGCCAGTTCGTCTGGCTCAGGTCGGTGCAGTACTGGATCTGGTTCGTGATGCCCAGACTGCTCTGGATGGTGAATCTGGGCACCATCGCAGTGCTGGTGATTACCGGCGCCGCCCCCTGCGCCACAATTGCTCCGAGCGCCATAACGCCCAGGCCAAGGCTCATTGTTCGTGATGGGATCTTCATGCTCTTGTTCTTTATTGGTTTATTTGGTGTATTCCCAGACAGCCTTTTCGGCGTGCTGCTGGCTACGCTTCACCGCCACTAAAACAGGCGTATGCCTCACCGACAAGGATAATTCGTAACAGGTCGGGCGTCGGGAGGTCGTCCCGCCCTCGGTGATGGCGTCGCGGGCGAGACGCCCCGGCTGACAGGCGAGACGCCTGCCCCACTACCTGAACAGTTCGGGAAACAGTTCGGGAAAGCCTTGAAGGCCCCGCTGCCCAGAGGTAGAGTTTGGGGGAAATACTAAAAGATGAGACCGACCAAAAACCAATCTTTCTTTACGCGTGCAGCCTCAACCAGGAGCGCTTTCATGGCAGTCCCGTTGATGCTATCGCTGTGGCTGCTGTTTTTGCTGACCTCGGTGACCCAGGCGCAGCCACGGCAAGTCGTTGCCATCTCCCACCGGGGGGAGCACCTGCATCATCCGGAGAACACGCTGCAGGCTTACCAGGCGGCGATTGACGCCGGCGCGGATTACTTCGAGCTGGACGTGCGCACCACATCGGACGGCAAGCTCGTCCTAAGCCACGACGGATCGGTTAGCCGCCGAACCAACGGCAAAGGTGACATTGGGAAAATGACGTTCGACGAGGTCCGCGCACTGGATGCCGGGATCAAGTCGGGGCCGGAATTCGCCGGCACGAAGGTTCCAACATTCGATGAGGCGCTTGACCTGGCGCGTGGCAAGATCGGCATCTACGTGGACGTCAAGTCGGCCTCAGCCAAGGATTTAGTCACTCACATTGAGGAGCATGGCATGGTGGATCACGTGGTGATCTATACCGGTCTCTCGCAGGGCAATGAGATTCAGAAACTCAATCCCAAGCTCAAAATCATGCCCGAAGCAGGCAGCCTCGAGAGCGCAAAGCATTTGATCGAACGGCTGCATCTTCAGGTGATGGCTTTCGGGGCGGGCGACTTCAAGCCAGAGATCATCCGTGCGGTTAAGGAAGCCAATGTCCAGATTTACGTGGACCGCCTGGGGCCAGCGGACAATGCTGCCAGTTGGCAGTCAGCAATTGACGCCGGGGCGGATGGCATCCAGACGGATCATCCCGCTGAACTCGCAAAATACCTGCGCGAGAAAGGGTATAAGAAGCCCTGAGACTGGCGAACGGTTGGAGGATGTCGCAACGCCGTCGGGTCCCTGGGTGTGGGGGGAGGCTTGTTTTAGGGCACCACCAAGGCGACCTTTGGGAAGTAAGTCCGTACCCGGTCGGGGTCTCGAGTAACGAGCTTCAGCCCTTCGGCTTGTGCGTGCGCGCCAATCAGGAAATCGGGCAGGGGAACCCGGTTGTCGGTTCGTTTGCCCTCCCTTTGGAGGATGACGCTGGTATCGAACAGAATCACCCGCGGGTCTCCTCTTTGACCTGATCCCAACTATGGGTGAACCACAGTGGGCTTTTTTCAATGGCCCGAAGCGCCTCCAGCTTGGTGAAGCGGCGGCGCGGCGGGGGCATCCGGCGCAAGGTGATTTCTTCCGCGGCCTTTCCCCGGACTTCAGGCTCGTAGTAGTCGCCCGGGGTCAGGATCGTAAGGCGGATTCGCTTGGCGCTATCAACTTTGACCGCATTCATTGTGTAAAATTCCCACACTCTCCTCCCGATTTCAATCCTTTTGCTGGAGATCTGACCATGTTGCGGGCGGTGGGACAGGTATGGGGGGGGGCGGGGTAGTCTTCCATATCAGGTTACTTCTCAACCTTGTAGGTGAGCAGGCTCGCCCCAGGTTTCAGGGCGATCTCGATGGTGAGCCCCTGTTCCATCAACTCGCGTCCCTTGGTTCGGGTGACCTTGTTCGTGTCTGCGTCGGTGATGACATAATCTTTATCCCCGTCAAGGCCGTGCAGCTTGAGGTCTGCCTGGCGATAGACGCTGTCACCCCGGCGAAAGACCTGGATCATGCCATCGCCTTCTTCCGGTCGATCAAACTGCCAGGCGATCCAGGTGTCGTTGCCCAGGCTGTAAGATGTGAGCGGGTAGTAGTCGCCCAGCATGTAGGGGGCGATCTTCCGCCATTCGCCGACCAGCTTGCGAGCCAGGTTCCAATTGGCCTCCTTGTTGCGCAGGTCGAAGCAGGCGGTGAAATGCGGGCACATCACGCTGCGGAACATGTAGGGGTCAATGGCCCCGGTGCCGGTGCCGTAGTAGGGCACCCAGAAGGAGAGCGCGTAGGTGTGGCATTGGTTGCCCACCGGTTCGATGATGTAATCGCTTCGCAGGAGCGGGACTGCCCGGCGCAGGGTCTCCAGGTCGTTCCGCCGTCCACCGCTTGCACAGGAGTCAATCAGCATGTTCGGGTGCTGCTTCAACAGGGCGTCCCAGTAGGCCAAGTAACCTGTGATGTGCCGAATCTCAGTGATACCCTGCCGGTCCGGGGTGTCCTTTTGCCGCCAATAGGGAAGCGGGTCCATGTTGAAATCCTGCCGGTAGAGATCAATGCCCTGTTCGGTGAGGGTTTTATTGACATGATCGGCCAGCCATTGGCGGGCTTCGTCGTTGCCCAGGTTGAGCAGCTTCTGCTCGCCGTCATGGCCGAGCAGCCAGGCTGGGTTGTTCGTGTAAAGGAACGTGCCCGGCGTGACGCGCTCGGGCTCGAACCAGACGATGGTCTTCTCCCCGCCGGCATGGGCATGATCGGAAATTGGTCTGAGCCCGCCGGGGAAGCGCTGGGTATCCACTTCCCACGTGCCGGTGTTCGGCCAGCCGCTCTGGTTCCAATACCAGCCGGCATCCATCCACCAATAATCCAGGTTCAGCTTCTGCTCGCGGTAGCCGTCAATGAACTGTATCTGGTTGGCGGTGTTGGCATTGATCATCTCGCCGAACTGGTGGGAACTGCACGCGGCCAGTTGCGCGTGGACGGGCTTGCCATACGGCCGGGGCAGGTTGTGGGCGAGCATCCAGCGCCGCCAGATGTTCTGGGCTCTCAACCAGTCGCCGCGGTAGAACTGCAGGACCACCATCGGGCCACGCACTTCTTCGCCCGGGTGCAGGCGGAAATGGGTCAGCTCCTGTCCTCCGCGCACGCGCACGCCGGTGCTATTGTCGCGGTTGAACTGTGTTGCCCACTGGCCCGCCCAGCTCAACACCACAATGACCCCTTCGCCGGGCCAGCCGAGGTTGTAATAGGGAAACGCCGTTTGCGTAGGCCGGCCGCCGGTGTTGGCGAACTTCTTCTCACTGCGGGCGGACAATGGATCGGCATGAGGCTCGTAGCTGTCGGCGGTACACAGGTCGCCAGTGTGATGGCGCAGGAGGCAATCGCCCTGGGCGCCGCTGCTGAAGGCTGTATCAATCGCCTGGATGTTCTCGATCATGGGCGAGTCAGCCGCCCCAGTGTTCTTGAAATACACCGTCCATTCGATTGTGGGATAGTCGTGGTATTGGACGCCGACACAGCGCACGCACAGGCCGCTTTGCGGGTCGCTCCAGTTCAGGGTGTGCTGCTCACGCTGGTCATCCAACTTCTTCGACTCGCGCTCCAGCTTCCACTGGCCCAGGAATTCCGATGAAGACTGCTCGCCATACTGGAACGAGAAGGGGGGCTGCGCGTCATACGGCTTGCGCGACTTATTGAGCAGCGGCAGATCGCCCAGCCAGAGTTCCCGCCCATCGGCCAGCACGACCTTGGCATCCGCCCAATCCGCCTGGTCGCATGAGATGCCGTCGTCTGCATCCCCCACCACCAGGGTAAACTCCCGAGCGCCGTCCAACGGCACAGCGACCGCGACGCCCGCCATGCCCTCCCGCAGGACTTGTGAGCGGAAACCTTCCTTGCCGCCCGCGTTCACGGAGAAGACCACGCTGCCGCGCCCGCCGGAGGTATGGTCATTGCTATCCACGCCCGCGACGGCGCTGAATGATTTGCCCGGCCCCGGCAGTCGGACCACCACCTTGCTGGCGGCGTGGCAATAGAGCCCGCGGCTATACTGCTTGTCCGCGATCTTCAATGGCCGCCCAGCGCGGGCATTGAGCTGCACCGGGTCATTGTTCGCGAGCACTACGAGCCCCACGACGGGCGCCTCGATCGCCAGCGTCCCCTTAAACTTCGCCGCGACCCATTGCGAGGCTTCGCCCATTTCCTCCGGCGAGACAGAGACGGCCCCACGCATCGGAAGGCACGTGAGGGCTGCGAGCAGGATGGTGAGTTCAAGGCGAGGCATTCGGGTAGCCGCGTGAAGTCTTTCCTTTACTTCGTAGCAGCCGACGTCAGTCGGCTCTAACTTCACTGGGCTAACGGTCATCATGGTGTAAGTCTTACAACACAGGGCAACCGGTGGAAACAACTAGTTCTGGTATTTTGAGGCGGCCCGACTGCTTTGGGGCAGGGCTGTTCTAAGAGCCTCCCGTTTCCAGCGAGCAGCCTCCTGTAGGCCGCGTGCCCCCACGCGGCGTTCGGGCTCAAATCCGAAGCCCGAAGCCCGAAATCCGAAGGAAATCCGAAATCAGAAATCCGAAGGGCGGGCGGGCGGCTGGACCTTTTCGGTTTTTGGATGATCCCAACCGACTTTAGAGCGCCTCTGGCCTTGGGGAGCAGACTCGAACGGCGCATTCCGAAAATCACCGATGCCATCCTTGACAGATGGACCCGGCTCTACGATTATTTCGCTTCCAACGGCTTCCGCTTCAGCCATCGGCTGGAGATTCCCGCGAGGCCGCAAAGGGGGCCTGGAGGCCCCCTTCCTTGTGTACGCCGTCGGCGTAGGCTTCCTCAAAGAGACCAATGGCACCACTCCTTGGATTTGCCATTACCGCTGTGGTTCTGCCGGCGCGAGCCAGGTCCCCTTGTTGGCGTTGAAGACGTTCGTGCCGCCCGATGCAGTGCTCATGGTGATCCTGGACACCCGAATGCCCAGGGTTCGCGGGTCCTTGGAACCGGGAACCACCTGCTGTGGCACCCAGCCGCCAGCGCGCAGTTCCAGCCGAACCCTGTCACCGGGGCAAGCTGGTAAGCTGGCTGTTATCAAGTTGCTCGATTGCAACGGGGCAATTCTCTTGCCCTCCAGGTAAAGCCCGGCTGCCGGTGTGATCGCTTGGGCAGGAACATCCCCTTCCAGGGTAATCGTGTAAGTCTCCCCTGAAGTCACAGGCAGGAGCAGCCGCGAGGCCGACTCCGACCAGCGATAGGGGGCGACACTTCCCTCCTTGCCGTGCCATCCCTGGAGATAGCGTGCGTCGCCCTGTTTGCCAACGCGGACCTGGTAGTGTGACAGGGCCTCGCGGGTCCACGTGATGTTGTCTTCCTCGTTGAGCGCGCTTTGGGTGTGTTTGCCGGCCTGGTTGTCCACGCGGAAGCCGCCCGCGGCCTGATTGGCCGTCAGAATGGCCGAGACCACGTTGGAGCCGACCTGCACATTGAGCCCTTCCTGGGCAAACGTGCAGCCTTGGACGATGGCTTTGCCGGCATCGAGTTGGATCGCGGGCGAACCGACGGCGCGATTATCCCAATTAACGAAATGGCAGGCGCTGGCGGTGAATTGGCCGGCGGGGCTTTGCATCCAGACGCACCGGTCAATGGGTCCCCAGAAGGAACAGTTGACCAGACTCACCTTGCCTTCCACCTTCGGGCCGATGGCCAGGCAGACGGCATCGGTGCTGGACCAGCGACCCACAAACTCGCCGTTGGAGATGAGCAGGCCGGGCGGCTGCGCCTGCTCCACCACCACCGCTCGCTGGCACGAGTCGGCGCCCAGCCCGAGGAAGTTGCCGTTGGCGCTCCCATGAGCCGAGCTGGAAAATTTGTAGCCCACGCCGTAGCCGAAACAGAACGTGTTAAACACGTAATGCCAGTCAGTGCGCGCCAGTTCAAAGGCCACTCCTTCCGTGTTTACCCATTTGCAGAACGGATTGTCAGGATCGTAGGCGACGCCAAAGGGCCAGAAGTGGATGTTCTCGATGTGGCCGATGTCGTAGCACTCATCCACATAAATGCCACGCTTGATCGGATAGCCGGTGATGTCACGAATCCAATGCCGCGCCGCGCCGACCATTTTGATGCCTTCGTAGGGATTCAGCAGCAGGCAGTCGCTCACCTTGACGTTCTCCTTGCCCTCGCACAGCACGCAAGGCGGATACGGCACCGGCGGCACATCGGTTTGTTTCCATTCCGGATAGGTGATGACGAAGCCGGAGATGACCGCGTTATTGCCCGCCAGGCGGATGAACGGTGGCGCGTTGGTGGTGCCACGCCCGGCGTAGGCGAGCAGCACCGAGCCAGCCAGATTCCCGGACGGCCCATTTTGGAGCGTCGGCGCCACGTGGTAGGTGCCTGCGAGCGTCACGTTGGCCGGGATTGAGAGGCCGGTGTTGATCCGATAGCGGCCCGCAGGCACATCCACCACGCCGCCACCCGCCGCGCCCGCCTCATCCAGGAGCTTCTGGAAGACGGCCGTGCAGTCGGCTTGTCCGTCCCCAACTGCGCCAGCTTGGCTGACATCCCTGTGAAGCGCGTTTGTCTGGCCTTCGGCCGGACCTGTGGCCAAGCCGAGGAGGCACACAAAGAAACACAACCGTTGTGTGAAGATCATAGGCGACACTGTCTCAGGGCGGAGCAGAGATTCAAGCAGTGAATGGGATGGGCAGGGGCGATCTAAAGTTGGTTGGGATCACCCGAAAACCGAAATCCGAAGCCCGAAAACCGAAAAGGTCCAGCCGCCCTGGGGGCGGTGTTTCGGTGTTTCGGGCTCGGGATTTGAGAGCTGCTCGCTGGAAACGGGAGAACCTTCGAGCAGCCCTGACGCTGGCCTGTTCCCTGGGCGCCAGCGCAGTTAGGCATCGCGTAGCCCAGTGAAGTAAAGGAAGGACTTCACGGGGCTAGCGACGCGTGATCATTTCCCTTTGGCCAGCACATGGTAAGTGAGGATGCGGGCGGAGGGGCGCTCAGGGACGTTCACCAGCAGGCCGCGTTCGATCAATTCGCTGCCGCTTAACTCCTGCGGCGCGGCGGGCTGGTCAAGGTCGGTCACGACATAGTTGGCGGTCGGATCAAGGTTCTGGAGGCGAAACCGGGCCGCCTCGTAACTGCTGCCGGCACGGCGGAAGACTTGCACCATGCCCTTGCGCTGCTCGGGCAAATCGAACTGCCACGCCAGCCATAGCTCCTCGTTCAGTTGGTAGGAGCTTAGCGGATAGAAGTCGCCCAGGAAGCAATCCGCCACCTGCTGCCACTGCTCCGCGAGCCGCCGGATCAAAGGCCAGTCCACGCCCGGCTTCCGAACGTCCACGCACATACCGAAGGCCGGCGAGAGGTAGCTCCTCACAGAATAGACGTAGTCCCGTTCTGTGAAATAGACGCCCTGCCCGTAGTAGGGAATCCAGGAGGATAGCCCGTAGGTGTGGCCCTGGTTGCCGGGCGCGAAGGTGGGGTTGCCGTCGAAGGCCTGGTAATCACTTCGCAGCAGCGGCACGGCGCGGCGCAAGGTCTCCAGGTCGTTGCGCCGTCCCCCGGAGGCGCAGCTATCAATCAGCAGGTCCGGGTGCCGCCGGCGCAGCTCATCCCAGTAGGCGAGATAGCCTTCGGCGTGCCGCATCTCGGTGAGGCCCTGCCGGTCCGGGGCATCATTGGCGCGCCAATAGGGCAGAGGATCCATATTGAAATCCTGCCGGTAGAAATCAATGCCCTCGCGGGTGAGCATCCCGTCCACATGATCAGTCAGCCACTGGCGCGCCTGCGAGTTGCCGAGGTTGAGCAGTTT
>SESF01018774.1_pt1 | contig 11953 bp, 9 predicted proteins | sample 3171521 | NCBI WGS metagenome assembly SESF01 (sample SAMN10866945, study PRJNA518727) | freshwater metagenome | biome: subpolar coniferous forest; feature: holomictic lake; material: water; isolation source: holomictic Lake 227, 6 m and 8 m depth | place: Canada: near Kenora, Ontario | collected...
CAACCGGATAGGCATGCAATGCTCCAGGAGTTCCTCCAGTTGCCAGAGACACCAGAATTGCCTACGCAGTCAGAGGGCCAACACGCCTAGACGAGCGATAAGTCGCCTCGGTGACGGACTGAGCAATCAAGGGGTGGAGATTCCAGATGAGACCTGGTCTACACGAAACGCTGGAGCTGGTTCGGAGAGTTCACGCCGGCCAAGTGGACAAGGCAGGGCGTCCGTACCACGAACACCTTGAGCGGGTTCTCGCTCGGCTTCTGGAGCGTTGGCCGAATGCAATGTACTACGAGCAGAGTGCTGCACTTCTTCACGACATCCTGGAAGACATAGAGTTAACTGCTGTTGACCTGCTGAGGATGGGGTATGATAAACACACTATACAGATAGTCCAAACGGTCACAAAGCCCAACGATGGGCGTCCCTATCTTGAGTGGATTCAATCTCTTGCTGACAGCAACTTCGTTGGAGCACTGATGGTCAAGTGGGCTGACAATCGAGACAACGCCGACCCCGGACGTCTCGCATTGCTTACATCAGGCACCCGCCAAGCCCTAGCGGAGAAATATGAGGCAGCCAGGGCCATTATCGAGGTGCCATTGGCCCAGCACGACATTCGCCAAGCCGCCTTGGATGAGGCGCACCGGCGCGAATTGCAACGCTTCTATGCCGAGCCTCCGGCTGTTTGGAGAATGGTCGGCGACGGCGATGTGAACGGGGGGCCTATTACTGAGTCCGGTTGGTATGTCGACCCCTACTGTGACCCATTGTGCTGTCGGCCGTTTGGCCCATTTCGGACATTGGAGGATGCCTGCGCATGGACGTGGACCGAATATGATGTTCCAGAGGAGGCTCGGGTCTACCCAACAGTTTTGCCAGTTACAACCGATGTGACACATTAAGAGGACGATATGGCTGCCGAAAAGGTGAAGACGACGGAATCGTCTGAACAAAAATCTATCGAAGACCTTGAGGCTGAGCTAGTCCGGCTTGACCTACGCAAGACTCGAATAGACCAGCAGATTACCGATCTGAAGGCCGACCGCATTCTTGTTACAAATGAGCTGAACAGAGCCCAGCAAGAACTTGAGAAGCGACGGCGAAAAGAGGCCCAGGGAAAATCTGAGCCGACCGTTAGCTCTCATGCTCTTTTGCGCTATATCGAGCGCGTGCTCGAAATAAATGTCAAAATGCTGGAATCACATATACTCTCCCCAACCAATCGAGCGGCAATCGCGGCAGGTGCGACAAAAATCAAGGCTAATGGGATAACCCTAGTCGTTCGTGATAATGTTATCGTAACAGTCCAGGAGTAAATATGTTGCTCTTGTCTTAGTTAATAGATAGGCTACATAGGATGCCGCCCTTATTTGGAGTGAAGAAATATAAGGCCTCCCGCATATATGGAGTGAAAACCATATCCAACAGAGCTTGACCTTTCTGACGGCGCCTATCAAAATCTTAGTCATCATATTCGGCTTCTACAATAAACTTTGGGGCCAGTTTCTTTCTCCATCATTTGTCGTGACTTCTCCGACAACGGCATCAGCAAACCGCCTCAAGCTTTCGCTCTCGTCGCACTCGGGGTGGTTGGTTAGGTAGCGATGATATAGATGCCGGGGCAAGGAATTGAGGTCGGAAGCATTCATTGACTATAAACGCGAATGCGCCGCTATAGTACCCTGCGAACAACGGGGGCATTATTGCCTCCAGGTGAGGTGTATGTGAAGCGTGCTGGTCAGACACGAGGTCGGGAGGCTTTGTTGCCGCGGTAGTACCTGCCACCACAGACCAACACCCGCATCGCTCACCCCCTTCTTCCCGCGGAAAACCGACGGGCAATGTCCCTGAAAAGATTCTCGACATCGTCCCGGATGGTCGGGTCGGGGTCGAATGTACCGCGGGTATGGCCAGACGCCAGTTCGAACTCCCCGGACACGAATGCGTCGACGGCCGAAAGCCTGGGACCCGAGCCGAGTTCCGATGCCTCGGCCTTGGCGGCCAGGAGGGCATCGATTGCCGACCTCAATCCCGGTTCGACGGCGATGCTGGCAAGGAGCGACGGCAGGTCCATCGGCACTCTGCCTGAGGGATGGGTTCTGAGCCAGCGCAGCGCCGCCGCCGGCCGCAGACCGTAGAAATACTTTTTGAGTTCGACACGGTCACGGCCGTCGATGTGGTCGCTCCAGAACCGGCGAACCAGGCTGGCGTAGTGATAGGCGGCGGCCTGACGGTGGTCGGTCCGCTCGGCGAACGCCCGGAGCAAGGCGGTCTCGGGGCGTTCGACATAGACGATGGGCGAGGACAGCCATTCGAGCAGAACCGGGTGGCCCTTGTTGAGCAAGGTCAGGGCCTTCCTCACGTCCCATCCGTTGATGTCCAGGTCACCGACGATGGGACGCTCGATGACATCCCGCCGGCGGGACAGAGAGAGATACCAGTCGAGCGGTCTGACGTAGACGAAGCGGACATCGAAGTCGCTGTCTCGGGAGGGGAAACCCCAGGCCCGACTGCCGGACTCGATGGCGAATAGGATGGACACCCCTTCCTCGCGTTCAATGTCGGTGAGGGCGTCGGTGATCCTCAGCCTGTCAGGAAAGGTCACGGAGGCGCTGCCCGCAGCGTGGGTCTTACTCCCGTCATTGGAGAGCGCGCCCCGGATTGCCTCGGCTCGCCGCTGGAACAGCTTTTGGCCAAGGTCAGGCCCCGGAGCATGCCCGGCGTTGACGAGGTCACGGGCGGTGACCGCCGCCGCCGCGTCCCGGGCGCGGCGCCAAATGGCCGCCTGAGGGTAGAGAGCGCTTGCGTATCCAAGGCGTCCCCGGCGATCCGCTTCGCCGACGATCAACAGGGCCTCAAGCCGTTCAGGGCGGTGGAAGGCGTCGGCGGCCTCCAGAACTTCGAGGACCGTGCCCGGCCGGAGTTCCGTCACCTTGTGCAACAGGCCATGGAGACGCGCGGCCGCTGCCCCGAGTTCGGCGAAGTGGTTCGGGCCGCCGTATCGGCGCACCAGAGCCTCGACGAGGGCCGGGCCACGCTCTTCGTGGCCGTGGTGCCGGGGCAGAAGGTCTGCGGGCGTCGTGCCCTTGCCCAAGTCATGGACCAGGGCCGCGAACCGAACGGCACCGTCAGCGCTGAGGCGGGCCGCGCAATCCAGGACCATCATTGAATGGACGCCGGTGTCGACCTCGGGATGGTAGTCGGCGCGCTGAGGGGTGCCGAACAGGCGATCGATTTCCGGGAAGACCGTAGCCAGCACTCCGGCTGCCCGGAGGGTCAGGAAGAACCGGCTCGGCGTTTCGGTTGTCAGCGCCTTTTCAAGTTCCGTCCACACGCGCTCCGGCGCAACCGCGGCCAGGGCGCCGTCGGCAGCGAGCCGCCCCATCTCGGTCAGTGTCTCCGGGGCGACGGTAAAGCCGAGTTGTGCCGCCAGGCGGGCGGCCCGCAGGATGCGCAGCGGGTCAGAGGCCAGACTGTCTCCGATGTGGCGGATGACGCCATCACGGACGTCACGGGCACCGCCCAGCGGGTCGAACAGGTGTCCGTTGTCGTCCATCGCCATGGCGTTGACGGTGAAGTCGCGGTGACGCAAGTCCTCCTCCAGCGTGACGTCGGGACCGAAGCCGCCATTCCCGTCGCGGGCCAGGGCATGCTCCTCCCTGGTCGCCGGGTGCAGGTAGACCGGAAAGTCGCGGCCAACCCGAAGAAAACCGCGAGCAAGCATGTCCTCGGGCGTGGAGCCGATCACCACCCGGTCACGATCACGGCTTGGTCGCATCAACAGGAGGTCGCGGACGCAGCCACCGACAAGATAAGTCACCACTCCAGCCATTCCTCCGGTATCACTAAGGTCTGCAGCATCGTCCGCGTTTTCTCGAGTACCGGCAGCAGATGGTCTGGAAGTGGGACATCCGCCGCAATGCGTCGTTCGACGAAATCCATTTCTGCATCAAAATCGTCAAGGTGCCGTCCGTCTTTCACACCAGCTTCCCACTCGGCCTGTGCGGCCGCATCGGCAGCCTCATAAAGGTCGTCGGGTAACGAGCCGCAGAATAGGTAACTGTGACCGAGGCAAGGGTGATTTGACACGTCGACAAGGAAGCTCGAGAATTGCTGGGTCAAATCTTTCCTTGCGACAATCAGATCGATAACTTTTTCATCCTCAGAACAATGCCTGACGAACAATCGGCATGATTCAGAGGAGCCACCATCCTGGATGACAAAATGCGTCGGTGTCCGCACAGAAAGAGCAGCGTGCGGAAATCCACCACCGGCCAAAATGTTCACGAACCTGACCCAAAGCTCCAGAAAGTCGTCCAGTTCGTCAATCGTGTCTGATATCGTGACGTCGCCTGCCGTGAGTTCCCAGGTGATGCCATGGCAGATACGGCTAAGTGATAGCTTGACGGTACTGTTGATTGGCATCCCTCTAAGGAGAGGCAAGGGAAAGTCAATCGGGAACCAAGAGCCTCCCTGGTTCTCTTGATGCCATCCTCTCTGCAAAGCGCTTTGCACTAGCCAACGATTGCGGAAAGAATCGGCCTCCCGCCGGACGTGATGGTGGGCAAGGAACCGCCACTCCATCCCCTCCAAACCCTCTTCCACGAGTTTGGTGGGAATGTCGTCAGGTTGGCACTCCCAGGTCAGCATCTGCCATCCTTCCAGACGCCGAAGCGCGAAGAGGGTCTCATAGGCCAAGCCTTCACCAAGGGGATGATCCCAGTTCCTGCTCATCGTTTCACCATATCGCGCATCCCACTTACTTCAACTCCACTCATTTCAGCGGCGATCGCGGACACGAAAAGCCGGCACCCTTGACTGGAGGCCCGGGACGGATGCCGGCTCGAAACCAAGCCTCGAAGATATATCGGCAATGGGCGGCATCTCCAGAAGACTGTCGGCACTCCATCGTCCTGGCTTGGTTGCGCATCTTGGGTTCTCCTTCGCTTGCGATCTCCCCGTTTGTGATCGCACTGGATTGGTTCGTTGGCAGAGGGGCGGCACGCCAGACGGGTTTGTATTTTGGTCAGCTTCCGACCGTTACTCTGAAAGCCCCATCTGGCAGACGCTCGAAATCAATCTTGACCTCCAGGAAGCGTCGGATGACGTCTGCGGACGTCCGCGTATGCTTGGTTGGTCGGACGGTCGTGAAGACCCCGCCGCCAGCAACAGCCATGGGCAGCAGCAACTGGTCTGCCAAGTAGGGGCCTACGCACGCCGGCGAGTCCAGGTAGCCGCGCATCCCGTTGGCCGTTTGGCTTCCGATGCTTTCAGCCGGAACGCCAAGTTGGCCGAAGCCTGTAACCACCTCAGTGACGTGGTCGAACACGGCTTCCAGCACCAGGACGTTACCCGGACCTCGGGGATTGGCAATGCGCTCCAGATTAAACGCCTCCTCCGGCCATCCAAGGGATTCACGGGCACTGGTTAGTTCTCGAAGGCCGATCGCGTCGTCCAGCAAGGACATAATTGCCGTGGCACCGACCTGTTTCAGGCTCCCTCGATCCGTGAGTTCGAATGGCGAGAGCGGAGCCGGCCGAACATCGACCTCCATCTTCCCTCCGCCTGCTGGATAGAAGCCGTGGCGCATGAGACGGGCCGTGATGTCCGGCCCCATCCGCCGCATCAGGGGCAGGAAGGAGCGGTCGATGAAGTCGAACGGCGGAGCATGGATGTTATGGGTTCCGCCTTCAATCACGAGCCGCGAAGGGTGTTCGGCCAATAGCAGTGGCGGCAGGATCGTTTGAAGAACGAGGCCGGCGCTGCCAGCGGTGCCGACGGCAAACCGGTAGTCGCCCGGGACGACACGACCGGGCGTGAACGCGATACTCGTGGCGCCGATGGCGAGGCCATCGCAGACGGCACTGCCGATGGCGCAAGCGGCCTCGACCGCCGTCAGGTGCTGGCGCATCAGTCCCGGCTTCGGCCGGTTCGCCCGGATGTTGTCGATGCGGAACGCCCGGCCAGTGACGAGAGACAGGGCCAGCGCGTTCCGTAGAACTTGACCGCCGCCTTCGCCTTCCGACCCGTCGATGATAATCACGGTCCTCTCCCTTCAAACAGCGTGAAAGGTATCAACCTTTCACGCACAGTACCTGCTTGAGCGTATGGACGATCTCGACCAAATCCGCCTGTGCCGCCATCACCGCGTCAATCGGCTTGTAGGCGGCCGGCGTTTCGTCGATGACAGCGGCGTCCTTGCGACATTCGATGCCCTCGGTCGCCGCCACATGATCCTCGACAGTAAACCGACGCACGGCCTCGTGCCGGGACATCAGCCGACCGGCCCCGTGCGAGCAACTGTCGAACGACTCCTTGTTGCCGAGGCCACGCACGATGAACGACCGGGCGCCCATGCTGCCCGGAATGATGCCCATCACCCCTTCGGCCGCTCGCACCGCTCCCTTGCGGGTGACCAGAATATTCTGGCCGAAATGGTGTTCGCGCCTGACGTAGTTGTGATGGCAATTGATGGCCTCGACCTCGGCCTCGAAGGGCTTGGCAATGATGCTCCTCATGGCCCGGATGATGTTGGTCATCATCAGCCCGCGGTTCATGGCCGCGAAGTCCTGCGCCCAGCCGACCGCTTCGATGTAATCATCGAAATGCTGTGTGCCTTCGGGAAAGTAGGCCAAATCCTCGTCGGGCAGGTTGATGAACCAGCGGCGCATGTCCTGTCTGGCAAGCTCGATGAAGAACTGCCCGATAGCATTGCCGATGCCCCTCGATCCGGAGTGCAGCATCACCCAGACGCGGTCCGTCTCGTCAAGACAGACCTCGATGAAATGATTGCCGGTGCCAAGCGTGCCGAGGTGGGTGATGGTGTTCGCCTTCGCCAGCTTGGGGTACTTGGCCAGGATGGCGGTGAACCGTCCATCGAGTGACGACCAAGCGTCCGCAATCTCAGCTGGCGGTTCGCCCCACGAACCAGGGTCGCGCTTTCCCTTGCCGACATCCCGACCATGAGGGATCGCCCGTTCGATCGCAGCCCGCAGTTCCTTGAGGGTGTCCGGCAAATCCGCACCGACCAGCGAGGTGCGGACGGCCATCATCCCGCATCCGATGTCCACGCCGACGGCGGCCGGGATGACGGCGCCTTTGGTCGGAATGACCGACCCAACCGTTGCGCCGATGCCGACGTGGACGTCGGGCATCACCGCCACATGCTTGAACACGAAAGGCATCTTGGCCACGCGCTCGAGCTGCTGACGTGCCGCCGGATCAACGGGCACACCACGCGTCCACATCTTGATTGGCAGGCCGCCTTCGACCGCCTGAAACTCAAACCCACGTTCGACCATTCCAGCCTCCACCTTCAAAACCTGCGCAGGACGTCCGGCGACGAGGAGTTGACGAGACAACGCCCGACCCGTTTCCGAGCCACGGGCCGACTCATGGTCTAAGCCCTGCCCGGGAGTTGAACCCGGGCTATCGTGTAGTCCCGTCGGCATTCGCCGTTACGTTCACCAATTGGCGACAAGGAGATGCAGGGAGACACGAGCTTTTGACGGCTCCAATGGATGTACTCCCAACGGCATTCGCCAATCGATGACCAACAGAGCCATGGCGACGAGTAAGTGCGGGACACGGTCTCATGCTCTCCCACTGAGCTACGGGGGTTGCTACCCGGTCGGACTCGAACCGACGACCTTGAGGTTATGTGTAGTCCCAGCGGCATTCGCCACGCTCTATTCCGTTCAAATCTCCGTTTCGATGACCTCAGCGACCCAATCCTTTGCGGGATGGCCAGACGTGAACCGTGTAATGGTTTCAAATACGGCATCCGAGAAGCCGCCGATGTTGAGAACATCGGCACCCTCCCTGGCCTGGGTCGTCCCATGTGGCTGAAGGTCAATGCAAACAAGCTTCGCCGCTGGGCATCGCTTTTTTAACTCCCGCCATTCGCTCATCGTTTGGGTAGATTCGTTATTCAATCGAGCATCAACCCAGGACTGGTTGTCGGAAACAACTACGACCAAGTCTACATCTCTCCGATCAGCATTCAGCTTCGCCAACGGCGCTGAAACGTTGGTTCCTCCTCCACCAATTCCCGCAAGTTTCATTGTGCTGACGGCAACCCGGGCTTCCGGGTCGAGGTCAAAGGGAACCACGTCCTCAGCGAAAGGCATCACCACTGTCCCCGGGTTCCGGCGCGCCAAGGCTACCGTGAAGAGGGCTGCGACATCGATGCAGCGGACCTTGGACGAAGCTCCCTTGCGATAGCCGGTCATCGGCGAACTCATCGACCCGGACACGTCCGGTGCCACCACCACCCGACCGGGAACCACCGGAACGGCGTTCAGGGAACGGTCAAGAGCCTCTTCCAGTGCAAGTTGAACAACAAGTGGAACCGCACCATCAACGTTTCCGATGGCGGCCAGCAGCTGATAGGGCATGACCCTGGCCCTTGCCTGGGCCGCCGGATCGGACAGTCTGGCCGCAATCTTCTCAGCCACTCCTTCGACTTCGAACACGCCATGACGCAACAGGGTGTTCAGGTTCATGCGCAGTGCCTGCCACCCCATCCGCTCCGACACCTCGACCCACTGGCCGGTGGTCAATGGCTCGGAAGTCAGCCACTCGAACGGGACGTTCGGTAAGGGCCGGCTTCTGTCCTGCTTCCAGTTCTCAAACGCTGCGACGTCCTCAGGCACCGCCGAAACGTCATAGGGACGCCCGATCAGCCAGCCGTAGAACGCTCTACGTGCGCTGTCTGCCGGCCTCGGATGCACCATCTTGACAATGTCCGAGAGAGACGGGTCGTTGCCCGTCGCAGCCCGCATCAGGGCGGGAAGCGAAGCCTTCTCCAGCCACTGCTGAACCAGTCGCTTCGGACGCGTCCCAAGAGATGTCCGCCCGATCGCACCCGACCGCATAATCTGAACGAACGAGCGGAGCATCCTTCCGTTATCGATAACCCGGTTGAAGACCCTGACGGCCAGGTCAGGCTCGCCGACGGTGAGCCACGCCGTGAGCAGCGCCGGCATGTCCTTCATGGTGCCCATCGACCGTGCGTAGATGGCGGCTTTGGCGACGAAAATCGGGTCCACGGCCTTCACCAGTTCAACCACGGCCGCCAATTGTGAATCGGCATCGCTATAGAAGTTCTCCTGGAGGGTGCCGGTCGCCGCGATCTGGGCGAGCTTGTGGCGTGCGGTGTAGGCGTAGGCGGGGGCCGCCTCGCAGTTCAGCGCATCAGTCCTCGGCAACATCCGTGCCGAAGCGAAGAGCTTCTTGTTTGCCATTGCCCCCTCCCTGTCCTTGTCCGTCAAAACGGCTCCGCAGGACCCTGTATCTGCATCAGGCGTGCCAGAGGCGCTGCGAAAACTCATGGACACGTAACGCCTTATTTTAACGAGGAAACTTTTATGAGGTGCTGAAGCGGTTCTTGACCGGGTCCACAATTCACGATACGGTCCGATAGATTTTTATATGGATATATAACCCATGAAACCCCTTACGGTTCTCGGCTTCATCGGATCCACATTGGATGCGAGCAAGCAAGGCCCCACGCGCTGGAACAAGTGGCGTCCTACCGTAGGGCTGTGCATGCATGAAGACCTGCGGATTGACCGCTTTATTCTTCTCCATGGACCCAAGCATACAGAGTTGGTTAATTATGTCGCAGCGGATATCGCTAATGTTTCACCCGAAACGAAAGTGGAGATGCGCTTAATTGATTTTGCCAACCCTTGGGATTTTGAGGAGGTTTATGGCAAGCTTCTCGATTTTAGCCGCGCATTTTCGTTTGACACCGACCGCGAAGACTATTTAATCCACATAACTACAGGCACCCACGTCATCCAGATTTGCCTGTTTCTGCTGACCGAGGCCCGTTTCCTGCCGGGCAAGCTGCTCCAGACCCAGCCAAGGCAGTCTCACGGCGACGTCGCCCAAGGCAGTTGGAGCGTCATTGACCTCGACCTGTCGCGCTACGACAGCATCGCGACCCGCTTTGCCGTCGCCGCCGCCGAAGGGTCGTCGTTCCTGAAGTCGGGCATCGACACCCGGAATGCCGCCTTCAACCGGATGATTGACGAGATTGAGCGCGTCGCAATACGGAGTCGGGCGGCACTGCTTCTCATGGGGCCGACCGGGGCCGGCAAGAGCAAGTTGGCCCGGCGCATCTATGAACTCAAACGGCTGAAACATCAGGTTTCGGGTCCATTCGTCGAGGTCAATTGCGCGACCCTGAGGGGCGACGGCGCGATGTCTGCCCTTTTCGGCCATCGCAAAGGAGCGTTCACTGGAGCCGTTTCCGACCGAGCTGGCCTACTACGGTCGGCCGACAAGGGGATGTTGTTCCTCGACGAGATCGGTGAACTTGGACTCGACGAGCAGGCCATGGTTCTCCGGGCCATCGAGGAAAAATGCTTTCTCCCGGTCGGTTCGGATAAGGAAGTGTCATCGGACTTCCAGTTGATCGCCGGTACCAACCGTGACCTCGGCCGCGAAGTTGCGGTCGGTCGATTCCGGGATGACCTGTTCGCCCGGATGAACCTTTGGACATTCTCTCTGCCAAGCCTGTCAGAACGGCGGGAGGATATCGAGCCGAACATCGACTACGAATTGGACCGCTTCGCCGAGCGGGAGGGCGCGCGCGTCACCTTCAACAAGGAAGCGCGCGCTCGCTTTCTGTCATTCGCCACGGCGCCGGAGGCCATTTGGGCGGGAAACTTCCGCGACCTCGCCGCCAGCATCACCCGGATGGGTACCTTGGCGACATCCGGACGCATCGACGTGTCAGCCGTGGAATTCGAAATCGCCAGGCTGCGGCAGCTTTGGTCGGGACGCCAAGCGAGCGAACCAGACGTCCTTGAGGCCATGCTGGGACAGGATGCAGTGGCATCCATTGATCTCGTCGACCGCGTTCAGCTTGCAGAGGTCGTACGGGTCTGTCGGGCGAGCCGTTCGTTGTCTGAGGCCGGCAGAATGCTCTACGGCGCTTCGCGCGCCAAGCGTACCTCAACTAATGATGCGGACCGCCTGAGAAAATACCTTCAAAGGTTCGGTCTTGATTTTGCGCAGGTTACACCCTGACAATTAACTGTGCTTGTCTGTACGCGAGTTTTTGGAAAACATTTGTACGTAAGAACGGCTTGGGTCTGTGCTTGCGCACCGGATAGGACCGCCTCACGCCGGCATTGCCTGATTGTACCGCTGCATCAAGGCATCTTCATCGTTAATATCAGCATGGAAATTGCCAGCAATAGCTCAGTAATACTTACTTGTCCGTTCCTTTGCGCCCATTGGAGTGGAGTCTCTCCAATCTTATTGACCACCTCCAACTGAGCCCCCTCTGCGACCAGTGCTGACACCATGTCCATATCACCTAACCTAGCGGCAATATGGAGCGGCGAGTTGCCATGAGGGTCTTGGATGTCAATATTCGCGCCCGCGTCACCGAGTACCGGAATGAGCTTTACTCGCCCGAATACGGTAGCCCAGTGAATTGGCCTGATACCATCATCATCAGGACCATTGACGTCGCAACCGCCGATAATTAGCGTTGCGACCGTCTGTTCGTCACCACGCCGTACGGCGTCATGAAAATCAAACTCTTCGTCGTGCGCGTCTTTCATCCGACACTCCACTGGAAACTCGATCGTCTACGACCAGGAGGAAAGTGGTGCCAATGGCACCAGTAAGGCTGCTTGAGCAGCCATTCGAATAGCCGCATCCGTCCGCACGCTGTAGCATGGAGCAATGCCGCCAAGAGGTGCCGCGGACGGTGCCGCCAGATGATGGTGGTCAAGGCTTATGAACGTGAACGATCCTGTCGCCCCGTTGCCTCGACCACCATCAGTTTGACAGTGGCCTATCGGATTACATCCGAGGCGCAGTTGGCGGATGGACGGAGGTCAGGAATTCAACGACAGCGGCACGCCCTCTGTCGGCCGCCATGTGCAGAGGCGTGTCGCCAGACTTGTTCAGAGCATGCCTATCCGGTTAA
>SESF01033475.1_pt1 | contig 11946 bp, 11 predicted proteins | sample 3171521 | NCBI WGS metagenome assembly SESF01 (sample SAMN10866945, study PRJNA518727) | freshwater metagenome | biome: subpolar coniferous forest; feature: holomictic lake; material: water; isolation source: holomictic Lake 227, 6 m and 8 m depth | place: Canada: near Kenora, Ontario | collected...
GCCAATGAAATGTAATTTTGGAGTTCTTTTATGGAAATATGAAAAGAAAATTCTAATTTTGCACTCCCACAGTTCAGTTAAAATAAAGTTTTAAGCAACTCTTTAAGCAAACCAAAAGTACATGAGCAATCCAAATAGCGATGCCTTGAGAACAATCGGGATTTTTAACGACAGTTTTCCTCCTATTATGGATGGAGTTTCACTCACAACAAAAAATTACGCTTATTGGCTTCAGCAGAAAAATCAACCCGTATGTGTTGTAACTCCTAAATCACCCAATTACTCTGATAATGAGCAGTATCCTATTTACAGGTACACTTCTATTCCTATTTTAATGCGCAAACCGTATAGGTTTGGTATGCCCGATATCGATTTGTCGTATAAAAGAGAAATAAATAAAATTTCGTTTGGACTGGTGCATGCTCATTGTCCCTTTAGTTCTGGAAAAGAGGCCATGCGAATTGCGCGAAAACAGAAAATTCCAATTGTTGCGACGTTTCACTCTAAATATAGGTCTGATTTTGAACAATCACTCCGAAGTAAATTTATAGCCCGTTTGATGACAAATGAAGTAATTCGTTTTTATGAAAAAGCCGATGAAGTATGGATTTCACAGGCATCCGTTGAAGAGACAATTAGAGAATATGGCTTTAAAGGAAAACTGGAAATAGTTCCTTTAGGGAATGATTTTGTTACAAATGAACCTCTGGATATATTAAAGAAATCTGCAAAAACAGAACTTAAAATATCAGAAAAAGAGATTGTTTTTTTATTTGTTGGACAGCATATATGGGAAAAAAATACTCGACTAATAGTTGAATCGTTGGCATTGATTAAAGATTTGTCATTTAAGATGTATTTTATTGGATCAGGATACGCCCGTGAAGAGTTGATTCAAATGTGTAATAAATTAGGATTAGGATCTAAGGTGGAATTTTTGGGTGTAATTACCGAACGTGATAAACTTATGCAATATTATGCAGCAGCTGATTTATTCTTGTTTCCATCAACATACGATACATGGGCATTAGTTGTTCGAGAGGCTGCAGCCTTAGGTACGCCATCTGTTTTGATAGATGACTCAACTATTGCAAGTATTATTACTGATAATTATAATGGATTTTTGGCTAAAAATTCAAATGAATCGTTTGCCTCTTGTCTTCGTAATTTAATATCAGAACCAGAAACCATTTCTAGCGTTGGCATTAATGCCTCTAAAACAATAACTCAATCGTGGGAAAATGTGTCTGAAGAAATAATTGACAGATATCAAAAATTAATTCAACGTAAATGGAGAAAATAAGCCAAGAGTCACCAAATAAAGTTTCAAGACCATTTAAACCCTATCAGGTAATAATTTCTGTTTTTTTAGGATTAACTGTTATAGGTTGGCTATTCCTGAATGAATTTGATCCTAAGGTTTTCTTTACCTTTAAATTTACGGCTTTTACGGCACTGTTTTTGATTTTGTCAATTGTTTTGATGTTAACGCGAGATTTATGCATAATGTGGAGGTTTAGAATCTTAACTAACAATGATTTATCATGGAAACAAGCCTTTCACATTAATACTTTGCATGAATTTACTTCGGCTATAACACCAGCTGCTGTAGGGGGTTCAAGTTTAATAATGGTTTTTCTTATAAAGGAAGGAATAAGTGCAGGAAGAAGTACAACAATCATGTTTATAAATTTATTTTTGGATGAGTTATATTTTATTCTTGTTTGTCCAATTATATTTTTATTTATTCCTATAAATAAGCTTTTTAACTCATCGTCAGTTATTGTTTCCACTTTTGGAGTTGTCTTTGTTTCACTCTATGTTATTCGCCTATTTTGGATTTCGATATTATTTATAGGTACATTTAAGCGTCCTCATTGGATAAAGGGTATTTTGTTGACTATTTTTAGGTTAGCAATATTAAATCGTTGGTATGAAAGAATGGATGAAATAACTAACAATATGATTGAAACATCACGCGAAGTGTCAAATCAGTCTTTTGTTTTTTGGTTAAAGGCATTTGGAATTACGTTTATTGCTTGGTCAGCTCGTTTTCTGGTTGTAAATGCGGTTTTTATGGCATTTAATCCTCAGAATATTGATCATTTGGTTGTATTTGCCCGTCAATTAATTTTGTGGGTTTATATGGTAATAAGTCCTACACCGGGCGGTAGTGGTGTCACTGAATATGCATTTAAGGAATACTATAGTGATGTTTTTTCGACTGCCAGTGCCGTTATTTTTGTTACTTTTGTGTGGAGAATAATTAGTTACTATTTATATTTGCTGTTGGGTATTTTGGTTATTCCAAACTGGATTAAAAAATCATTTGGTAAAAATGTTGGAGAAACTACTCAAACTACATTAGTCTGATTTCTAATTGAATAAATATTATTTCGATATGATAAAAAAGATATTTCTTGCAATTTTTCTCACAATTTCGTTGAATGCAGGATTTGCCTGTACCAATTTTTTGGTCGGAAAAGCTGCCACACTCGACGGTTCGACGCTGATTTCGTATAATGCCGATTCATATTTTCTTTTTGGTGCATTATATCATTATCCGGCAGCCACTTATCCTGCCGGAGCAATGTTGGATATTCACGATTGGGATTCAGGAAAATTACTTGGAAAAATCAAGCAGGTTGAGAAAACATACTCAGTCATTGGAAACATGAATGAGCACCAGCTCAGTATAGGTGAAACAACCTTTGGTGGTCGTGAAGAGCTGGTAGATACAACTGCCATAATGGATTACGGAAGTTTGATTTACGTTACACTTCAACGTGCCAAAACTGCTCGCGAAGCCATAAAAGTTATGACTGATCTGGTCTCAGAATATGGTTATTACAGCGAAGGTGAATCGTTCTCAATTGCCGATCCGAATGAGGTTTGGATTATGGAAATGGTTGGCAAAGGTGCTCACAATAAAGGTGCTATTTGGGTGGCTCAGCGCATACCCGACGATTGTATTTCGGCACACGCCAATCAGGCTCGCATTACCACTTTTCCTTACGACGATAAAAATGTTTGCATGTATTCGGAGGATGTGATTGCATTTGCCCGTGAGAAAGGCTATTTTAAAGGAAAAAACAAAGATTTCAGTTTCTCTGACACCTATGCTCCCCTTGATTATGTGGCGTTACGTGCTTGCGAAGCTCGTGTGTGGGCTTTTTTCAGAAAATTCGATCCAACCATAGATAAATACATTTCATATATTAAAGGTGAAACTGTGGAACGAATGCCGTTGTGGATAAAACCTTCGGTTAAGCTATCGGCTCAGAAATTGAAAGAATGTATGCGTGACCAATACGAAGGAACTGAATTTGACATGACCAAAGGCATTGCTGCCGGACCATTTGGAACTAAATTGCGTTGCAGTCCACTCACATTTAAAGTGGACAGCGTCGAATATGTTCATGAACGCCCAACAGCTACTCAACAAACCGGTTTTACATTTGTGGCACAAATGCGGAGTTGGATACCCGATTATATTGGCGGAATTCTTTGGTTTGGAGTTGATGATGCTGCAACAGGTCTCTATGTGCCTATCTATTGTGGCATGGATAAAGTGCCGGAATGTTATCGTCAGGATAATGGTAGTTTGTTGGAATACTCCCCCACTTCTGCTTTTTGGATATATAATTCGGTGGCAAATTATGCCTACAGCAAATATTCCTATATGTGTGCCGATATTAAAAAAGTGCAGACTAAATGGGAGAATGATTTCAATTCGCTGGTACCAGCCATTGATAAAGTGGCTGTTGGTATGTCCGAAGCCGATGCACGTGTTTTTCTGACTGATTTTAGTGTTGCTCAGGCTGAAAACTCAACGGCTTCTTGGAAGAAATTGGGAGAGTATTTGTTGGTAAAATACATGGACGGAAATATTAAAAAAGAAAAGGATGGCAAATTCATACAAAACGAGTACAAAATCCCGACAACCATTATACGTGCTGGTTATCCGGAAGAATTTCTGCGTAAAATGATAAAAGAAAATCCGGGTTTTAAAGTGAAAACTGTAGAAGAAATGAAGAATAGAAAGTAAAGAACCTAAGATGTTTTGAATAAGGGAGAAAATTGTAGAAATATTTCTCCCTTTTTTATTCGTAAAATCAAACATTTTATTAATGTCGAGCGTTTAAAAATAATAGTTGATAACAATAAAATTTTAAAAGGTATGAAAATAGTTGTTTTTGGAGCAACTGGTAAAACCGGTTCTCTTTTGATTGAACAGGCATTGGCTAAAGGTCATCAAGTGACTGCGTATGTTCGTAATCCGCAATCAGTTAAAATTGAAAATCCAAATTTAAAAATTGTGGTTGGTAATCTGACCGAGACGCTGAAACTGAAAGATGCGTTGGTGGGAGCAGAGGCTTGTTTTTCAACACTTGGTGGAAATTCGCTTACAAAACGGTCGCCGGAACTTGTATTGGGAATTGAGAATATTGTTCGGGTAATGGAGCAGGAAGTTGTGCCTCGCTTTATCTATTTATCGAGCTTTGGTGCAGGTGATAGTAAATCGTTGATGCCCGGAATTTTGAAGTTTTTTATGGTAGATTTATTTTTGCGCGTTCCGCTAGCCGATCATAATATGAACGAGCAACGGATTATGAGCAGTAAGCTTCACTGGACATTAGTTCGCCCCGGTGGATTAACCGAAGGACCATTCACTGGAAATATAAGCTTTGGTACTGATGCTTTTAAACAAGGGAAAACCAGCATTTCAAGAGCCGATGTTGCTGCCTTTATGCTCAGTCAGTTGGAAGATTCAACTTACAGTAAAAAAGCAGTTTGGCTATTTGCTAAATAAATTATTCTTCCCGCCAGCGTTTGGTTAGGTCGCCAAAACTATCAATCCGGCGATCGCGGAAAAATGGCCACATCCGGCGAACAGTTTCGCTTCTGCTCATGTCGATATCAACTACCATGTTTTCTTCTTTATCACTCGAAGTCAGAGCGATAATTTCAGCCTGTGGTCCAGCCACAAAACTGTTTCCCCAGAATTGAATGCCGTTAGTTATGCCTGATAAGTCTGCTTCGTAACCGGTTCGATTGCAGGTAATAACATGAAGTCCGTTAGCCACGGCATGTCCACGCTGAACAGTCATCCATGCTTCTGTTTGGCGTTGTTTTTCTTCATCCGAATCCGTGCTTTCCCATCCAATAGCCGTAGGATAAATCAATAATTCTGCTCCGGCCATAGCCATTAAGCGTGCAGCTTCGGGATACCATTGATCCCAGCAAACAAGCACTCCCAGTTTTCCTACAGAAGTCTGAATCGGTTCAAAACCCAAATCTCCGGGTGTAAAAAAGAATTTTTCGTAATAACCTGGATCATCCGGAATATGCATTTTACGGTATTTTCCGGCAATAGTTCCATCCTTCTCAATCACAACAGCTGTGTTGTGATACAAACCGGCAGCACGCTTTTCGAATAACGAAAGCACAAGCACAACACCTAATTCTTTCGCCAATTTTCCAAATGTTTCAGTCGACGGACCGGGAATTGTTTCAGCTTGATCGAAAATGGCTGGATCTTCAGTCTGACAGAAATATAATCCATTATGAAGTTCTTGTAAAACAATCAGTTCAGCTCCTTTTGCAGCACACGAGCGTATATTTTTTTTCAGTTTGGCCACATTTGCATTTCGTTCAGCCGTGTTGAATTGTTGGATTAATGCTATTTTCATTTTTTTTAATCTTTGTTCTTGGCTCTTTAATCTATTGTCTGTTTCGGATATTGCATAGTCACACAATGTAATGAGCCATGTTGTTTGATTAATGCAGTGCAATTTATGCCAATAATTTCTCGGTCAGGAAAAGCCTTTTGCAGCTGTTCTTTCGCAATTTCGTCTTTCGGTGAATTGTATGTTGGCATTAGAACTGCTCCATTGATGATTAAAAAATTAGCGTATGTCGCAGGCAATCTTTCGCCTTCAAAATATACTTCATCGGCCATTGGAAGTGGGATAAGCCTGTAATATCTTCCCTCTGGAGTTTTAAATTTCCGAAGTTCTTTTTTCATTTTCTTCAATTCCAGAAAATGTTCATCCGCTTCATCCTCACATCTTACGTAAGCCATTGTACTTCGGTCGCAAAGTCGTACTATTGTATCCACATGACTGTCAGTATCATCACCGGCAAGATAACCGTGCTCCAACCACAAAACCTGTTTCAGGTCAAAATAATCTTTCAACCTTTCTTCTATATCATCCTCTGACAGATTATTCCTGTTGTCAGAAAGTAAACATTCTGCTGTTGTCAAAACTGTTCCTTCGCCGTCTGATTCTATGCTGCCACCTTCAAGAATAAAGTCATAACAGTTTTTATGACCTGAATCACCGAAGATACCAGCCATATATAGTTTTCGGGTAATTAGATTGTCATAATTTGCAGCAAATTTCATTCCCCAACCATTGAAAGTGAAATCATAAACCACCGGTTTATCATCTTCAAAAACCGTTATTCCTCCATGGTCGCGAGCCCAGGTATCATTGGTTGGCATTTCGGCAAAAGTGATTTTATCCAGTTCATCTTCGGTGAAAAATCCTTCCACTTCCTCTGCATCCACACACACAATCAGCAATTTTTCAAATCTGAGAATGGTTTTGGCGATGTTTACGAAACATTCATTCACTTCGTCGAGCATATCAACCCAATCGGTATTCTCATGTGGCCAGGTAAGTTGAACGAATTCTTGTTCAGCCCATTCGGCAGGTAATATTTTTGTCAGAGGTGCTTTCATTTGTTTTGCAAAAATACAAAAAAACCTTCATTTTCGACCGAAATAACAAAAAGTCATGAATATTGCGAAGATTTCCAGTGTTTTGACTACTTTTGTGCTCCAAAATTTGAAAATATGAAGGATATTGTAATACTTTATTCGGGCGGAATGGATAGTTCGGTGGCTCTTTATCAGCATGCCGACAGAATCCGCTGGGCGTTGACCTTTAATTACGGGTCAAAACATAATCTTCGAGAGATAGAATATGCTAACAAAAATTGCGAAGTACTTGGCATTGAACATCATGTGATTGACCTTGATATGAATAAAATGGGCTTTGTGTCCGATTTATTACAATCGGGAGGAGAAATACCAAACGGGCATTACGAAGATCAGAATATGATTAAAACTGTCGTTCCGTTTCGGAATGGAATTATGTTGAGCATTGCTGCCGGAATAGCCGAAAGTATTGGCTGTGATAAACTTATGATTTCGAATCATGCCGGCGATCATGCCATTTATCCTGATTGCCGGGAGGAATTTATTCAGACAATGAGTCATGCAATCAGCCTTGGAACATACAACCATTGTGAAATTTTGGCACCATATACCAATCTTTCAAAACGCGAAATTGCGTTGATTGGTAAAGAAATCGGAGTTCCATTTGAAGATACTTACTCTTGCTATAACGGTCATGAAGTTCACTGCGGAACCTGCGGAACTTGTACTGAGCGGAAGGAAGGACTTGCAGGATTTGATCCGACAGTATATGTGCAATAAAAATAGTATGAATAAATATACCTGAATTCGTCAAATAATATCTATTTTTGTATTGTTCAAAATTGAGAATTGATTATATATAAATTGATTATAAAATGGGAAAAGTATTGATTATCGGCGCCGGAGGGGTGGGAACTGTTGTTCTAAACAAAGTGGCTCAAAATACCGACGTATTTACAGAAATCATGTTGGCCAGTCGCACCAAATCTAAATGCGATGTTATAGCTGCTGACGTGAAAAAACGTTTTGGCGTTGAAATTAAAACGGCTCAGGTTGATGCTGATAATGTGCCCGAACTGGTTGCATTACTGAACGATTATAAACCGGAACTTCTTATCAATGTGGCACTCCCATATCAGGATTTGACTATTATGGATGCTTGTCTGGAAGCTGGAGTAAATTATTTGGATACAGCCAACTACGAACCAAAAGATGAAGCTCATTTTGAATACAGCTGGCAATGGGCGTATAAAGAACGTTTCGAAAAAGCCGGATTAACTGCAATTTTAGGTTGCGGTTTCGATCCCGGCGTAACGAGCATTTATACGGCTTACGCTGCCAAACATCATTTCGACGAAATTCACTACCTGGATATTGTGGATTGTAATGCCGGCGATCATCATAAAGCATTTGCTACCAACTTTAATCCCGAAATTAATATACGTGAAGTAACTCAACGTGGTAAATATTGGGAAAAAGGTGAATGGGTAGAAACAGAACCACACGAAATTCACATGCCGTTGAATTATCCTGAAATCGGACCAAAAGAATCGTATGTTATTTACCACGAGGAACTTGAATCGTTGGTGAAAAACTATCCAACCATCAAACGCGCTCGTTTTTGGATGACATTTGGTCAGGAATACCTGACGCATTTACGTGTGATTCAGAATATTGGTATGGCCCGCATTGACGAAGTGGAATACAACGGTCAGAAAATTGTTCCAATACAATTTCTGAAAGCAGTTTTGCCAAATCCCGGTGATTTAGGTGAAAACTATACCGGTTGGACTTCGATTGGTTGCCGCATAAAAGGTATTAAAGATGGAAAAGAAGTAACTTACTATGTATATAACAATTGCAGTCACGAAGCTGCCTTCAAAGAAACCGGAACTCAGGGCGTAAGTTACACAACAGGTGTTCCAGCCATGATTGGTGCTATGATGTTCTTCAAAGGCGAATGGCGCAAAGCAGGTGTTTACAACGTGGAAGAATTTAATCCCGATCCATTTATGGAACAATTGAATATTCATGGTTTACCATGGGTGGAATTGCACAATATTGATTTGGAATTGTAATATTGATTTTGTATTTTTTTGTAGAGACGCAATGCATTGCGTCTCTACCTGTTTTAAATCATTATCTTTGCATTCACAATAATTTGCAAATTTGCACATTAAAAAATTATGGATTACATAAAAATACCTTCACCATGTTACGTCCTCGACGAAACTGCATTTCGCAAAAATCTTGAGTTGATTAAATCCGTGAAAGATCGTTCCGGCATAGAAATCATTTTGGCTTTCAAGGCTTTTGCCATGTGGAGCATTTTTCCAATTGTACGCGAATATATTCCGTATTCCACTGCCAGCTCATTAGCCGAAGCCCGATTGGCTTACGAGGAAATGGGCAGCAAGGCACATACCTATGGACCTGCTTACACCGATCGCGAATTTCCGGAAATCATGCGCTGTAGTAGTCATATCACGTTCAATTCACTTCAACAATTTGAGCGTTTTTATCCTCAAACTCAGTTCGAAAATATCTCTTGTGGATTACGTATCAATCCTGAATTCTCTGATGTAGAAACGGATTTATACAATCCCTGTGCACCCGGTTCACGTTTAGGTATTGTTGTTGATTTATTAGGCGATAAACTTCCGGAAGGAGTGGAAGGGCTTCATTTTCATACACTTTGCGAATCAAATTCGTTCGATTTGGAAAGGACATTAGCTGTTGTGGAAGAGAGGTTTGGCAAATATTTCAGTCAGATTAAATGGTTGAATATGGGTGGTGGTCATTTGATGACACGCGAAGGTTATGACGTGGAGCATTTGATTACTCTGCTAAAAAACTTTCAGCTAAAATATCCACATTTGCAATTGATTCTCGAACCGGGAAGTGCCTTTGCCTGGCGAACGGGTGTGTTAGTTTCAAGTGTGGTTGATATTGTTGAAAATAAAGGCATAAAAACGGCTATGCTCGATGTTTCATTCTCATGCCACATGCCCGATTGCCTCGAAATGCCTTATAAACCAGCCATTATTGGAGCAACCGATTCTGTTGCCGGCAAAACGTCTTACCGTATGGGTGGAAATAGCTGTCTGTCTGGTGATTTTCAGGGTGACTGGTCGTTTGATAATGAACTGAAAATTGGCGACCGCATTGTTTTTGAAGATATGATTCATTATACTATGGTGAAAACCACTATGTTTAATGGAGTTTCTCATCCCTCCATTGGTATTTGGACAAAGGAAAATGAATTTAAACTTATCAGGGAATTTGGTTATAAGGATTATAAAAACCGTATGTCATGAAGCTGGAATTAAGAATCGATTGGAGTGAGTTGGATGTTTTGGGTCATGTAAACAACTTACAGATAATGAAATATGTTCAGGCAGCCCGGGTAAATCATTTGGAGAAGGTTGGAATATCTCAGTCGCATGCCGAGCAGAATGTTGGAGCTATTTTAGCTTCTATTCACACGCAGTTTTTGAAACCACTATTTTATCCCGGAAACGTTTCTGTATTTTCACGTGTTGAATATATTAAAACTTCAAGCATAAAGATTCACTACGAGATTTATAATGATAAAAATGAACTCGCTGCCGAGGCTCAGGATATTCTCGTATATTACGATTTTGATAAAAAACACAAACTTAGTATAGCACCTGATTTAAGAAGAAAATTTGAAGAAATTGAGAAGAAGATATTCGATTTATAACAAAGAAACCACCTGAAAAGGTGGTTTCTTTGTTGAAAGCTACTTAATTTGCAGGAGCTGGTGGATTTTCAGGATGATGATCTCCGTGTTTTTCACGACGATTTTTCATTTTTTCTATTCTTTCTACTCTCATATCCTGAAGTTTCTTGAATTTTTCAGGACCAATAATTTTGGTCATCTCTTCATCATTCGCTTTGCGTTCTGCATCAAATTTGACTTTCATTTCGGCTTTCATTTTTTCGCCTTTTTCCATTTGTTCTTTGTGCTTTGCATCTTGTTTTTCAAACAATGCCTGAACTTTCGCTTTTTCAGCAGCATTCAAACTTAATTCCTGAGCCATTTTTTCTGCTCTTTTTTCAGGAGATACCATGGGTTTGTCACCCTGACGAAATTCTTTTCTAGGTCCTCTTTCTCCTTTTGGAGGAGTTGGATCCTGAGCATTTCCGACCAAGCTAAACATAAAAGCCATAGTCAATACTAACATTCCATACTTTTTCATAATGCACTAATTTTGATTGTTATTAATACTTTTTTTTGTAATCTGTATCTATTGACTTCGAAATTACTAAAGAGTTTAAGCGGTCAATTTATTTTTTGAATATTTAATAATCAATATGCTAGTACAAATACTTTAGATTAAAAAAAAATACTTACTTTTTTCTTGCATAAGCTGTGAGTAGCAATAAAAGCATTAAACCTGCAAAAATAGTTTTTCCATTTTAGAGTAATTTTTTTAAGAATTAATTGAAAAAATAGCTATAAATAGAAATGATAAATAAAATCAGATAGTTTCTGGCAAATTATGAATGAAAATTTTGAAGAAAAAAGTATCTTTGTGAGCTAAATTCCAAAAGATGAGTAGTTCGAAGACAACGATATGCACTAATTTTATAACTGAACTTGAAGAGGCCATTGGAAAGCAAGCTGCCGAAAGCATTTACGTGCTGGTTGATACCAATACCGAAAAGCTTTGTTTGCCAACGGTTCTGCAGTCTGAGAAACTTAAAGCCTGTCATGTGATAATGATTCCGAGTGGCGATGAGAATAAAAACATGGAATCGGCTGTCAAAATTTGGCAATATCTGAGCGAAAATGGAGCTACACGTAAATCGTTGATGATTAACGTGGGAGGAGGAATGATTACTGATATTGGTGGATTTACAGCTTCAACTTTTAAACGTGGGCTGCGTTATATTAATGTGTCAACTACTTTGCTTGGTGCTGTGGATGCAGCTACAGGAGGAAAAACCGGAATAAATTTCGGTGGATTGAAAAATGAAATTGGTGTTTTCGCTCCGGCTGAAACAGTTTTGATTAATATCGATTTTTTTAAAACACTGGATGACGCTAATTTACGCTCCGGTTATGCCGAAATGCTGAAACATGCATTGATTGATACACGCGAAGAATGGGATGAAGTGTTGAAATTTGATTTAGAAAATATTGACTTCGATAAGCTTAAAGTGTTGCTTGACAGAAGTTTCAAGATTAAAGA
>SESF01027147.1_pt1 | contig 11930 bp, 9 predicted proteins | sample 3171521 | NCBI WGS metagenome assembly SESF01 (sample SAMN10866945, study PRJNA518727) | freshwater metagenome | biome: subpolar coniferous forest; feature: holomictic lake; material: water; isolation source: holomictic Lake 227, 6 m and 8 m depth | place: Canada: near Kenora, Ontario | collected...
ATGTTGGCCGTGCCTTCGATTCGCATCTTGCTGCCGTTCCGGGCGAGATACGTGATCATCGGGTCGGCCGCCTGCAGCGCCGCCGTTGCCAGCATCAAGAGAGCGATATTTCCTGCGATTACAGTTCGTGTCTTCATGTTAGTTTCTAAGTTTAGTCTATCAGGTTATACAGTCATTGACGTCCGACGTATCATTTCAATTCATACCACTCGGGCTTCAGTTCGATCCGTTTGCCGGTCAGGATGGCCTCGTTGGCCTTCACGGCGGTCACCGCCGCCTGGAAACCCTCCAGGTAGCCGGCGGCCGCGCGACGGCGCGTTTTGCCCAGCGCTTCCATCAATCCGTCCACATCGTCCTCGCCGTAACCAGCTTTGTAATCCTCCGCCGCCTTCGAGAGTTCAGCCGAGTTGAGGAGAAAGTTGTTCAAGGCGTAAAACAGCGGCGTGGTGGTCGCCGGGTCAGGCAATATCGGCTGCCCATTCTTGTCCACGGGCGGCACCTTGCTCCCGCCTGCGACGAGCGCAATGCCCGTCTCATTGAATACCTTGAGCTTGGCGGCATAGACTTCCCAGCCCAGCAGCGGGGAATCGACTTCCTTGAACATCCACGCCTTGCTTTCGCGCATCATGACCGCCGCGTCGCTGCCATACAGCATCTCGTACTCTCCGTCAAACGAGTTGGCCAACGTGGCATCGTAGATCATGCGCACGTCCCCGGGGAACTCGAACACCGCCTGCACGGTGTCGGGCACGTCGCGGCCATCATCCTTCCAGAGATTGATTGAGCCGAAGCCGGTGACCGCAGTCGGCAGCGCGTTCATAAACCAGCCCGCCTGGTCGATCGGGTGGCTGCCGATCTCGCCGATCAGACCGAGCGAGGTAGCCCGGTTCAGGCGCCAGTTGAGCGCCTTCTCCTGCTCTGGATTGGACGAAGCGGCTCGCCAGCTTGTCTTCTTGTGCCACTGCGCCCGGGCGAGCACCGTCTTGCCCAGCGCACCCGTGCGAATGAACGGCAGCAGGAAGAGCCGCTGCTTATCGGATCGCATTTGCAGGCCGGCTTGGAAGGCCAGGTGCTTCGCGGCTTTGGCCGCCAGGGCGATCTCGCGCGCGTCTTCGATGCTGCCGGCCAGCGGCGCTTCGCAATAGACGTGCTTGCCGGCTTTCAATGCCGCCAGCGCCATCTCTTTGTGCCCGGTTGTCGGCGTGGCGATGAAGACCGCCTTGATGTCCTGGTTGTCCAGAATCGTCTTGTAATCCGCCGTCTGGGTCGCCGCCGGAACCACGGTGCCGGTGCGCTTCAGGAAGGGTTTGTAAGTATCGCAAATGGCGGCGATTTCCGCGTCGATCGGGATCTCCGCCCGGGGCATCCGCGCCAGGGTGTTGATGATCTCGCGGCCCCACGCGCCCAAGCCAATGACCCCCACCTTGATCTTTATCGTCGGGGCCTTGGTCGCGCCGGCGGGCGCCGGAGTGGTTTGGGCGAACAGTTCCACGCCGCCCATCATGGCCATCAGCGTGGCGACCGAACCGCCTTTAATAAAATCGCGCCGGTTATATCCCAGCACATCGCTTTCGTTCTCGTTCATATCAATCAATTAATTCTCCGCAACTCTCGCATTCCAGTCACATGGCTTCGCACCGTGGACTCCCGACTTTAGACTGCAGACCAGGCTTATTCGACCGCCGTCTTCTGCGGTTTGGCATTCATCTTTTCCAGCCCCAGCGCCCACTTGATCCCGCCCAGGATGTGTTTCTGGTAGGCTTCAGCCACCTCAGGGGGATTCTTGCGGTCCGGCCACTTCGGATCCCACACATCTTCTCGATGGCCGAGCGAGGTGTAAAACACCCGCCCATGGCCATATTCCTTGCACCAGGCGATGGGGTAATCCCCGGGCGTCTTGTCGTTGGGGTGCTTGTCGAGCGTCAGCAGGCCATGGACCTTGGTCCGGTCGAAGTCTTTCATCTGGTAGATCTCATCGAACACCTCCCATTTGGCGGGCAGGTGCTGGCAGATCGGGCATTCCTGGTCCTGGTTGATCGCCTCAACCGTTACCTGCGCCCCATGGGTCTTGAAGTTGCCGCCGATCATTTCCGTATATCCAGGGAAGCCGGGAAACGTATCCGTCGCGGAGTGCATCCCCACGAAGCCTTTGCCCGACTTGATCCAATCCAGAAACGCCTGGTTATCTGTCAGCGGCAAATTCCCGGTCGTGTTGGCAAAGATCACCGCATCGTACTGCTTGAGCCCCTCCGCGCTCATCTTCTCGGCCAGAATTGCTTTGATTGCCGCACTCACCTTGGCCGAGTCCGTCTTGCCATCGCCACCTTTGAATTGCGGGTCATTCGGTTCGACGCGCGCGTAGTCCACCGTGAACGCGCTGCTCTCCTTGGCCAGCTCGGCCAGCACCTTTTCGGCGGTTGGAATCGAGCTGTGCCGGAACCCCAGGGTTACCGTCACCACCAGCACCCGCTTGGGGGCGGCCTGCGCCGGGGCCACGATCCCAAAGGTCGATCCCATCAATATGCCTGCCAAACACAGCCGGCCCACCAAAACCATCTCTAATTTATTCATAAGTTTAACCAGCCAACAGCCCACCCGTCCATAAACGGTCAGACTCGTCACGCCGCGATGAAATTCATTTTTCGCCCTGCGGTCAAGGCTTCTATCTCACCATTTTCCGCCCTGGACGCAGCTTGGACACCTCCCAACTCCGAAATGGCGCATACCGAAGTCCGATTCGACAGCCGGCGCAGCCGAAAAGCTGCCCAGCGAGCAAGCTTTGCTGGGGCTTGGGCGACTACTCGATTGGATGATGTCGCGTTGGGCGGCTTTTGCCCTGGGCTGTGGCGGGGGAAGTAATCTTCAGCAAGAAAAACCGCCTTGCGACGGCGGAATTGAGTAGCTGGCTTCGGTTTTTTCGTTCTCTGCCGTGTGCGCATCTTATATTCTCCAAAAAACCACCACTCTGGGTCATTGGAGCGCGGACATTCTTGTCCCATGCCGCTAGGAGTTGAGCGATATGTTTCGGCGGCAAGACGCGGCTCAGCCCCTGTCCCGGAGCGACGGCTGAGGCGACGGTCTTCCGCCGTCCCTCAGCCGTATCTATTCAACGGTGGCGAACGCAAAGGAACCGCAGAGGCGCGAAGAGTGCAGGGAAAAAGGAGCGGGAGCACGCATTCAAATCTGCAATCCCAAAGGGATTGTGTCCTCCAGCCCAGGGTTGCGATCTGCGAGCTACCCTGGGTTAGCCCAAGCTTCGCACGACCATCGCCAAACCCCTGTAAACAGGGCATCCCATCTTTTTGGCACTGCAAAATTGCCTCGGTTTCGACTTCCAGCTTCGTCTGCGGAAGCCAGGTGTGCAACTACCACCTCTCCAAACCACCCGGCCAGTCGGCGGACGTCTTGAGCGGCTCACGATCACTTCACCGCCTTAAGCAGCAAATAGTCGAGGCCGAACATATAGCCCTTGACTGCCTTCTCGTTCGCGCCGACCACAGTAATGGAGAGCTCATTCGCGCCCGCCTTCAATTCGAATGCGCCCAGGTCCATTTCGCTCGACGGTTTCACCTGCGGCTCATAGAAGTCCGTCGGTTCGCTGGCCTTTCGCCCATTGATGGCGAGTTGGTGGATGCCGTAGTCCCGGGCTTTCAGGAAGCGACCGAACACCCGGTATTTGCCCGCCGCAGGTGCGTTAAAGGTGACAGTAAGCGTGTCGCCCGGCTTCATGCCCTCGTGCCACCACAGGTGTTGGCCGGCACTGAGACTTTCCCAATCCTGCGGTTCGGCCTTGCCGGTCACGTGCAGAATACTCATGGCTTCGCCTTCGATGGCGCCGGCCACTTTCGGCACGACATAGACCGGCATGGGCCGCACGATGGCGTCCTCGGCGCGGATCGCTTTGAACGCGTCGCCGGCGCCGGGCCGGGCGTACCAGTAGGCGACGACGGCCATGTTTACTTTGCACGTCTGGTGCCAGTGCCAGAGTTCCATGTCAAACTTGAAGCTCTTGGTGAAGGGAATACGGTCGATGATGTGGAATCGGTTCACGCTCGTGCGGCCGTAATTGCCGGGCCCATCGCAGCGCGGCTGGTTGTGGTAAGCGTGCGTGAACAGCGCCGGCCAGCACCAGGCGTAACCGTAATAGTCCTCGGTGCCCGTGCCGAAATGGCTGGGGAAGGTTTCGCCGTCCACGTAGATCTTCTCGTCGCCTTCGCCCCACCAATCCTTGACCGGGTTGTCGATGGCGAAGGACACGCCGGCAAACACGCCCTGGCCGCGGGCAGTGAGATAATTCCAGTCCTGCATCGGGCGCGTGGGCACATCAAACTGGGCCCGCCATTTGGCGTGGAAGTGCATGGAGCTATCGGCCCAATTGTAATCGGCAAGCGCAATTTCGCCGGCGAGGTTGGCCATTTCCTGGCTGTGGTTGACCAACTCGATCACCGCCGAGTCCTTGAACGGCATGAACCAGTGGCAATACATCTCGCCCGCCTGGGTCATGCCCAGTGGCAGGGCGGCAAACGGATTGATCCCCGGCGCGCTGCCAAAGAAATCGCCCAGCGGGGCTTCAATCGCCGGCTCGCCGTCGAACGTCACTCTTACGATGATGCCCCGTAATGCCGCCTCGCGGTTGCTGGCGCCGAGCTTCACCACGATGCGAGTGAACGCCTTGGGCCCGGCGAACTCTTCGCGCACGCTTTCGCCCGGCGCGAGTTGCAGGTCAAAAGGTTCCGCCGCGCCGTCATTCTTCGTGTAATTGCTGCGCGGGTCGCTCAAAGCAGCCCCCAGAATCGCCACTCGCGGCGCCAGGGACTTCAGTTGCTCGCGGCTGAACGACTCGACTTTCGTGCCCGGCGCATATGTGCGGTAGTTCACATGGTAGTAAAAATTGCCCTCGTCGCTGGTCACCTTGCAGCTTCGCGCGTAAGGGATTGGCAAATAGAGATTCCAACCTTTGCTGTATTCGCCGGAAATCGGCCGGGGCAGTCCGGGAAACTTGCCCCCCAGCAGTTCGGACATCGGTGACTGCAGCACCGGTTCGGCGGCGCCATCGAGGTAAATTCGCAGCTTGCCGGCCGGATTAGCGGACCAAATCCGCACAATCGCGCCCGGTCCGGCGGCGTCCATCATCACGTATTCCTTGCGCCCCTCACGTTCCTCGACTCGCAGATATTGTCCGCAATCATTGTTGGCGAACCAGTCTTCCGTGGGCGACTTGGACTTGCGGTCGTACGAGGAGAACTGTTGGCAGGTATAGGCCGGGCTGGGAAACTCCGCCATCCCGGCCAGGTTGGTCATATCGTCGAGCAGGCTGGCGCTGCTGATCGCGGGGGCGGCGCCCGAGGAACTGGCCGCCACGCCGGCAAGCCAGCAGCCGATGGCCAGGCTGGCAAGGTGGCGAATTCCCGGCCCGGACCGGTGCGAGGTGGCGGTGTGGTGAGAAGCTGTGGCTGGTCTATCGGTAGAAATATCTTGCGAGTTCATGGCAGTCAGAGTTAGGTGGGCCTGATGAAGAAGTCAAGTGCCCTCGGACCTGTGTCCGGACCTGTGTCAGTTTGCCCTCAACCATCCACTGCCCGCTGAACTATGAAAAACCTGCTTGTTTTCGCCGTGAGCGTCCTTGCGATCCCAGTCCTTGCACAGGAAACCAAAGTCGCAGCGAGTCAGATGGCCTCGAATAGGTTCGTCATCCCAGTGCTCGTGATCCATTACTTCCCCGCCAGCGGCACCAATCTGGATCTCCGGGTGACTGGCGACGTAGGCGGCTCGCTGGAGGCGATACGGGAGAAGACACGGCGCCAGACACGCGAGGCGATTGCCGCCCTGGAGGAAGGCTCCCGTTACCGGGCCTTTCTGGACCCCAGCGCAACGCCGGCCTTGAAGTATCAAGTGGTCGGCAGCCGCGAATTCCTCGAGCCATTGCCCACCTGGAACAAGCCCCATCACAAAACGCCCATGACCGATTACCGTCAGATTCTCAACCGTGTCAACATACAGGATTGGGTCCAGCAGCAAGGAGTCAAGGAGGTGTGGATCTGGGGTTATCATGGTGGCAAAGTGGATCTCTGGGAATCCAACATGGCCAGCCCTTTCGGCGATGTCAGTAACAGCGACCGCGATCCGGAAGATCTTCCGGTCCTCAGGAAGACCTACACCGTCTATCACTACAACTATCAGCGCGGCACCTCCGAGGCGATTGAAGATCATATGCACCAGATCGAAGCGGTGCTGAACCGGATCGACGGCCGGGACCAGGCTCCGCCAAGTGAATGGCCTGAACTCCTGTTTTGGGGACGATTTGTCGGCAGCGACCAAAGCCATAAGATTGTGCGGCCGGGCTGCGGTTGGGCTCATTACCCGCCCAACGGTGAACAGGATTATGACTGGGCTAATCCCAAGTACATAGAGACCGACATGGACGACTGGAAACCTGATGGGTCAGGGAAGAGGACACGAATGAACTGCGAGCGTTGGGGCGGCAACAGCCTGCGGTGGTTCGTCGATTGGATGCAGCATCTGCCTGGCCCGAACAACGGCCTGACGTTCAAGGGGAAACCGCTCCAGAACTGGTGGGTTTTCATCGGTGATTATGACTCCGCCAAGGAGAAAGGCATGGGCCTGATTATAAAATAGCTCTGCTGGAGGATTCGCTTTCAGGCAGCTGCCAGCCGTGCCCAGCTTCGTCTAATAGTCCAAGCGGGCCGCTTCATCAAGCACATCCACTAGCGCCCCAAGCGCGCCGATCAGCAGGCATTTCACCCTCTCGCTTGTCCGGAGGTCGGACGGGGCCTTCTCCAGCCACTCCAGCGTGAAGGCTAACAGCATCTTCAGCAATTCGGGCTGGCGGCTCCGCGCCAGCCAGCCTGAGAGCGCCTGTTCAAAATCCTCAGGCGGCCAGCCGAAAACCTCCGTCAGTTGGCGGTGCAGGTGTTCCGTGAGGTCTGCCGGCATCACTTCCGGCGGGCACGTCCCACGCGGAGCAAAGCAAAGCACGACCCACGAAGCCACCTGAAACAAACAGCTAATCTCGCGGTCCTTCAGTTTCTTGCCCAGCACGTCGTTCAAATCGGGAAACAACGGGTATTCCAGCTCGTTGAAGTAATGCGCCGCGTCCGACATGGGTGAGAAAGTGCTGAGGGCGCGATCCAGCGCCGCGACCGCTTCCGGCTTGTTCCAGGGCCGATCGGGCAAGGGCGGTGGGTCCGGCAGGTCCAGGTAAGGCGGCAGGTCGTCCTCATCCTCGTCGGTCGCTTCGGGCGCGCGCGCCGGACGAGGGCGCGGCGGCGGCGGCTCGAACAGGATCTCGGTGAGCCCCAGCTCGCGAATCATCCCATTGGTGTCATCGTTGCGCCCGGTTTCCAGGTTGCGGCGGTCGGTCTGCGAAACCCAGAACTTCATCCACTGCAGCAACTGTGGACGCAAGGCCGGGTCGGCCGCGGCGGCCCGTGGGGTCTTATTGTCCAGCGCGGGAATCGGCTCGTCCAGGATGCCCTGCTGCCGTTCGTAGATGACGCCAGCGGCAGCACTGGCGTTTGGGACCATCCCGGGCGGCATCGCGACCCTGCTCGTCGTGATCGTCAGTCTGGGCGGATCACGCAGCAGCGTTGGTGGCACCAGCGTCGGATCGAACTTCGGCTCATTCATCCGCAACCGTGCCCCCAAATTGTCCCGCCGTTCGCCGGTGAAAGTGACGCGCTGCCCCATTAGCCGCTCGAAGCGTTCCCGGAGTCGTGCCAGCCGGTCGGCACCCATGGATTCCAGCCGCCAATGGGTTGGGCCCAGCAGAATCCTGCCGATAACCGCCCCCTCACCCGTCTGTTGCTTCTCTTTGTCGTCCGATCCCGCAAACCACACCCGCCCCTCGGTGAATCCCTCCCGTCGCTCTGACTCGCTCAAAGGATCTTCGGCAATCTCTCGCACCGTCGCCAGTGGCTGCTTGCACTCGACGGCGGGTTGCGCCACCGCGTAAACCGCCTTGCCAAATTGGCTGTCGAGCGTGTCAAACATCGCCCGGCGCCGGGCCAGCGCCACCGCCTCCAGCGACTTCTCAAACTCCTCGTAATGTTCGGTCAGCCACTCGCGCCGGCCGGGATTATCCCCGGGGCCGCCCAAGTGGCGGATGATCTCCTGGATGACCTCTTCCGTCGGCAAAGGATGAAGATTAGGGATCAGCACACAAGTGCCCAGCAGCCGGGAATAATGCGGCAACCGGACACTGTGCGCGGCATACACATCGAACCGCACTACCTGGCGGGCAAAGCCTGCGTCCACGATCACGAAGGACCCGCGTTCAGGGTCCAACAGGTCCACCACCTCGACGCGCAGGCCATCGATAATACGATGCACCTCGAGCATCGCCGGCTGCAGGCGCAGCCGGCTCCGCATTAACACCTGCTCATCTGCTACCAAACCGGGAAAACCCGCCTTGGCCCACTCCCCGAGGCAGGTGTCGCCGCCGGGCCCAACCCGGTAAACTCCATGCCACGCCAGACGATGAAAATATTCTGAACTTGGCCCGGTTCCGGCCAAACGGCGCATGTCCGCTGCGAACTGCGCCCGGTCGGCCGCATGCTCCATAACCCATCCGAAATACTTCTCGTCGGCGGCATGTTCGATCGCTCGGAACATCTGATAGTTGGCCGTCGCGAACACGTTGAATGGACACGACTCGGGACAGGCATAAACTGTGTGTCGGCTCGTGGCGCACTCGAAGGTCTCTATCGGGCGTCCGGCGGCCGGGCATTCTCTCATTCGTTTCTTCTTGCTCACGATTAAGACCTAAGCAACCGCCGGGGTTTTGTCGAGAAACAAGCCCGGTGAGCGCCGTTCTTTGGCACGCCGGCTGGGGGGCTTGGCCCAGGCAGCCATTAGCTCGAAAAAATGGCAACGATTCAGGTCGGCTCAACGCGCGCGGCCGGGGCGGGGACGAGCCGTCAACCGCCCCGGCCGCGCACGGATGCCAGGTGAACCGTTACAAGAAAAGTGCGCTGGACAGCGAACACCGCCCGGCGCACAGTGCCAACTTGAACTGCGACAAACCGCTCTTCTCGTTGCGCCGTGGGTTCACGTTGATTGAACTGCTGGTCGTCATCGCGATCATCGCTATTCTCGCTGCCCTGTTGTTGCCCGCGCTGGGCCGGGCTAAGGCGACTGCGAAAACCGTGCAGTGTGTGAGCAATCTCCATCAGATGGGATTGTCATTGATCATGTATGCCGACGAAAACGATGGGCTGGCGGCGCGCGCCAACGGCCCGCATTGGTGGCAGGTGCTGAGTCCGAATCTCGGCGGCCAAAGCGGCGCAAACTTCGCCAGGGTCAAGCTCTACACCTGCCCCAGCTATCCCGATCCGGACCCGCATTATCCGAGTCAAAAGCAGTTGGTCTGCTACGTGGTGAACGGCTGGAGGTTCTCCAGCCCAACCGACCCGACGGGCACGGAGTTGAACGGGCTGGCGAAGCTCACCACCATTCAGCGCCCGGTGGACACAATTTACCTGGTCGATCGTGAAGACGGCACGGACTACGGCCCGATCACGAAGGCCGATCCCAATACCTACGCGGATTACTACGACGTCTGGGAACCCAGCCACCTGCCATATCTGGCCAACGGAACGGTGAGCCCCCGCAATGGGGTCTCGAACAATGCCCGACGGGTGGCGATCAGCCGTCACACGAAAAGTGACGCCCTGCTTTACTTCGATACCCATGCCGCCACAAAGAAGACCAGGTTGATCTCGGTCAACGATTGGCGTGACCGGCGTTAGCAATTCGAAGAGGCATTGACCGACCGGGGTGCCGCGACTAGGCTGGCTGCGATGCTACGGTCCGTCAGCATAATTTATGCGCTCCTGGTCTCCGCCTTGGCTGTATTGGCGTTTTCGAGTTGCAGCGTGGTCAGGACAGCCACCGGCGTCCCTCTCCATACCTGGCAGGCGGTCACCCCCGGCAGCAAAAACAAGCAGGGGACTGATCCCGTAGCGGTGCAGCAGGCGATGTTGCGCTTCGCCGACCAATTCCTGGGACGGATGATTACCGGCCTCGATCAGCTCCAACGTAATACGAATGCCCTTGACCCCGCGGCGGTACTGCGATGGAAGATCGTGTTTGGCACGCAGATCTGTTCCATCGCCTCCGGACCGAACGCGATCGCTAACCTGCTCGACATGACCGTATTCGTCACCGTCACGCGGATGTCCGTCCAGAATTACTGGGAGCCCAAGGTCTTTGGCGAAAACGCGAAGCCCCTGTTGGATAGCTGCCGGAGTGCCGAGACGGAAATGTGGCAACTGGCCGGCACGGTTCTCCAACCGGCGCAGAAGTCGGAATTGCGCCAGGCGATCGAGTTGTGGCATCAGCAGAACCCGCATCCGGAGGACTTGTTGGGCGCGTGCGCGGTGAGCGTGGCGGCGCAGATGGCGCGGCCCACCCCTGCCGACGACGTTCAATCAGGCAGCGTCTTCGGTCTGCTCAAGCTGGATCCACTTTCCAGCCTGGACCCGGCCACGCGCGAGCTGGCCCAAACGCGGCTGTTCGCCGAGCGTGCGCTCTACGTGACCCAGAAGTTGCCGATGTTGTTGCGGTGGCAGACGGAACTCCTGAGCCTCAACGCCGTGAATCTGCCCGCCGTCCAGCAATTGGTCACGAACTCCACGGCCCTGGCCTCTGCGGTGGAGCGCTTTGCGGTTGTGGCCGAGAAGCTCCCGGCTCAGGTCAGCGCCGAACGCCAGGAGATCCTCAAGGCGCTGCAGGCTCAGGAGAAAAGCCTGACCCCGCTCGTCAGCGAAGTGCGCGAGGCGCTCACGGCCGGGGCGCAAATGTCCGCGTCGGTGAACACCACCCTCACCACGTTCGATCAGGTGGTGAAAGACCTTGGGGCTGGCGACACCAACAGCGCCCCGGCGGCGGCTACTAATTCCGAGCCGTTCCGCATCGAGGATTACCGGCGGACCGCGGCGCAACTGCAAGCAACCGCGCGACAGCTTACGGAAATGCTTGTCACTTTCGATCAGACGCTCGGCTCCACCAACCTCGCCCGGCTTTCTGCGCAGGTCGGCCCGGCCGTCCAACAAGCAGAAGCGGGCGGCAAGCAGATCGTGGATTATGCGTTCCGGAAAGGGTTGCTGCTGCTGGCGATTGTCCTGGTGGTCGCGGGGCTTTACCGCCTTATCTGCGCGCGACTCGCCGTCGCAGGACGCCGCAAGCCCGGCTCCCCATAGTCGAACTCGCCCGGCGACGGCCACCCGGTCCGACAAGCGGATCCCGGCCGGCCGAGAAATCATTCCTGATCCGTCTCAGTTGAGGGATTCTACTCCTCCCTCCCATCCCCCCCCTCCACCCCCTCCGTCCCATCCCTCCCATCCCTCCCATCCCACAGCAGGCATCGGCGTCATGGTCATTACCGCCGCGCCGACAAGCGCCAGAAAGACTTGCTGGACATCATGCGGTTGGTCGAAGCGCATCCCAAACTCCGCAAGCTTCTACCCGCTGACCTGGCGAAGAGAATCAACGGAATCAGTTGAATTGACCGCCCTCCGACTATCCGGTACCGTTCTGCCATGAACATCAAGGTTGTTGTCGAGCGCGGTGAAGACGACTATTTCGTGGCCCATTGTCCAGCGTTGCGCAGTTGTTGGAGTCAGGGCAAGACCCGCGACGAGGCGCTCCAGAACCTGCGCGAGGCTATCGCTTTGTATTTGGAGCCAGCCCCCGGCCAACTTGTGGCCGACGAGCGGCACGAGGTCGTGGAATTGGCGTGAAACTGCCCTTGTTGACCGGCCGGCAGGTGTTGGCGGCGTTGCAGCGGTTGGGTTTCGTGGAGATTGACCGACGCGGCAGCCATGTAAAACTGGAACACCCAGACGGTCGTCGCATCGTGTTCCCTTATCACCGCGAAGTGGACCGGTACTAAGGAGTCCGCAGCATGCGCT
>SESF01010531.1_pt1 | contig 11926 bp, 14 predicted proteins | sample 3171521 | NCBI WGS metagenome assembly SESF01 (sample SAMN10866945, study PRJNA518727) | freshwater metagenome | biome: subpolar coniferous forest; feature: holomictic lake; material: water; isolation source: holomictic Lake 227, 6 m and 8 m depth | place: Canada: near Kenora, Ontario | collected...
TTTGGGAATGGCCAGAAACCTAGCCAAAGCCGGCTTTTTAACCGCTGTTTACAATCGTACTGTCGCAAAAACGGCAGAATTTAAAGTAGCGGTTTTTGATTCACCGGAAGCACTGGCAGCAGACGTTGATCTGGTGCTGATGTGTGTTTCCGCCGATCAGGATGTGTTAAGCGTGGTTGAGGCAATAGCCTTAACCGTTAAACCGGGAACACTTGTCGTTGATATGTCGACCGTCAGCAATGAAACAGCTCAAAAAGCCGCCGCAATTCTGTCAGAAAAACAGGTCGCCTTTTTGGATGCGCCGGTATCTGGCGGCGTAGAAGGTGCCAAGAACGGCACATTGGCGATGATGGTAGGCGGTGATCTTGAAGCCTTGGAAAAAGCCCGCCCCGTTCTGGAAGCACTGGCTGCGCGTATCATTTATATGGGCGCTACCGGTTCTGGACAGGCCACCAAAGCCGTCAATCAAATCATGTGCGCAGGCATTAATCAGGCAGTGACAGAAGCACTCGCTTTTGCACAAGCTCAAGGTTTGGCGCTGGACAAAGTGATTGATGTTATCTCTGGCGGTGCATCAGGCAACTGGTTTTTGCAACATCGGGGTTCGACCATGACCCAAGGCACTTTTGCCCCCGGCTTTAAACTGGCGCTGCATCACAAAGATTTAAAAATCTGCCAAAGCATGGCCGCTCAAACCGGTTTCTCAACCCCTATAACCGATATGACAGTGACCCATTACGCACAGTTAATGGCGGAAGGTTATGGTGACGAAGATATTTCAGCGTTGTATCGACTAAAAAAACAGTAACCGTTTTAGCCTGCCAACTGCCAACTTCAGTTTTTCTTCGATTTGCAAAGGCACAAAGCGGGTCAGAATATTTTACAGGTTGGCAAGTAACAAAACTTGATCATGTCGTTTTGAAAAGTCAGTTAGCTTGCTTTACTGCTCATATTTCATTCCCAATAGTTTTTATATCGCGAGCAATACAGCTTGTTTAACCGGTTTACTGGCCTCATAAAACAGCCTGACCAAGGGCGCGTAGCGGCCATGCTTCATGGCATGTTGCATCGACGCGTAATACATCGCCCTATTCTCGCCATCAAATACCGGCGGCATTAATCGGGCATTCAAGCACTGAGCCATCACCAAAGCGCGTCCCACGCGGCCATTACCATCGCCAAATGGATGAATTAAAATAAAATAAGCATGGGCTTTGGCAATAGCTTCCAGCGTAGCAGCCTTGGCTTCTTTATAAACCCAGCGGTGCATTTCTTCGTCAATATCTTCGGGGTCAGTCGTTTGCACGCCATCTAACTGCCCCATCACACGCATTTTGGTAGAAAAAAAACCGGCATTATCATAAACCCCGCGCATAAAATCGGCGTGTAAAGTTTTGATATTTTCCACAGTAATTGGCAGCGGATCGCCATATTCTACAATCCTTTGCCAAAGTTGCTTGTGCGTCATATAGGCATTAAAGCCTTCATGAAAAGTCTGCCTGTTCATGTTCTTGGGCAGCTTTTTTCCATCGATAATATTATCAAAATCGGCTTTCGCCATATCGGTTTCTATTTCAATCGTGCCATAACTCAAGCGCCTTATAAAAGGCAGAAACAGCGCTTCGTTGTGAGGCATGGAATCCGGCAACAAAACGGCATCAAAGGTTTGTTTGGGAACATCCCATTCAGGAATCAAAAAATGCCGGCAATACAACACATCAATATCCAAACGATACTTGGCCGAGATCGACTCAGGCTTCTGCCGCCAATTGAGAAGCGTTCGCCTTGAAATGCCAAGCGCTTCCGCCAACTTTGTGGAATAAAAAAACCTAGTCTGTAGCTGGTCAAGCTTGTCTGGTAGACTGATGGCAGTGTATTTCATAATAACAATACGGATTATCTGATCGTGTTGGCTAGAGTAACAAGAGTGGGAAACTTATTCAATATAAAGCGTCTTGTTTCGCATAGCCGATTCTCAGGCATCACCCAAAATCACCCGTAAATATCTTTTCAGCGCTGCTTGTTCCAAGTCTGCCACCAAGCCAATAAACGGCGCATAATCGCCATGCGTATGCGCCGTGTCCAACGCCTCGTAATACGGTAAACGCTGTTCAACTGAAATAATCACCGGCAAATAGCCCCGCCGCATCAATTCAAAATTCATTAACAAACGCGAAGTGCGGCCGTTGCCATCAACAAAAGGATGGATGCCGACAAAATCGACATGCAGACGCGCCGCGCATTCTAACGCATGCAATTGTCCGGTCTTTTGATAACCGTCAATTAATGCCGTCATGGCTTCGGGGACTTTCAAAAAGTGTGGCGGTAAATGCTCCGCTCCGGCAATAACCACGTTTTCTTGTCGGTAGATTCCTGCATTTTTGCTGTCGATATTTTTTAACACCAAATGATGTATTGATTTGATTTGCAATTCACTCAAACCGTCCAAGTCCAGCACAATGGCTTCGACATAATCAATCGCTTCTTTGTGATTGATAACCTCAAAATGTTCGCGTAACGACTTGCCACCAATCGTGATGCCTTCCAAAACAACTTTGGTTTCTTTTAGCGTCAGTGTGTTGCCTTCAATCGCGTTTGAATGATAAGTCCATTCCAAAACTTGCTGCTCATGCAGCGTGCGCACGGTGTTTTCCGGCAACGGGCGAAGACTGTCAAGGCGATTTTTTAAGCGGTCAATTTCGGCGAACGCCGTCACATTATTAATTTCACTCACCTTTTTTATAATAAAGCCAATGCCTGTTGCCAGTCCAAAATCAAGCTGTCGATAATCGCGTAATGTCTTTTAATGACCATCGCTTACACGATGCCGTCGTTAAGCTCCAAATAATCATGAACCAAGACATTACGGAAACCGATAATTTTTAACAGCTCCTCATGTTGCAGAACGCTTAAATCACCGCGACTTTTTAATTCGTCTATGGCTTCACGGGATTGACTGACCGATAAATTATATTTTTTGCTGGACAAAATAACGCGCCATGCCAATAAATGATTCGATATAAACCTGCAATGCCCGTTGTATCGCCAAAAAATCGCGTTCTGTCCAAGTGGCCGTATTTTCTCGGCTGTATTCGTCCAGGATGCGTAACATTCTTCGTTGATGCCGAAGCAATGCCTGTTCATAAGCAATATCTCTCATCATCTTTTTCCCATTTTGACAAAATACTTTGTTCAACCCTTTTAAAGTGCGACACATTGCGATCAAACCATTTAACGGCGGACATTAATATACTGTATTGCAAATAAACAGGTGCCGTTTCCAAATCAATCTCACTGATTTGATTATAAAGTTTTAACTCGCGCTCAATAGCCGCTTCCAGCAATTGTGGGCGTAACAGCCGGGCGCTGGCATCGGTTTCGTAGTCGCTAAAAATAACCGCAATATCCCAGTCGCTGTTTTCACGGGCTGTTTGTTTGGCACGAGAACCATAAAGGTAAATGGCATCAACTTGTGCATGGGCGTGAATAATTTGAATCATCTTTTCAGATAGGGTTTTCAATAAATCATCATTACTCATTTTTGTTGTCCAGACGCAATCTGGCATTAATCATGGCCTGATGCAAACGCTGCTCAAGCACTGCTTTGGGAGGTAATGCGGTCAGGTATTCGGCAACATGAATACCGCTGGCATCCAATTCCAGCAATTCGATTTGTTCCTGTTTTTTACCGGCACACAGAATAATGCCCAGCGGTGGATTTTCATCGGCTTCCTGTTCGTATTTTGCCAGCCAACGCAGATAAAGCTCCATCTGCCCTTTATATTCCGCTTTGAAATCTCCTGTTTTTAAATCAATGACGACCAAGCGTTTTAGTTTGCGGTTGTAAAATAACAGGTCAATATAAAAATCATCGCCATCCAGTTGAATGCGATATTGACGTGCTATAAAACTAAAGCCGCTGCCTAATTCCAGCAAAAATGTTTCCAGCTCCCGCAAAATGGCATCTTCTAAAGTCTTTTCTAAATAACGATCTTTAAGCCCTAAGAAACCCAGCAAATACGGGTCTTTTAATAGCAAATTGGGCGAAATATTTCCCGTTTCACGCAACGCATCAAGCTCTTCTTTTATTAACAATTCTGGTTTTTTTGACAATGCAGTGCGCTCGAACAGCATTGAATCAATACGTTCACTGAGTGTGCGCACACTCCACGCTTCAATGCTGCACATTTGCGCGTAGAATTCACGTTGTAACGGTTTTTTAAGCGGCAACAGCACCCGAAAATGTGACCAGCTCAATTGTCGCCACAGCGTGGCGACAATCTTTTCATCAGGAAAGGCTTCTGCAAACTGCACCATGCGACGCAAATTTTTCTCTTCAAAGCCACGTCCATATTCAAGCGCCAAGGCTTTGGATAAACGCAATAAAATTTCTTTGCCATACACCGCCCTTTCGCCGCCTAATACATCAACGCGAATGCGTTCGCCAATTTGCCAGTACATCTGTGTTAAGTGGATATTGACCGCGACGGCGGCGGCTTGTTTTGCTTCGTTAATAAGCTGTCGACAATCGGCCAACAAACCTGTTTCCAGGGTTTCGGCAGGGTTTTCAATCGCGTGCTTTATCGGTAACCGGCTTTTTTTCACGCGCTCTCTCCATTCCAATGCCGCACATCAATTTTATCGGTAACGGCAGCGGAGATTAGGGCTGTGCGACGTTCTTTTAGAAAACTTACAGCATTGTTTGCTCCATCTATTAAATTACCAAATTTGGCCTTCTGCTCATTTATATACGCTACAACTTCAATTTGTTCTTGTATTGGCGGCACTACAGTTATAATCTCACTAAGGATCGCAATATTAATTACACCCATAGTTCCACCACTACTCAAAAGTTCGAATTGCTTATATACCATTTCACTCTTGAGCATCTCCCTAATGTAATAAGGGTTGCCTTTCTTGTTTATTGAAGCCTTAACAAGCCTGGGATTTATAATCCCACTTTCTGTATCAACAGGAAAAACTGCTATTTTCCCAAATGTCCCTCCGCAACTGATCAGAATATCGCGTGGGAAAACTCTATAACGAGACAGATACATATAATCTTTTTCTGATATGTAGTAATCACCTATTGAAAAGTCATTCGGTATAACCTGCTCTTGTCCATAAACCTTATAACCGTCCTTAACGTACATGTCTTTTGTAATACTTGAGCCAAATGGCCCAGCAATTATACGATCACATAGAAATTTGAATCGTTTAACCCCCCAATGCTCAGGCACGTCACCCAACCAATCAACACCTGAGTCGCGCATAGGGGCATTGGGATTTAAACCTTTGGTCACGTCATGGCTAATCACAGCCTGACGTTTTTCTTTGAGCAGCTTGATGAGCTGTTGTTGCTTTTCGATCAGCGTATCGATTTTGGCTGTTTCATGGTAGAGGAAACTCGAAATAATATCTTGTTCATTTCTAGTAGGAAGAGTTACAAAAATTTCTCCCATCTCACCATTCATAATTTTTGCGCCATTTGTGTCAGGACGCTTATAAAACTGCGTTACATATTGCAAGCAATACAAAAGACATTCCATATTATTACTTTCGCTTTTAGGCTGTAAAGTACCGCAAACATTTGTACACTTATGTCTACCGCTTCTTATAAAAACAGTTCCAGCATTCGCACCATCAGTAGTCCAAGTTATTTGCTTACAATCAAAGTCAAAAGTGTTGATATAACCTAAGCAACCGTTATCTTTTGTCTGCGATGAATAAACTGGATACTCTTCTTCATCTACTAACTCTTCTTGAGAAATAACTCTTCCTCTTCCCAGATAAAATAAGAACTTAACTCTTTGAGCATGCCAGCTAAGTGGAATATTATCCAATCCGAGAGCCCCAGAATCCTTATATTCAGGATAAGCCTGGTATTTCATGAAACAGACCGCGCGATTTCAATATCCTTGCGTAACCAATCGTTAATTAAAACCCGCATTTTTTCAGGATTAAAATCACATTTTTTATTCAAATAGGCCAAAACATCCGCATCCAAAATAATAGGGCTGGGAGCAAGTTGCGTATATTTATTCATTTGCTCATCTGTAAAAGCCCCGCAACTATGCAAATCACACGCTGTTTCGTAAATCGCATCAAGAATTGGGCTTTTTTTATTGTGTTTCATAGCTAATCTCCAATAAATTTTTACTTTTGATTGAGTTTACTAATTTTTCATCTGACAGTGTGAGTAAATCTGCAGCAAAATCTTTTAAAAATGATAGCTCTTTTGAGTTGATATTATCGCGTTGGTTTTTATCAAATCCCAACACAAAAAACCACCGGTCATTTTTATTGGTTGCAATCAACGTGCGCACACTGCCACTTTTACCGCGATTAGGTAGCGCAATGCGTTTTTTAAAAACGCCACCGCCTAAATCCGCATCAATCAAACCTCGTTCCATTTCAGCCACAGCATTTAAAAGTGCATCATCTGACAAACCGGATTTTTGCATCCAGCGTTCAAAAAAGCGTGTTTTAAAAATACGATTGTTCATAACATTCATTTCGTACAGGCATATCAATTTTATTGACAGTCATGGTCAGATAATCAGGTCTTCTGTCGTTCAATTCGTCACGGCTTAATTTAAGTTTTTCTGGCAGGGGCGAAAACTTTTCCGCTAGTCGTATTTTGTCATTATCAGTAGATCGAGAAAAATCTTCGCCACTACCCACATTAGACATAGCTCCCAGTAAACTTTTCCAATGGCTTTTATTGCTCAGCGTTTTTTTTGTTGCTGCATCATCAAATGACAAGACAATCCGAACAGAAACAACATCGGGAATAGTGTCGGGGATACGAACAGTATGTTGAAAAAAAGTGGCTTCAAATTCAATGGGTTGTATTACGGGTTACCTTATTTGTGATTTTTTAAGGTGGATTTGGCCAACAAGCTGTTAGCCAAATGCTATGCACTTTAGGTTATGGTTTATTACTGATGATCTCAAGTGATTTTTTATAATTGGGCAACAAGCTGTTGCCCAATTGCTTTTGATATTTCATGGTTATTCTCCAGCGCCACTATTCAGCGCGTAAAACTCTTGTAAATAGTAGGGGCAAAGCAACGCGTGCCCATCAAACCTGCCCAATCATCTAAACATGGGCACGCTGGCGCTTTATCCATCCTACTACTGAGAATAATTAAATTATGTGTCCACGGCAATTGTGTCAGCAGTGCCGACACTTTCGTATTCTGTGCGTAAGCCTCGTAAAACTGACGCATCCTAAACAGATTTCGTCGGGTAAATCCTTTTAAATTAGGCTGAGTCAGTGCAAGGTGATTTGCCAATTGATTAACAACGGCATCGCCCCATTGTGCGGTGCTTAACTTAGCACTGATATAGGCACCTATTTGCCAGTAAAGCTTAATAAGATGGAATAAGATGAGTGTTAACTGATTGATACCTAACGACTTGCGCATTTTTCCGCACAGATTAACGCTTTTAATCAACTGGACTTTACGTTCAGTCCCTTTTTTGTTGGACAGCACCCACACATAAGTCGAAATGCCGGTGTTGTAAAACATATCGGTAGGCAAGGCAACGATGGCTTCCAGCAAATCGGCTTCCAAAATATACCGTCGAATCTCGGATTCACCGAAACCGGTACCATCGGTAAACAACGGCGAGCCGTTAAGAATAATACCGATACGAACGCCGCCATCGGCTGAATCACGTAACTTGCTGATCAGGTGCAACAGAAATAACAACGAGCCGTCCGAGACCCGTGGCAAACCGGGGCCAAAGCGGCCATCAAACCCTTTTAGGCTGTTTTCGTCTTTGATGTCGGATTCAATTTTTTTCCAGTCCACACCAAACGGTGGATTGGATAACATGTAATCAAATTTATCGGCATAGAGCTGGTCATCTGATAAGATATTGCCGAGTTTGATGTTTTTGACTTCTTGCCCTTTAATCAGCATATCGGCTTTGCAGATGGCATAACTCTCGGGGTTGAGTTCTTGCCCAAAGCCGCGCATGACCGCTTGCGGATTTAGCTCATGCACGTATTCCATGCCCGACGATAAAAAGCCGCCGGTACCCGCAGTCGGATCATAAATGGTGCGAATAATACCCGGTTTGGTCAGCGCGTCATCATCTTCCATAAACACCAGCGCCGTGGTCAAGCGCACAATATCGCGCGGCGTAAAATGCTCACCGGCGGTTTCATTTGAGCCTTCAGCAAAGCGGCGGATCAGTTCTTCAAACACCAACCCCATATCGTGATTGGAAATGGCCTTGGGACTTAAATCGGTTTGTCGAACCTTTTGGACAATTTTGTAAAGCAGGTTGGCATCGTTAAGCTGACCGATAAATTCAGAAAACTTGAAGTGTTCAAAAATCTCACGGGCATCTTTGGAAAATCCCTGAATATAAGCTTCCAGATTGGCGGCAATACCGGCTTCACCCAGTTTGGAAAGATTCATTTTTGAGATATTAAAAAACGACAGACCACCGGTAGCGCGTAACAGCAACTTTTCTTGCGTTTCTTCCGGCAGATTCATGGCTTGTACTTTTTCAAGCTGAGCCAATACCGCGTCTTTGCTGTCTTCCAATACCACTTCAAGTCGGCGTAACAAGGTAAACGGCAGAATGATGTGACCGTACTGACTTTGTTTAAATTCGCCACGCAGCAAGTCGGCTAACGACCAGATGAAAGCGGCCAGATTGTTGGTATTTTGTGTCATGGTTGTGTTGCTTATACTCAATGGTGAATGGCTGCCGGTTTTTTGGATAAACCCATTTTACTTCATCAATAAGCAGCCAGTTGAATAAATGTAAGCGTTTGGCTTGGTTTATCGGCTTTTATAGCCCGGTAGATCAAGCATGCCTTTTCGTGCCCAACCTTTCCACGTTAAAATAGTATGATGACATTGGGCCAGGTATCGATATGATGCTGTTGTCCATTGAATGTTGGGCAACCCTCATAAATAACAAAACAACCTTAAAGAGCCAGTAGCAATGACAACCACCACGCCTTACAGCCTTATCGGCGGCGAACCAGCCATCGTCAATTTAGTTGACCGGTTTTACTTTTATATGGATACCCTGCCCGAGGCACAAGGCATACGCGCCATGCACCAAGCCAATCTTGACTCCGCCAATACCAAGTTGTTCAAGTTTCTATCCGGCTGGCTGGGCGGCCCCAATTTGTTTATCGAAGAATTCGGCCACCCGATGCTGCGTGCCCGCCATTTGCCGTTCGCAATTGGCGAGTCGGAACGTGACCAGTGGATGCTGTGCATGAATAAAGCGCTGGCGGAAATGACCCTGGATTCGCAGCTGAAAACCACTCTACACAATGCTTTGCAGCAACTGGCGACGCACATGATTAATCAAGAGTCGGTGATGGCATCCAGTTGACTCATTGGTTGAAATTTGAAACTCGAACGTTCTCATACCTTCATCACTATTAAGCAAGATTACAATGAACTGCGTACAATTGCACCCAGTTGTACTTATTAACAAACAGGATAAAAAATGGAAGACCAACCCATCAACAAAGTCACCTACTGGCAACCTTCAGCAGGCGACACCATCGAGGGTATCATTCAAGGCAGCGGTGCTGCCAAGGATTTACTCTATGACGAACACAAAACCCTATTTTTACAGGAGGATAACGATGCGATTGTCGGTGTTGACCTAAATCGCTATTTGATACATAGCTTGAAACAACATAACGCCGCCTTGGGAGATTTAATCACTGTGACTTTTCACGGCAAAGAGCAAAAAAATAGCGGACGTTCTTTTAATCGCTACACCTTGTTAGTAGATAAGCTTGCCGGTTCTGCATAAAAAGCCCCGCCGTTAAGCCCTTCATGATTCGACAAGGCTCTCCTGAGCGCCAGACGAAGGGCTCGCCAGTACGCCACGACTGCGGATTTAGGGACGCTTAAAATCATAGCTACCGGAAACGGTGAGTCATTGGCTGACGCCCGAAAATATAAATGTCGTTGATTTCCAGTGTCCGCTTTATCTATACATAAACCATTTTAAAAAGCCCGAACGGCACGTACACTAAGCCGACTGTGCTTGTTGTAACGATCCTGATCGCCATTGCCGAAGCCTTGAATCCACGCGCTGTTGCTATCGAGTTCCGTTAAGCTCCAATAATCGTCTTTGGCAAAAGCACCAACACTGTTTTTGTGTTCGTAGAGCGCTTTTAACTCGTTCTTTGTCGGTAAATGCCAGCCATCGCCATAAGCGCTGGCCGCGATAACGGCTTCTTTCCAACTGAGCAAATTGGTTTCATCGGCGGCTTTGGCTTCCAATCCATGCACGCCGGAACTGTCGACATAATAGATGGTGCCGCCATAAGGCCCTTTTTCTCCTACGACAGGCACGCTACCTGCCGCGCAGACACCCATACTCACCAGCATTCCCGCAACCAGACCAGCCATTACCGACATTTGTTTAAATCCACTCATTGTTCTATCCACAGGGTTGGCCTTGTTTAGCATAAGGCATCAATAAATGAGTGTCCCGTTTGAGACGACTCGTGTGCGCTATTACGAGTTGCCTTAACGACACCCGGTGTCCCAATTTTCATGGTTTTTAGTGCGTCCTGTCAACGTAATCCAGACATTATCAACATGTAACCTCCGGCAAGTCTTACCGGCGCGTGGTGTAATATGGTGAAACAGGTTCTCGGCTGGCCGTCGGGGCGGTTTTCCCCGTTCTTCTGTGAACCAAAATAATAAGTTTGTCGGACGTTTGGGGTTGAAGTATGCTTATGCCCACAAGACTCGATATAAAACGATCAACTTTTAAACACAGAGGTTAGTTAACAATGAAAAATTATGAAATTGTAGACATTGAATTGCACGTAGGCGGTGAAGATTATGAGATTGGCTTGGAGGGTTTTTATATTGAAGCCATGATTAAGGCAGGTCACGCAGACATTGAAACCTTTTTACAGTCCAAAATAGAATCTCAAGGTGGTTGGCTTAAAGATGTGCCTATTGTTAACCAAGCCCGTTGTGCGATTGTTCAAACATTGGCTGAACGTTAAGTGTAAAAATTAATATGACAATAAAATGGTAAAAGACAAGGCCGACATCATAGGTTCCATATAATTGCGATATAAAATTCAATATTTAAAACTATTGGGTATTGGTAAGATATTGATATTTGCCAGGAGGCACTATTGAAACAATCCTTTTATGACCTAAATTATTCTGATTTGGAAACGGTTATAAATCAGAATAATTTAAACCACTCAGCAGCGGCCGTTCTTTTTAATTGGCATTATAAGAAAAAAGAAAGCGCTCAATGCGTTGATAAAATTGCCAAATGTTCATTGGCCTTTTTTGAAAATAATTTCGACTTTTCTTTACCCGAAATCGATACGGTTCATGAGTCAAAAAACGATCGAACCGTAAAATTTCTTTTTAAGCTTAAAGACGCTCATAAAATTGAAACCGTCCTTATTCCATTTCATAATAAATATTCTATTTGCCTTTCATCGCAGGTTGGCTGTGCAATGAATTGTTCTTTTTGTTTTACAGGAAAACAAGGACTTAAAAGAAATCTGACTACCAGTGAAATTGTTGGCCAGTTTATAAAGGCTTGGCGTTGGTTAGCGACAAACAGGCCTGGAGAAGAGAGAATTTTAAATATAGTTTTTATGGGGCAAGGCGAGCCTTTACATAATTTTGATGCCGTCAAAAAAGCCTGCGAAATATTTTTATCAAAACACGGAACTTCAATTGGTGTTCAAAAAATTACTATTTCAACAGCGGGTTATATTCCCGGTCTTAAAAGATGGAGCCAGGAAATTCCTGGAGTGAACCTTGCGTTATCTCTTCATTCGCCCTTTGAAGAAAAGAGGAATGAGCTTATTCCCATTAATAAAAAATATCCGCTAGATGAAGTGTTGACCATTATTGACGAGATACCTTTAAATAAAAAGCAGTTT
>SESF01005441.1_pt1 | contig 11924 bp, 5 predicted proteins | sample 3171521 | NCBI WGS metagenome assembly SESF01 (sample SAMN10866945, study PRJNA518727) | freshwater metagenome | biome: subpolar coniferous forest; feature: holomictic lake; material: water; isolation source: holomictic Lake 227, 6 m and 8 m depth | place: Canada: near Kenora, Ontario | collected...
CCCAAACGAACGTGATGGACATTATGGTAATTCTGTTGCATGAAAAATAATAGAGGCTTATGAACCACTGGACCCAGTCAATCGATCCGTTTCATAACCTTGTCGTTTCGGCAATGGTGGCGCTTTTACCCATCCTGGTCATCTTCTGGGCATTGATTATCAGGAAAATGAAAGGGTATGTCGCGAGTCTCCTTGCATTAGTAACAGCTTTACTGATTGCCGTGATCATCTTTGGAATGCCTGCTAAACTTGCCTTACTGTCGACCGCCAACGGTGTCCTTTATGGTCTTTTTCCAATTTGCTGGATCATCATTACTGCCGTTTTCCTGTTTAACCTGACCGTCCGGAGCGGTAGGTTCGAAGTCATCAAACATTTTATGGCTTCCATCACTTCCGACCGGAGAATCCAGGCCTTACTGATTGCTTTCTCTTTTGGCTCCTTTCTGGAAGGGACCTGTGGTTTCGGCGCTCCGGTGGCCATCACAGCCGCCATGCTGGTAGGTCTGGGTTTTGACCCTCTTTACGCAGCCGGGATCTGCCTGATCGCCAACACTGCCCCCGTGGCGTTCGGTTCGATCGGTATCCCGATAACAGTTGCTTCTCAGGTCTCCGGTATCCCGGAAATGGCCATTTCGCAGATGATTGGCAGAACCTTACCATTGCTTTCCGTCATCCTTCCGTTTTACATTGTTGTTTTCATGTCCGGTTTCAGGAACACATTGGCAATACTGCCCGCCATCCTGGTTTCTGGGTGTTCTTTCGCCCTGCTGCAATGGGCTACCTCCAATTTTCTTGGTCCAGCCTTACCCGACATCATTGCCGGGATTGGTTCAATTGTTTGCCTGATCATCCTTCTGAAGTTCTGGAAGCCTAAATCCGTCTGGCGTTTTCCCAACGAACCGGAGCCGACCATCAATACCCAAATCAAGTATTCTCCCGGGGAAATATTGAGGGCATGGTCCCCCTTTATATTATTGACTATCATGGTAATAGCTTGGGGTTTATCGCCTGTAAAACAGGTTTTTAATGCCTTCGGACAGCTGCAGTTCGAGATGCCCGGCCTACATAATGCGATCAAAGATCTGCAAGGCAATCCTTTACCACACCTCTTCAAATTCAATTATCTCTCGGCCGCCGGAACCTCCATTTTACTCTCTGCGCTGATAGCCATTCCTGTGCTGGGACTGACTTTCAAAGTAGCCTGGAAAGTCTTTTTGGCCACACTCGATCAGCTGAAATTTTCGATTATCACGGTAGGTGCAGTACTAGGTTTTGCCTATATTCTGAATGATTCGGGAATCACCATCACCCTGGCTTCTGTACTCGCAAATACCGGTGTGCTCTTTCCATTTTTTGCCCCGGTACTCGGTTGGTTGGGGGTATTTATTACGGGTTCTGATACTTCCGCCAATGCGTTGTTTGGGAAACTTCAATCCGCCACTGCAACCTCTATCGGTATCGATCCGGTTGTGACAGTGGCTGCCAACGCTTCGGGAGGTGTCGTGGGTAAAATGATTTCACCCCAATCCATTGCGGTAGCCTCAGCGGCAGGAAATCTGGTGGGCAGGGAGTCCGACTTGTTCCGATTTACCGTCAAACACAGCTTTATTATGCTGATGCTGATCTGCCTGATAGTGCTGGGTCAGGCCTATTTATTTTCCAATATTATACCTAAATATCAATTAAATGGAGCAAAATCGGTGGTAGCTAATCCGGATTTTTTTGCCGGTTATATCTACTTGCTGATACTGGCCTTCGTAATTATTGCTTTTGCAGTGATGGTCAGTGTTCTCAATCGAAACAAAGTCCGGAAAGTTTAACCAAAATACCCGACAGTATGAAAATAGGTTTTCAATATGGCCACGAAGTGCTGAATTTGAATCTTCCTGATGATTCAATTATCTATGAGTCAAAATATAAGCCTTCCCCAAAGGGAGCCGTTGAACTATTAAGGGAATCCTTGGAGAATCCGGTTGCCTGCGCGAAACTAACCGAGCTATTACAGGGCAGAAGACCGGGAAAGATTGTTATCGTGGTCTCAGATATCACCAGACCAATACCTTACCATGAATTTATTCCAGAATTGCTGATCATCCTTGAAAATTCCGGCGTGAAGCGGGAGGATATTGAGATCTTGGTCGCGACAGGCATGCATCGTTCCTCAACGAAAGAGGAACACCTAAAGATGTTTGGCGAATTTGTTTGTGGGAATTACCCGATCACCGATCACGACTGCAGCGATGCAAAGAATCTGGAACAATTGAGGAGGCATAGCTGGTCAGGCTCCAGTGTAAGGCTGAACAAAAAGTATGTCAGGGCAGGCTTCAGGATCATCACCGGATTGGTAGAACCCCATTTTATGGCAGGCTTCTCAGGCGGGAGGAAGGCCATCTGTCCGGGTTTAGTAGACCTGGAAACGATTCAGAAATTTCACGGCTATACTTTTCTCAGCCATCCTAATGCAACCAGTTCAGTGATGGTGGATAATCCGTGCAACCTCGAAAACACCTCCGTCGCACAACTTTGTCCACCGGATTATTCCATCAATGTCATACTCGATAATCATAAGAAAATCAACTCAATCGTCTCGGGGGAACTGTTCGCTTCCCACCATCGCTCAGTCCAAATTGTGAAAGCCGCCTGCTGCCCTTTAGTGAATGAAGTAGCCGATGTCGCTGTTACTTCCAGTGGTGGCTATCCGCTGGATGCCACCTTTTATCAATGCGTCAAAGGCCTGGTGAACTGCCTGCCTGCCGTCAGGGAAGAAGGAGAAATTATTGGCTTCGGCAGCTGTATGGAGGGTATCGGAAGTCCCGAATATGCTGCCTTGCTGGAAAAATATTCAGGCGATTATCCTCGCTTTATCGAGGATATCAAAGAGAACAGGTTCTTCATCAAAGACCAGTGGCAATTACAGATGCAGATTCGTGTTCTCAAAAAAACCGGGCAACATTACCTCCATTTTTATACTTCTTCGATTCCGCAGGAGAAGTTGTCCTTGCTTTCTGTCACACCTCATGAAGTCGCCGCTCAGGATATTGAAAAGGCGATGCAAAATCATGTCAATCAATTAGTTGCAGCGAAGAAACGCATCGCGGTTTTCCCGGAAGGTCCTTACTGTTCTCCAGTATCGAGGCAATGATTCCCGCTTATATTCTGAAATTTAGTAATTTAGCCCCACCGTAAACATCCAGAAAATGTTATTATTTGGACGACAGTTGAATTTCCGCCACAGGATATCAGAAAGAAAGCAGCTGCTGCTTGTTTTTTTCATGACGGCTTTGTCCTTCATTCCTGTGACGAAATCCAGTGCCATTGATGTGATAAATAACCTGAGTTTTGACTTTTACTCCCAAGAACAAGGACTTTCTAATAATCAGATTCATTGTGTGTTACAGGATAAAAAGGGATGGATGTGGATCGGTACCTCACAGGGTATTTGCCGGTTTGACGGTTATCGCTTTACCGTCTTTAAAAACGACCCGGATGATTCTACCAGTCTGAAAGGCAATTTGGTCCGGACAATATTCGAAGACCGGAAGGGTCAGTTATGGGTAGGAACTGAGAATGGCGGACTCAATAAATTTGATAGGGAGAAGGAGAATTTCAAGCATTACTTTTATCACACAGAACCAGCCCTGCTGAAAGATGTATCGGTTACAGCCATCCAGGAAGATCCTGATGGGAATCTTTGGGTGGGTACAGTACAACATCTTTATAAGATCGAAAATGAAAGTAAAATACAGATAATCAAGCCATTAAATATACCAGATTTTACTGAATTTTTCAGGATCATTCGTTTAGATCATTCTGGCAAAGTTTGGCTTGGCACCAACCACGGACTCTTCCTTTATAATGTGGCCTCCAATACCGCTACAAATATCGAAGTGCGAAAAAATATCCCTAACGAAGAAATATGGGAAATTTCGCCAGAAGATGAGGGAACCCTATGGGTTGGCACCTACTCTGGAGGCATGTTTTCAGTAGATGTTTCCACCAACAAAGTGGAGCAAAGAATTATCGATCCAACCAACGACCGCAGCAATACCGTGCGTGCGATTTTGAAGTCCACCAATGGGAAATACTGGATCGGAACCAGAGGGGGCCTATACCTATTTGACAAGTTGGCCGGCACGATTGCCAAATATTACCATGATGACCGGGAACCCAGGAGTCTGGTCAATAACTCAATCCTCTGCGTTTCGAAAGACGCCAAAGGCAATGTTTGGATTGGTACCAGACAGGGATTAAACCTTTTAATTGAGGAAAGAATCAATATTCAGAGCTTCAAGGCCATGCCCGGAGACAACCGGTATCTTAACAACGGAGAGATTTATTGTTTCTGGTTGGATCAGAAAGAGGACCTCTGGGTTGGAACAGAAAATGGCGGTGTCAACATTCTAAACCGTAAGACCGGACGTTTTTCCTACCTGGAACCACAAAAGAACAATCCTAATTCACTGACCAGTAACTGTATCAAGGCCATCCTCGACGATGGCAAAGGCAATGTATGGATCGGTACTTACCTTGGCGGACTGGATGTCTACAACCTTAAAACCGGTAATTTCAAACATTTCAGGAATATTCCGGGTGATCCCAATAGTCTGTCAGACAATCGCGTATGGGCATTATTAAAGGATTCGAACAATGATATTTGGGTAGGTACTACGATGGGCATCGACAAATACAATCAGCAATTCGGAGGATTCATTCATTATACCAATCTGGTCAACAACCAGCAGGTCAACTGGATCTCTGAGGATAGCGATCATTGCCTGTGGATTGGCGCTGATGCCCTTGTTATTTACAATCCAAAAGATCAGAAAATTACCCGAACGGGGGAGTCGACACGATCTATGCTCGAAGACGAGAAGCATCGGTTCTGGCTCACGACGCTGACGCATGGCATAGCCCTTTACTCCAAGGAAAAGGGTATAGTTGAGTATTTTAACGAGAAAAGTGGTCTGGCAAATAACCAGGCGCTCGCTATTTTGGAGGACAAAGAGCATTTTCTTTGGATCAGCACCACCAATGGTCTTTCAAAGTTCGACCCGGACAAGAAACGCTTTCACAATTTTTATACTCAAAGTGGATTTCTCAACGATCAGTTTACCTACGGCGCCTCCTTTAAACTCCCTTCCGGGGAGATGATTTTCGGCGGAATTTCAGGTTTCAACATCTTCGATCCGGCAAAGATAAAATCAGGGGAGTATTTCGCACCAATCGTATTTACAGACCTTAAGATACTGAATAAGAGCGTTAAAATTGGAAAGGAGGGGGGCGGTATCCTCACTAAATGTATTTCAGAAACCAAGGAGATCGAGCTGGAATTCGCCCGGAATTCTGTAGAAGTGGAATTTGCATCTTTCGACTTCGCCAACATCATGGGAATCCAGTATTCCTATTACCTCGAAGGGTTCGACCACGACTGGAATGAGCCTTCCACCAAACGTTTGGCAACTTATACCAACCTAAATCCGGGTACGTATAAACTGCATGTTAAAACAGTTTCCGCCGACCGGCAGGAAAGCAAAGCTGGACCACTTCTGACTATCAATGTACTTCCGCCTGTTTGGCAAACCTGGTGGTTTCGTATTTTGATTTTCCTAACCATTCTTGGACTGGTTTACTGGTTGATCAATTTCCTTCAAAACCGTGAGAAGCTCAAGCACAACCTGGTATTTGAAAAAATAAAAGCCAGAAAACTTCATGAGCTCGACATGATGAAGCTGAGGTTTTATACCAATATCTCCCATGAAATCCGCACGCCATTGACTCTGATTCTTGGTCCGCTTGAGAAACTCAGAAACAATACCGTACCTGAACCTGAGATCAAAGGCCATTTGGATTTGATGCATAGAAATGCCAATCAATTACATCAGTTAATTAATCAGTTGCTTGATTTCAGGAAAATGGAATCGGGTAACTTAAAGCTTAATCTGAAGCGCGGCGACCTGGTCTCCTTCGTCGCCGGCACCGTAAGTTCATTTGTGAAATTTGCCGAAGAAAAGGAGATAGAGCTAAAATTCAATGCGCTTAAGAAGGAAATCATTACCAATTTTGATGAGGACAAGATTGCCAAAATCATGAACAATCTCCTGTCTAATGCCTTGAAATTTACCGGCAAAGGGGGAAAGGTAATTGTCAACATCTCCTTGGTTTTTGATGCGGAAGATCAGGAGAATCCGAATGAGTCGGACGAAAAAAGGATGATTGAAATCACCGTGAAAGACACCGGTATCGGCATCGAGCCATCCAATATCGAGAAGATTTTCAACAGATTTTTTCAAGTCGACCAGGATAATGCGCAATCCGGAACGGGTATTGGACTCGCGCTCACCAAAGAGCTCGTCAAGCTCCACAATGGCAAGATTTTCGTTAAGAGCAAGCCCGGCAAGAGTTCGAAATTTACCGTTCAGCTTCCTTATGAAGACCTTGCACATGCCCTTCCTTCCGGGGAAGCCACCCCCAACGAAATTCAGGGGATTGAATCATCCGATGCCATGTCTGACGAACATGCACTGGAACTTTCCACGGCAGGGCAAAGGATCATGCTCGTCGTGGATGACAACGCGGATGTGCGTTATTTTATCCGGTCACATTTTTCTTCTGGGTACCAGATATTGGAAGCAAAAGATGGTCTCGAGGGTTGGAATGTTGCGCTTAAAACCATTCCAAATATCATTATCAGCGATGTGATGATGCCCGACATGGATGGATTTGAGTTCTGTCGGAAGATAAGAAAAGACGAGCGGACTTCCCATATTCCGATATTACTGCTTACGGCTTTAGGATCCAGGGAACATGAAATTGAAGGATTGAGTCAGGGTGCCGACGATTATATCACGAAACCTTTCGACTTGGTTATTCTGCAGACGAAGATTGAGAATATCCTTTCTGTGCGACAATCGCTTAAACAAAAGTATGCCGGAGAGATGCTGCTTCAGCCTAAAAATGTCATGCTTAGTTCACCGGATGAGCGTTTTCTGCAGAAGGCTATTGATGTCATCGAAAACAATATCTCGGATCCTGATCTGGACATCGACCGTTTTGCCGTTGAGATTGGTGTCAGCCGGATGCAGCTTTACCGCAAACTAAATGCGCTGACCGAGATGACGGTCAAGGAATTTATCCGGAATATCAGATTAAAAAGGGCCGCTCAACTCTTGGTTCAGAGGAAGATGAATGTATCTGAGGTCGCTTATGCGGTTGGATTCAGGGACTTGTCACATTTTAGAAAATGTTTCCGTCAGGAGTTTAATATGAGCGCTTCGGAATACATGGAAAAACACTCATCCAGTCAGGAATAACTCCACGAAAGATTTTCGTTGCGGTTTTTGATTGAATTATTGCTCAATAGTTCGCCGGATTTTCGTCCTGCCACTCATTGACGCCATCACGAATACGGTTGCGGAAAGTGAGTGTATCCTGTGCATAGCAGGAATTTCCGGCTGCATTGATGTATTTGTAATTCAGCAGAATTTTTCTGTTTTGCAGAAGTTTAGCCCTGTTAAAAGTGCTTGCTCCATTGGGGGAGACAGCGAAAGTTGAACCAGCGTTGGTACTTACGGTAATATCCGTTCCGTTGAGGGTTAGTCTCATTTCTCCTTTGGCCGTAGTCTGATCGCTGTAGCCATTGGTAACCAATGTATTTGGAGTCACCGTCGTTAGTTTCCAGGTCTTGTTTTCAGGCTGATTGATCGCGGTATAATAGGCTATCGTCTGGATTGTTGTTCCGGCAGCATTTTTCACGGTAGTGATTCCGCCATGCCAATAAGTCCCAAACAACATGTTTTCATAATGAAGACCAATAACAGCCGTCCGCTTGGAATGCAGAACACTATCTGCATCGGCGCTAACTATGTAAAATGGAATGGCATAGTTGGCGAATAGGGCATTCGGATCTGCCAGGAATTTAGCTGAGTCAATCTTCATCACGACCGAACCCATGTGCTGACCGCTTTTGATCACCATCTTGCTTTTATCGCTCAGGGTGTAGTAGTTTGAAGGGATTGGCAACAAGGTTGTTACAGGTGCAATCGCATCTTTTATGTATTGGGCGCCTGCCTTCATCAGGGCCAATGTTGCTGCGTTCACCAGGCTGTTGTCGATTGAAAAGTTAACCGTACGGTCTCTTGTATTTTCACGTACACCACCCAGCGCTGCACCAACTTCGATGGTCATCCCTTCACCAACCACAAATGTTCGCACATCTATTTGATAAGGGAAATATATGCTGTTATAGTCATAATCGTAGATGTAGTCCTTGTAGCAGGACACCGAGGCTGCTGCAAGAATTAACGCAATCAATGCTTTTTTCATTTCTGTCTGTTGTTAAATATTATTTCCAGGCTTCCCAACCTTCATTTTGTACTAGTTTGCTCATCCTTAACATTTCAGCATATGGAATAGGCAAAAAAGCTGATTTATAAACGCGATTCTCGACGACTTTAGTTAGATCATAAGTAAATGAACCGTCTGCATTTTTGATGACCCCGGCACCATGCACAGGCTTATTCAATTCGGTCAAATCAGTGGTCCAACGACGCAAATCAAAAAAACGCTGTCCTTCGAAACAAGTGGTAATCCTTCTTTCATTTTTGAGAAATTCATCAAATTTAGTTTCATTAGCAGATACTTCATCCAGATACGGATCAGTTGTGGTTAAGCCGGCCAAACCATCGGTCGTCTTCCTGGTGCGCAAATACTGGATGGCTGCCTTTGGAGAAATACCATATTTAGCCGTGCTGGTTGGTCCGACCACATGATTGGCCGCTTCTGCAAAAGCGAGGACCATATGGCTCCATTCATATAAAAATTTGGAATGTCTCTGAATATCCTTTGTATTTGCAAAATAGTCTAATCCCATGTAAATGAATTTTTTAATATGGTAGTTTGTTTTGCTGTTAGTAGGAATTTTGTTTGCAGCATCTTTCCCTCCGTTCTCCCAGTTCTCGAAAGTATACATGGTTCGACCGGTTGGAGTCACAAAATTGGCTGTAGAATTGTTATAAAAGATGGCGCTATAAAAGCGGGGGTCACGATTGAGATATGGGGTAGCCGCCTTATAAACACTGCGGGGATCTGTGATAGGATAACCATTCTTATCAGGGAAAGCATCGACCAGATCCTGGCTTGCTCCCATGGTTCCATTGCACTTAAATCCACCAGGATAAAACATCTTTTCCATTGCTTCATTTCCTGTCGAGTACTGCGAAATCCAGATGCCTCCCGGGAATTGAGGATTTACCCAGTTAATAGCGTCGATCGGTTTGAAGGCAGCAGATTTTTGAGGATTTTGATTGTTATTGACTCCATCGACTGTCAATTTAAAATCCATCACTTTTTTGGCATTCACGGCAGCAGAGTCCCACCTGGACTTATCGTTATTCGGATTGAAACGCGGGCTTGCCCAAGTCAGATAGACTGCTGCTTTGATCGCTTTGGTTGTGATGCCATCAATTCGCGACCAATAGAGGGAGCCCCCATAAGCTGCATCGGTCGAATAGTTTGCAACAAGATAATCCCGGTAGGCGATAGGAATGTACTTGTATGCAGAGTCACAATCAGCGACGATTTGTTTTACACATTCATCATAGGTATTGCGCGCCAAATTCACATTATTACTGATATCGACAGGTTCAGTGACAATTGGAACGCCCAAAAGCTTTCCGTCCAGACCTTTTCCGCCAAATTTTTGAAGCAGATCCCATTCGAACCATGCTCTTAATGCAAATGCCTCCCCTTGTAAACGGTACCGAACAAGACTGTCGAGGTGAGGAATAACCAGGAAACGTGTATTAAACCCTTTACGATCCTTCAAAAAAGTGTTAGCCAACAAGATTTGCTTGTAATTCCGATCCCAAAATGTAAGGAAAGGATCCGCTGAAGTAGGGATGAGATTTAACGCCAATTTGGTCATATCCCTGGTTGTACTGGTTGAGACTGCATTGTCTGTGGCACAATCCAAATAGGCCCCTTCGATATTATCGTAATTCTTGGGGATACCGCTGTACATCTGACCTACCAATCCCTGAACCATTTCCGGGAATTTCCATAGATCTGCTTCAGTGCGCGAGCCATTAGGATATGGATCCAGGTACTTGACACACGAACTTAGTGCAACGAAAAGAAATCCAATGATCACCAGTATTGTCTTTGTTTTCATCATGATCGAAATTTAAAAAGTTATTTTAAGTCCGGTGGTAAATGTTTTGAATAACGGGTATGAATCGATGCCTGAACCAATTGATTCGGGATCGACATCTTTAATTTTCGTTAATGTCAACAAGTTAGCACCGCGGACAAAAACGCGCATTCCCTTTGCACCCATCGTATTAGCTGTCTTTTGAGGCAAAGTGTAAGCGAATTCTACATTTTGAATTTTAAAGAATCCACCCTTGGTTAACCAAAAATTAGACGCCTTAAAATTATTTTCCACCTTGTTATATGTTAGTCGGGGATAGACTCCGCCAATATTGTTTTTTACAAAATTGGAATAGGTATTGTCTCCCCAGCCATTCCAAAAATATTTATTGGTCATGGCAATATCGAAAAATGCGCGACCTGTACCGATCAGGGTAAAGTCAAATCCTTTGTAACTTAAAGTAGTATTAACTGAATAGAAGAGCTTTGGACTGGTATTGCCGATATTACTGATATCATTGTCATCCACGACACCATCGCCGTTCATGTCTTTGTATTTTAGATCTCCGGCATGAAGTACGGCATCATATAGCTGCGGAATTACAAGGGCATCCGCATCGGTTTCAAACTTTCCGATATAGGTTTGTCCATAGTAGGCATTGGCCGATTGTCCAACTTTGCTTTGATAGGGGAAACGGTAATTAGGTTCATCAAGCTTCACGATCTCAGATTTTTGCGTCGTAGCATTTCCACCAATCGAGAGCCCAAGTTTTCCGATTTTATCGCTGTATTGAATCGAACTCTCGATTCCCATATACCTGGTCTTGTTGTAGTTGAAATATGGTTTGGCACCCGATAATCCTGCCGTATAGGGTAATACATTAGAAAGCTGTGTGATCATTCCATCACGTAGATTGTTGTAATAATTTACCTCCACCGATAATTTCCGTTTAAACAAGATAGCCTCAATTCCTGCACTCATTTCTTTTCGTGTCTCCCATGTGATATCAGGATTACCGGTTCTGCTTGGATAAGTCTGATACTGTGTTTTATCTTCAGCACTTCCAAACCAGTATCCGGTAGGCGCCGGACCGAATTTTGTTCCACTAGTGTTGTAAGTTATCACGCTATTGTAATAGTAAGGAGCTGTATTTGCCTCGTATCCGACACTTCCGATTTCTGCACGCACTTTCAGAAAGTCGACAAATTGATATTTTGACATAAATTTCTCCTCCGATACTACCCAACCAACGCCGATTGCAGGAAACAAGGCATATCGTTTCCCTTTGGCGAAACTGTAAGTGCCTGCATAGTTTGCAACACCATGAACACTGAGCTTGTCTTTATAAGTATAAATTCCGCTAACGACTCCATTTTGCTGACGTCGTGGTTCTTCAATCCCATTAAGAGACGTTTTCGAAATGTAATAGGTCAGTGAAGATTGAAGATTGTGATCTCCAACGGACTTGTCGTAACTGAATGTTTGATAGACTCCGAAGCGCTGATAATAATAGTCATGCAATTTGGCCTGACCGGGCATATCTACGCCATCGTGTGATTTAGTGAGTAAAATGGTGTCTTTCCCTGCTGTTGTTAGAGCAGGAGTTGTAAAATAGGCGATATAGTCTTCTTCCTTTCCAATTCGCAAAAGATTATATGCTTGAAAACCAACGAAAGTTTTAGATTTCAGTCCCGGAAGGAAGTTCTTCAGGTCGTAATAAAGATTCAGGGAAGTATTTCCTGATCTGCCTGTTTCATTGTAATATCCATTATTGACC
>SESF01000454.1_pt1 | contig 11922 bp, 9 predicted proteins | sample 3171521 | NCBI WGS metagenome assembly SESF01 (sample SAMN10866945, study PRJNA518727) | freshwater metagenome | biome: subpolar coniferous forest; feature: holomictic lake; material: water; isolation source: holomictic Lake 227, 6 m and 8 m depth | place: Canada: near Kenora, Ontario | collected...
ATACCAGTTCATCTTTGTTTCATGAAGAAGGGTAAAGGGGCCCAGCTTGGGTACCGGGAACTTGCCAGGCAATGGTTCTATCCTGTAGTTAAAGTCGATCAGCGAAGAGGTACCTTTGGAATAGACAATAAAGCAGGTTGAGTGACCATCATAGATCTCCTCCGGCTTGACGCCATGGATTTCAGCCATGATATTGAAAACCACAACATCAGCCTCATAATGGGCAACAGAGCCTGCCTTTGAGGTCGGAACATTGGTGGCATCGCCAATAACATAAACCCTTTCGTGCTTGAGCGCCTTGAGGGTATTCTGATGGGTTGGTACATACCCTATGCTGTCATCAATGCCCGACTTGCTGATCACCTCATCGCCAATGGTGGTGGGAACGATAACCAGTGTATCATACTTTATCCTGTCACCTTTGACGGATTCGATATACCGCTCTTTTCCATTCACCGAGCTGAGTTCGAAACTGGTGCTGATCTTGATGTTTTTACTCTTGGCCGACTCAGTAAAAACCGCCGATGCCTTGGGTTTCGTAAAGGCTCCGGCCAGAGGGGTAACCAGTTCAATCTCGGTCTTCTCCCTGATACCTTTATTGCGGCAAAACCAGTCGGCCATAAAAACAAATTCGATAGGAGCTACGGGGCATTTAAAGGGAAGCTCGGCAATATTCATCACCAGTTTTCCCCCTTTAAACTCTTTCAATTGCTGGCGCAGCACATCAGCCGACTCAATGGTATAAAATGAAAAGGCATTCTTGCCCCAGGCATCCATCAGACCATCATTCTCCTCTGGAGCTATCTTGCAACCTGTGGCAATGATCAGAAAATCGTAGGTAAAGGTATGGTTTTTGCTCCTTACCTCCCTCTTCTCGGGATTGACATTGGTAATCTCATCAATCACAAAATCAATACCGGGCAGAATATACTTTTTCCTTGAGCGGGTAAGGGTTTTCGATTTTTGCAGCCCAAAGGGAACAAAGAGCAGGCCCGGTTGATAGATATGCTTGTCATCACGATCAATCACCGTGATCTCCCATTCGGCAGGCAAATGCCTCCTCAGATTATTCGCAACAATTGTTCCGCCGGTACCCGCACCCAATACAACGATTTTTTTCGACATTATCTTGCCTCCATTTCAGGACTCAGTTATGAAAGATTGGTGTGAAGAAATAAAAGAACCAGCGTCGCAACAGATAAATGCAGTTGCAGATGCCATGTCTCGAACATCGAGTCAGAAAAGCTCGACTCCAACTCTTGCTTAAAAAAAGGTGCCGATGACTCCCAGGGAAACAGTTGATGAACACGATCGTTCAGCCATAAACCCCACCCGTCACGGGCAGAAACCGTATAACTATATACCTATCAATGTTTTCAAAATATAAACAACGTCATACTGAAAAGCAAAAAATAGACGTGAATTCGATCAATCTCCGATGCCACATTTTAACCCGAACCAAGTTCACAATCTTGTAGCACTCCCTTAACAATTCCTCAACAGAACGAATGGTACTTTGTGTGGCGCATGAAGATATGCGAAAAGAGTTCCCTGAATTTTCATGAACACATCACACAAACCAACCAGATATTTTTTATGAGAAAAGTTGCATTGATAGTCGGTCTGGCCGCTGCCCTCGGGTTCAACAACGCACAGGCTGTTGATCTGACCTGGAAAGGAGATGTCCGCGAACGCTGGGAAAACCAACGGACAGTAAAGGATAATACCGACACGTTCAGCACAAGCCGTTCACGTACCCGCGTCCGTCTTGGCGTTTATTCATGGATCAATGAAGAGCTTTCTGCCGGGGTTCAGTTAGCGACCGGTAACGATGCCGTAAACGAAACCATATCGCGCAACCAGAGCGCAGGAGCACTTTTTCAGCCAAAGAACATCTATCTCAACGAGGCCTTCATCGATTACCATCCAACAGCGCTTGATGGACAGATAAACGTAATACTCGGCAAGAGAGACTGCTCCGCAGAAATCGTCAGGGTTAACAATCTGGTGTATGACGGTGATCTTACCTTTGAAGGTGCAACGGTACAGTATGGCAAGGACGCTGACGGCAAGGAAAAAAACGGGCCCGTAGCCATTGCCGGTTACTACCTTCTTGACTCATGGTCTTCAACAACACTCTCCGATCCTACCCTGTTCATTGCACAGGCTGCTTACAAGGGCGAAGTCAATGATATCAGGTACACGCTTGGTGCAGGGTACAATGTATACAGCAGCGTCGATAACATCAGCATTACCTACGGTGCTGACAAGTCCGGATACGCTCCTTCAACTGTCGCTACTGCTCCGACCTACCTGCAGAATAAAGGATACAAGATTGTTGAGCTGTTCGGTAACATCGGAGGTCAGATAACCGAGACAATTCCCTGGAATATTTACGGTCAGTACACCTTCAACACCGCGAAGAATGCTGATTATCATGCAATCAATGACAGTAAAAGAAATGCCTGGCTGGCTGGCTTGACGATAGGTGATGCAAAGCAGGTTGGGCAATGGGCGCTTGATGCCAAATACGACCGCATCGAAAGCGATTCCCTATTCCCGTACTTCACCGATTCCGACAGAAAAGTTGGTGGCTCCCTGGGTCTGTCTCGCCCTACAGCAATTGTGAACATCAAGGGTTTTGAAGTAGCGTTGACCTATCATCTTATCCAAAACATGACCATCGGGGCGCGATACTTCTGTTACAACGAAATTAACAAGGAAGCTTTGAACCCGACGCTTCACCAGTTGCAGGTTGATGCTCTTGTCAAGTTCTAAAAATGTGTGTTGTTCTTTCTGTTGTGTGTTGTATGGCTGGTTTGCAAGGCCTCTCCTGCCGCTGAAGGAGAGACTTGCTGAACCGGTGTTCATACCTAAATAATTTTGCAGCTTGTTTCAAATTAACCCAATGATGACAATCACTATGAAACTTTTCAAAAAAATACTTTTCGGTGCAACCGTATTCGGCGTCATGGCTTCAGGCACAGCCCAGGCTGCCGGTAAAATCAGTATTGACGGCTCAACCACCGTTGGACCTATTGCCAAAGCATTTGCTGACCATTTCACCAAAACCACTGGCGTTCAGGTAACGGTAAGCGAGTCGGGATCCGGTAACGGCGCAAAAAGCCTGATCAACAAAACCTGTGACATCGCCACCATGTCGCGACCAATGAAAGATAATGAGCTAGCTGCCGCAAAAGGCAAGGGCGTCAATCCCGTCGAGCACGTTGTTGCACTTGACGGACTCTGTATTGTTGTACACCCAAGCAACCGCGTCAATGCACTCTCAAAAGCACAGATTCGCGGAATCTATATGGGGAAATACACCAACTGGAGCCAGGTTGGAGGACCGAATTCCGCAATCGTGATGATCCAGCGTGAATCGAACAGCGGTACTGCCGACTCCTTTAAAGAGCTGGTTATGGGAAAGGAGAATCCGATTTCCAAAAGAGCAGAGACCCAGTCAAGCAATGGTGCCATCAAAAGCCGCGTAGCATCAACACCTGCAGCCATCAGTTATATCGGTCTCGGCTTTGTTGACGCATCAGTCAAGGCTGTACTTGTTGACGGTATTGAGGCTGATGTCAAAACAGTCAAGAACGGTACCTACCCAATCCACCGTCCGCTCTTCATGTACACCAACGGCCAGCCGACCGGAGCTGTCAAGCAGTTCATTGATCTGCCAAAAACCGCTGAAGGCAAACGCATCATCAGCGAAACCGGTTTTGTTAACTATTATTGATTTGCCAACGGCGGAGGCTTTATGCTGATGCCTGAAAACAACAACGCCAAAAAGCCGTCTCACTCCAGGACGGCTTTTTGGTTTATGCAAAACAACTCAACTCAACTTAGCTCATGCTCCAGCCATCATCGCTTCGATGTCGGCATCAACAGTCCCGATCGGTTTGATTCCGAATTTTTCAACCAGAACAGCCGCAACATTGGGTGTCAGGAATTCGGGCAGTGTTGGTCCGAGGCGGATACCTTTCACACCAAGAAAGAGCAACGCGAGAAGCACGGTAACGGCTTTCTGCTCATACCAGGCAATATCAAAAGAGATCGGCAGATCGTTGATATCATCAAGTTCAAAGACCTCCTTGAGTTTCAGGGCAATCACCGCAAGCGAGTAGGAGTCGTTGCACTGACCCGCATCAAGCACACGGGGAATCCCGCCAATATCACCAAGCTCCAGCTTGTTGTAGCGATACTTTGCGCAGCCGGCGGTCAAAATGATGGTGCCCTCAGGCAAGGCGGCGGCAACATCGGTATAGTACTGGCGTGAGGCATGACGACCATCACAACCAGCCATCACCACAAAACGCTTGATAGCCCCACTCTTGACGGCATCGACCACCTTGTCGGCAAGCGCCAAGACCTGGTTATGGGCAAATCCACCGACAATTTTGCCATTCTCAAGCTCTTTTGGTGGCTGACAGGTTTTGGCCATCTCAACAAGAACCGAAAAGTCCTTCGTTCCACCCTCTACCCTTGCAGCAATATGCTTCAGCCCTGGGTAACCGGCCATACCGGTTGTAAACATCCGGTTGCGGTATGCTTCGCGGACGGGGACAATGCAGTTGGTCGTCATCAGTATCGGGCCGTGGAAGGTGTCGAACTCCTTGTCCTGCGACCACCAGGCACCGCCATAATTTCCCACAAAATGGGAATACTTCTTGAATGCGGGATAATAGTGAGCCGGCAGCATCTCGCAGTGGGTGTAGACATCAACGCCTGTGCCCTCGGTCTGCTTCAGCAACTCTTCCAGATCACGCAAATCGTGGCCGGAAATGAGAATTCCGGGGTTTGTACCCACACCGGTGCTCACCGTGGTGATCTCGGGATGACCATAAGTTGTTGTATTTGCCTGGTCGAGCAGTGCCATTGCCTTGACGGCGACACCACCGGTTTCGAGCACCAGTCCGGTCAGTTCGTCAGCCGACAGCTCTTTGGTGAGCGCTGCAAGAGCCGTGACATAAAAAGCATAGATAGCATCATCATGATAGCCAAGAACGGCTGCATGATCGGTATAGGCTGCAAGCCCCTTCAAGCCGTACAACACAAGGCTTTTCAGGGAGCGCAGATCTTCATTCTCGCTGAGGCTCTTGATACTGACCGTTACGGCCTTGGCCAGAAAATCATCTTTTGACGTACCACTCCAATGAGCCGCATCATGATCAGAGCACTGTGCAAGCGAGGCATTCAGCTCATCACGCACCGCAAGAGTCTTGCGTATCTGGGCAACGATAGCATCCTCATCAAAATTGGTATTGGTCACCGTCACAAACAGCGACTCACTGATCAATTGCCCAACGCTCCTCGACACGCTTTCCGCCATATTCCCGGCAGCCAGTGCAAGCCCCTCTGTTGCATAGACCAGCACATCCTGAAGCTGCGCAGTTGGCTCATCTTTTCCGCACACTCCGCGCACCGTACAACCTGTACCGTGTATGCTCTCCTGACATTGATTACAAGACATTCCCATCGCTCTATCCTCCAAAATTATATTGTTTTAACAATCATCTTATTTTATTGACCAAAAGCTTTTTACCGTTTGTGAAACGGCCTCTCTACCCACCATCCTTTCTCCTAAACATCGCCCAAAAAATTACGCCACAATCAGAATGTGTCCGTAAATTATTCACCACAACCTCGCGTCACACCATTTGCTGCCTCAAGATCACGAAGCAACTTGCCGATGGTGACCTTGTCAAATTCACTGTTAACAACCTGCTCAATGCGCATGATCTCATGACGAAGCACACACCTGGAACGGTTTGCACAAATCTGCTTGCGAAACATGCACTCCGACACCTGCACCTTTCCCTGAAAAATCTCAATCAACTGCGCTATCGGAATCTCGTCCGGCTCCTTTTTCATCATAAATCCTCCCTGTGCACCCTCCTTCGACACAATCAGATCATAACGAATCATCTCCTGCAACAGGCCGCGCAAAAACTGGTACGGGATATCCTGATCGGTCGATATGGTTTTTGCCGACACATATTCACCCCGCTTTGCCCCAAGCATCAAGAGCGCCCGTATCGCATAATCTGTTTTTTTGGTAAGTACCTTCATTGTGATTTGTTTAATTGATATCAATATAGTATCAGTTGTATGAAAAGCAAAACTTATTTTATCTGAGAAAGATAATCTGAGGGACAAAGAAATGCTCTATCGGGCTAAAACTTCTAAAATAAATGGCATACCATCTTTCAAATTTACTGTTTGATGAGCTGGTACAAGATCAGAGGGACGCAGTTGATATTTCTGAAGGCAGGAGGGTTTCGTTCAAAGAAGAGTTATCGGGGAGATTGATCGTTTCAAAACGTGTCAAACACTGCATCAGCCCCCCTTCGAGGCTGAAACCGGGAAGAGGGGCCAACGATGAGGAAAAGGATGATCATGCCTTGAATGCGCCGGTGTCTATCCAATCATTTTTCAGCAGCGCCCACCAGTCTACAGCCAATCCTTTCAGCACATAGTCGTAAGGCAACCAGCCATAACCGGCTGCGCCCCATCCTGTACCCCAGGAGTTTCGTATGAGCAGCGCCCCCTTGGTCTCCACTCCTCCGGGATTGGTGTTCTTGATCTTCATGGTATCATCATAACCAACGACCGCGATAGCATGGCCGCCAGCAATTTTCTCTCCGGCAGTCGGATAAGGTATTTTTCCGGTTGTGGCCGCCTGCGTTATTGAATTATAGACCGTAAAACCAAACATTGCAGGAATACCTGCCGAGAGGTTTGCCTTGATCTGTGTCAACAATGCATCCTTGGCCGTCCCTGCCGGATCAAGACGAAAATAACTTATCGCCTGGAAATTCTGGGCAAAAGCATAACAGAAAGCCGAAGGTTCTTTGTCAAAATCACCAATAACATAAGGCAGGTACTCTTCCGGCGGCACACCAAAAAGGACAAGTGCCCCCATGGTTGAACGCAGAAATGCGCCGGTGTCTCCCGTCCAGTGCAAAAGGTTTCTCGTCGTCTTGTAGAGAAAGAGGCGGGATGCATCAATATGCTTGCCAAACGCCCTCCTCTCAAAGTACTCAACAATACCGACACCCGCATGTGCCGTGCACGACCCTATCGATTCCTGGTTTTCGATCGGAGAGCACCATGGTCTTAAATCGACAGATGCAGGAACCGCAAGTTTGGCTGGTTTGGCAACCCCCGACTTTGCAAGCATCGCCTTAACGGAATCCCCCTGCCCCAACTGCTTCCGCGTTGATGAAACCTCATTATGATCTACCGTGTAATCCATAAAATCAGGATAATCCGGCAACCATCCCATTCCCGATATCTCCAGAATTTGACCCATAGATACCTCCAGTTTTTGTTCGATTAAAAGATTGATTGTATACCATCATTTACTCATTCCTCAATCGGTAACGCTTGCTGCTCAACCGTTCTGAGTCGCATTTTTTTCTCACGATACGGCCATCCAGTCCGCAGGAGGCAAACCGGCACCTCCCATGACCATACCAATGAATAAAAAAGCACAAAAAAAAGAGTTGCAAGTGTTAGAATGCCAATATAGCAGTATTTCGCGAATAAAAAGAAATTCGCATATATTTTGTATAAATACTTTCAAAAGAACAGTTAAACCGGCACATTCAACCAAAAAGGACAATAGTCACTGCTGATACGCCCAAACAAGCCTGCACCGTTCACCATTGTCCATTGTTTTGCATACCTTATCTTCATTCCTTTCAATCATCAATCACTGTGATATGCGCCAAACCATATTCAGGAAAATACTCTCAGCCGCCTCACTCCTTCTGCTTCTTGCCGGACTCTTCGCCTGCCAGCAGAAGAGCGACAAAAGCCGCCAGGAACAGATTGTTGTTGGCGTTTCGGCTGACTTCGACTACCTCAATCCCCTGCTTATCCAGCTTTCCATGTCGCGCGAGGTGTGCTCCCTGCTCTACCCTTCGCTGGTTAAACCCTTCTACGATGAAAAAAAAGGGGCGATAAGCTTTCTGCCCAATGCGGCCAAAAGCTGGGAGTTCTCTGCTGACAGCAAGCAGGTAACCTTCAATTTGCACGGCGAGGCGGTATGGGAGGATGGAAAGAGGGTAACATCGCACGACTTCAAATACTCCTACGCACTCTACAAAAACCCGAAAATTGCCAGTTCACGCCAGCACTACCTTAACGACCTGCTCCTGCTTGCGGATGGAACAGCAGATGTTGAACGCGCCGTCGAGACCCCAAACGATTCAACACTGGTGCTCCATTTCAGCAAACCGATGAACCGGGAGATTGTGCTCGACCACTTCAACGACCTGATGCCGGTAGCCGAGCATCTCTTCAAAAACTATGCCGCAGATGACATCCGCACAAAGGCTGCTGAAATACCCGTATTGAGCGCAGGCCCCTTCAAGGTAAAACAGTGGGCTCGCCAGCAAAAACTGGAGCTTGTCAGCAACCCCTCATCGCGCCTTCCACGGCCGGCAACCATCAAAAAGATGATTTTTGTGGTCGCTCCTGAATACACCACCCGCCTTGCCATGCTGAAATCAGGACAGATAGACGCCATGATCTCGGCTGGAGGAATCAATCCAAAGGATATGAACGAACTTGCAAAAAGTTCACCCTCAATTGTCATCAAACCGGTCAAAAACCGCTTCTTCGACAGCATTGTCTGGCTTAATATTGATGGCGAAGCCTGGCGCAAAAGCCGTAAAGTAGTGCCGAACGCACTCTTCGGCGACAGGGTGGTGCGCCAGGCGCTCACGCTTGCCATTGACCGCCAGTCCATCATTGACGGCTTCATGGGGCCAGCACACGCCACCATTGTCAACACCTCGCTCTCACCGGCCTACCGCGAAATTGCCGACACCTCACTCGACCCCTACTCTTATGACCCCAAAAGGGCTACGGCTCTGTTACGCTCTGCCGGATGGGCACCAGGCCCCGACGGTATTCTGCAGAAAAACGGGATAAAGTTCTCCTTTGAACTGGCGGCTCCGGTAGGCAATCCCCGACGCAACTATGCTGCAACCATTATTCAGCAGAACCTCCGTGAAATCGGCATTGAGTGCCGCCTGAAATTTGACGAGAGCCTCATCTTCAACAAAAACCAGAATGAGTTCCGCTACGATGCCGCCCTTTCAGGCATGGCCGCCGAAACACTCCCCTTCCAGCTTATTATCTGGGGCTCCGACTTTGCCCGTCGCCCCTTCAACTCCCCGGCCTTTCAAAACAGGGAACTCGACACCATCATTGCAGAGCTGAGCAGTCCCCTTCCCCCGGAACGCAGCCTCGCCCTCTGGAAAAGCTACCAGAAAATCCTGCACGATGAACAGCCAAGAAGCTTCCTCTACTACTACGATGAGCTTGAAGGAGTCAACAGTCGGATCAAAAACACCACTATCAACCTGATCTCCACGCTCTACAACGCCTCAGAGTGGAGCATCCAATAAAAGAGGGTTCGGCACTGTTTGCCACCAGTGCCGAATTTTACTATATTCAACTACTTTTTTGCAAAGCAGTTAATGAATTTCCGCCACCATCAGTGAACTCATTGTTTTATGCCTCGTTACACACCCGAACAACTTGAACGGAGAAATGCCTCAGTCTGGACAAAAGTGCAGGGAATCCTCGCGCCCATCCAATTCGTCATGTTTCTTGCAGGCCTGACGGTCACCTTGCTCTACCCATCCAACGGGATCGACAACTTCGCATGGATCACCTTTTTTGTCACCCTCAAAACCCTCATGCTTGCCCTGATTTTTGTGACAGGCGGCTTTTTTGAACTGGAGGTTTTCGGCCAGTTTGCCTTTGCCCATGAATTCTTCTGGGAAGATTTCGGCAGTGCCATTGCAATGATTGTACACCTCTCATACTTTGTTTTATTCTTTATAGTGCATGATGAAAAGACCCTTATCTGGACAGCACTTCTCGCCTATCTGAGCTATCTTGTCAACGCGGCACAATTTGTCATCCGCCTGCTCCTTGAAAAGCACAATGAAAAAAAGCTCAAGCGGCAGTCGGTTTGACCACCAAAACCTTTTATGAAAGCAAAAGCTATTGTCTTCAGCGGCGTACGCCAGATTGAACTCTCCGAGGTGAAGCTGAAACCTCTCTCATCAACCGATGTGCTGGTCGAAACCTGGTGGTCATCAATCAGCACCGGCACGGAAAAAATGGCTTGGAACGGCCTGATCCCCTCCTGGCCCTTTATCTTTCCCTTTATTCCCGGCTACGAAACCGTGGGAAAGATCATCGAGGCGGGCGACCATGTCAACCAGAGTTTAATCGGCAAGTTCGCCTACGTTGCCGGCTCCTTCGGCTATGAGGGGGTCAACGCTGCTTTTGGAGGCGCTTCGGAGTACATCGTCTGCCCGGTCGAGGCAATCACCGTGCTCGACAACATGGAGAATCCCCAGTCAGGCATTGCCCTGCCCCTTGGCGCAACAGCCCTTCACATTGTCGATCTGGCAAAAGTTAAAAACAAGAAGGTGCTGGTGCTTGGTCAGGGTGCCGTAGGTATTCTCGCCGCCGAACTGGCACAACTGATGGGTGCCAAACTGGTAGCCGTGACCGAACCCAACAAGAATCGGCTGCGCCTCTCAACCGCCGACCTCAAGGTCAACCCCGACACGGAAGATGTTGCCGCCGCCCTCGCTGGCCATGAGTTCGACATTCTGATCGACAGCACCGGCATCATGAGCGCCATCGACACCGGCCTGCGCTTTCTGAAGTTTCAGGGAACCGTGATTCTCGGAGGCTACTACCAGCGAATCAACATCGATTACTCCCAGGCCTTCCAGAAAGAACTCTCCTTCATTGCCGCAAAACAGTGGGCCAAGGGCGATCTGGAGCGGGTACGAGAACTGATTGCCGAACACAAACTCAATGCAGAACGAATTTTTACCCATCAGCACAGGGTTGAGGAGCAGATCACCGATGCCTACCAGCAGGCATTCACCGATCCCGACTGCCTGAAAATGATCCTGCTCTGGAAAACCGGCACAGAGCAGGAGGGAACAACATCCCCTGTCTCTGCACAACCATAAACAGCGCACGATGGCAGCAAGAACCATAGCGATATACGGCAAGGGTGGCATAGGCAAAAGCTTTACAACCACCAACCTCAGCGCCACCTTTGCCCTGATGAACAAGCGGGTGCTCCAGCTCGGCTGCGACCCCAAGCACGACTCAACCACCTCCCTCTTCGGCGGCATTTCGCTCCCCACCGTGACCGACCTCTTCGCCGAAAAAAACGCACGCAACCAGCCGGTCACCATCAGCGACATCGTCTTTCGCCGCGACATACCAGACTTCCCCAAACCCATCTATGGCATCGAACTCGGCGGCCCGCAGGTTGGGCGCGGGTGCGGCGGCAGAGGCATTATCTCGGGATTTGACGTGCTCGAAAAACTCGGGATATTCAAGTGGGATATCGACATCATCCTGATGGACTTTCTCGGTGACGTCGTCTGCGGAGGCTTTGCCACCCCCCTCGCCCGCTCACTCAGCGAGGAGGTTATCCTTATCACCAACAACGACCGGCAATCTATCTTTACCGCCAACAACATCTGCCAGGCCAACAACTACTTCCGAACCATCGGTGGAGAGTCGCGCCTGCTCGGCCTCATCATCAACCGAGACGACGGTAGCGGTGTAGCCGAACGATATGCCGAAGCAGCAGGCATCACCGTACTCATGAAGGTACCCTACAACGCCGACGCCCGCAACAAGGACGACAGCTTCGACTTCGCCATCCGCCTGCCTGAAATCGGCGAAAAATTTCAAAAGCTCGCAGAGGATATTCTGGCCGAACGCATCACCCCCTGCGAAGCCGTCGGCCTCGACTTCATGGGCTTTGTCCGCCTCTTCGGCGACGTCAGCGACGAAGCGCCACAGCCCGCCACCGCCGAAGAGCTTTTTGGGCAGAAAGAGGGCAATTCCGGCAGT
>SESF01012707.1_pt1 | contig 11921 bp, 5 predicted proteins | sample 3171521 | NCBI WGS metagenome assembly SESF01 (sample SAMN10866945, study PRJNA518727) | freshwater metagenome | biome: subpolar coniferous forest; feature: holomictic lake; material: water; isolation source: holomictic Lake 227, 6 m and 8 m depth | place: Canada: near Kenora, Ontario | collected...
GGCCCTCCCGGACAAGCCGCCAGCCGCCCCGGGGAAGCCGCCGGGCTGGCGCAGGACCCAGACTCCGACCGATTCGACCCTGATTGTACCAATGCTGTCCGGTATGGAGATGTCGATCAGGGCTTCCTTCCTGCGGCCGTCCAGGAGGACCATCCCCGAGGAAGGATCCGAAAAGTTGAGCCGCGACCAGGGCAGGCGGACATGGACAAGTCCCGAAGCGTCGAGGCTGATGAGGCCAGGGCCAGAGGCATTGTCGACGGGCAGGTTGCTGCCGTTTTCCCTGAGTTCGGGGAAGTTCCTGCCCTCGCGGGTCTTGATGGCCTTGTTCACGAGGGCGCTGATGCCCCTGTAGTTTCCGTCCAGGGCGGACCTCGGAACGAGGGAGCCCGAACCGCGGTCATAGCCTGCGGCGACCGACAGGTTGGCCGAGACTATGAGAGTGCCCTCGCGCTGGATCCAGACCTTGAACTCCGAACCCTGGGGTGAAAGCGGTCCCCCTGGATCGAGGCGACCCTGCCCCGCATTGGGGACAGTATCGACGCCGATCTCGATGATTTCAGAACCCCCGAGGTCAGTGGCCGGAAACTCGATGTGGAAAAATGATGAGTCCATCGCAGTGCGCAGTCCCGTACCCGAGTCATGCCAGTCCAGGGGGGCAGCGTCCTCCCAGGCCATGATGCCGTAGTTCTGTTCGGGATCGACAGCATTGTGCCAAAGGTCGTGACGCTGCGAGGGGATCATGAAGGGCTCGGTGGTCCAGGTCTTCTTGGACCACTCGTCGGACCACTCAAAGACCATGCCGCCACCAGCCCCCCGCTTTGCGACCGTGTTCCACATCAGGCCCAGGGTTTTTGCCTGGGCAGCCTCGCTGAGTCCGCCGTGGTCGAGGCCCTCGGGGTGGATGTGGGCCGTGCCGTAGCCGGTGGAGAGCCCGAACTCGGCCACCAGGAAGGGCACCGGCGGCAGGACTGCAAGGAGGGCGTCGAGGTAGGCTCCGTAGCGCTCCATGCCCGTCGGATCGGGGATGTCATAGGCCTTTTCGCGGATCAGGAAATCGGGGTAATTGGGATAGATATGGAAGGCCGTGAAAAAGCCCGCCGACTCCTCCGGCCCAGCTGTGATGGTGCGGAAGTCGATCGAGCTGCGGTCGTGGTAGGGAGCCTTGGCCGAGGGCGAGCGATCCCACTCGGAGGGATGTCGGAGAGGGTCGAGGGTGGGCCAGGAGACAAAGCCGATGGGACGCGAGCTCCCGAAACCAGAGGCTTCCCGGCTTTGGACCGCATCGGCGAGGGAGGCGAGAAAGGCTTCGACGGGATGCCCGGGAGTGACCGCAAAGTGCCCGCCTGACCACATGAAGTAAGGGTGGGCCCGGGAGCTGGCCTCCACCTCCTCGGGCAGGAGTTCACGGCCAACGAGGAAGGCAGCCAGCCAGGGACTGGCGTCGATACGGTACTCGCCCCAGCTCTTGCCTACACGGGGCTCTATGGTGGCGCTGCCATGGAGGGCATCGACGGCAAGAAGACACTCCTTCAAGGCGCTGGCGCTCCAGTCCGGGTCGAGGAGGTCGTGGCCAGGCGCATCCTCGTCGAGCCAGATCCCCTGGAAGAGCCAGAGCTTGTTCTTTTCCGAGGAAGAATTATAGCGGACCAAGGCGCGATAGAAGGCCGGCGGGAGGAGGGTGTAGACCCGAACCGAATCGAAGCCGGTGGCCGCGATGCCTTGGAGTGCCGTGAACCAGGTACCCTCGTCGGTGGGGGGCTCAGTGGCCCAGCCCCCGGGCACCGAGGCCCCAAGGTCGACACCCTGCACAAACCAGGGCTTCCACACAGCGTCAGCGCCCCTCCTCTCGATGAAGTGCCGCCCGCTCCTGAAGGCTGTCGCGGCTCTGGCCGGGGCAAGGACCCTGGGCTCCGAGAGGATGTTGCCCACCAGGGGGACAAGGATGCGCTGGAAGTGGGCCAGGGCATTTTCGGGGCTGTCGAGACTGCGCGCCTTGTCGAGCATGGGAGTCGGGAGGGGGCCGAGAAGCTGGGGTGCCTGCACCGAGCCCAGGAAGTCCCCCGCCAGCGACCAGATCCTTCCCTTCCCGAAGTCCTTCTCCACCAGGGCCGGAAAGCTCCCGGGCAGGCCCGCTGCAGCCAGCAGCTCCTTGCCGGGTTCCAGGAGGTCCATGACAAAGGAAGCCTGCAGCGCTGCGCCTGGCAGGGCTTCGCCTACGACAAACCAGCCGGCATAGGTCCCGTCGGAGCCAGCGCCCCGGACGCGGAGCGCCCCCGTCCCGAGTTCCCTCCCGCGAAGGAGCACGAGGATGCTGCCGTCCTGGATGTTCTGGAGGAGGATGCCGTCGCCCCTGAGGTCCCAGGGCCGCCCGTTTTGGGATTCCCAGGCTTCGCGCAGGCTGCTGGAAACGGTTCCACTGTGCTCGAGCCCCAGGAGATAGGCGCCTATCCAGCTGGACATGCGGAGGCCACCGGCATCGGCAAGGGCGATGCGGCCAGCCTCCGTGGTGGTATCCGCAAAGGCGTGGTAGCCGAGGGCGACGCTCGAGCCCGCGAGGGCCAGGTCCTTGAGCAGCTCGAGCTCCTTGAAGGCTGGGCCGCCTCCGGGCAGCTTTTCCGCGCGGGGCTGGAAGCCCTCGTCCCAGAACTCAAGGCCCAGGCTCCAGGTACCCCGGCTGGCGAGCCCCTGTTCGTCGCCCTGCTCGGCGCCCTTCACGAGGCCCTGCTCGAGGGATGGACGGGGGTGGAGAAGCGCGACGCGGGAGGCTCGGGCAGCCTCCCGCAGCAGCTTCGAAGAACGATCCAGCCCCGTGAAAGTGTAGGCCAGGTCTGGCTTGGGACCCAGGAGCAAGGCTATGCCCCACTCCACGACAATCACCAAGGCTGCGACCAGGGGCAGGGTAAAATAGATGAGGTTGCGGGGCCTCATGAGCCGGCCCCGGGCGCAGCGCCCCCGGGCGCAGCGCCCCCGGGCGCTACGTCCACAGGCGCAGGCGCAGCTACCTCAGCAGCGGCCGTCGTAAAGCCCTTCCGGCGCGATTTTCCCCAGCCCCTGGCCACAAAGAAGAACATGAAGCTCGAAACGACGCGTCCGATGCTCGTCACCTGCCGGTAGCCGAAATTCTCCACCACGGCGACCGAGAGGATCTTCAGGAACTCCCGGGGCCGGAAGTAGATGATCTGCCGCTCGGCGAGGAGGACCGAGGCGATGGAGATGAGGATGCCGAAGGCCAGGGCAATGCCGAATATCACAATTGGGATGAAGGCGTCGATGAGGCTGAAGACGACAGCCACGATGAGGATAAGGTAGCCCAGGGTCTCGAGCCAGGGGCCGATGTGCTCGAAGAAAAGGAAATACGGCATCGAGATCATGCCCGGCGCCCCATAACGCGGCCTTAGTGCCATGCCACGGTGCAGGGCCAGCACCTCCATGAGGCCACGCTGCCAGCGGTCGCGCTGCTTCCAGAAGGCCCTGTTCTTCTCCGGCACCTCGGTCCAGCAGTTGGCGTTGTAGGCGTACTCGACCTTGCCGTGCCGGCCCTCGTCACGATCCTTCCGAGTCAGGCGCACGACGATCTCCATGTCCTCGCCGACAGTCTGGCGCCGCCAGGCACCCTTGCCCGTGAGATAGCCGCCGACCTCCATCACGGCGCTGCGCCGGAAGAGCCCGAAGGCCCCCGAGATGATGAGTAGGCCGTCGATGAGGGTCCATCCAAGCCTGCCTGCGACAAAGGATCGCAGGTATTCGATGGTCTGGAAGCGCGCCAGGGGCTCCTTGGGAATCCTGATCTCCTGGAGGTGGCCGTGTTCGACCACGCAACCGTTGACCGGGAATATGTTGCCGCCAATTGCGATGACGTCCCTGTCGCTGGCGACCACCTGGAACATGGCCCGTATGAGGGACTGGGGATCGAGGATGGAGTCGGCATCGATGCTGCAGAAGTATTCGCCTGTCGCCAGGTTGAGCCCTGCGTTGAGGGCGTCGGCCTTCCCGCCGTTGGCCTTGTCGATGACCCTGAGCCTGGGGAGGGAGGGCGAGCGGTAGACTGTCCTGACAGGCATGCTCGGCAGGATGCCCTCGGATCCCGAACCTGAAGCTTCAAGCCCGAAGGCCTTGATGAGGGCAGGCATCGTGGCATCGCTGGAACCGTCATTGATCACGATGATCTCGTAGGAGGGATAGCTCAGCGATAAAAGGCTGTTGAGGCTTTCGACGATGTTCGCTTCCTCGTTGTAGGCGGGAACGACGAGGGAAATCGAGGGAAGGATACCCGGACCCGCGAGTATCCTGGTGAGATCGCTTTCCCAGAGCCTGGCCTCCGAACCGATGCGAAGGGTCGACAGAAGGAGAAGGAGGAGGTAGATCCCATTGATCGCGAGGGTGTAGTACGCAAAGAGGAACTGGAAATCGAAGAGAAAGCGGTACAGGATCTCTGCGGGGGACAGCCAGGGCAGCTCGGTGGAGCGGGAGATGGCAAAAAAAACAGGGAAGAAGGCCAGTCCGGCAAGGATCAGGACCGCGAGGTAGACCTTGTCCCTGGTCTTGACCGCTATGGTCGAGCGGTCCTCCTCCGCTTCGGGAGGGCCCAGACTGAGGGCTGTCCTGAGCTCGCTATTGAGGTGCCTGGACAGGAAGGACGCAGCCCGTGGACGGGAAACCAGCTCAGTCCGGAGAAAATCCAGGAGGACAAGCCGAAGCCCTGAGGGGGACATGCCGGAAAGGATCTCGACGAGGATGCCCACCCTGTCCTGGTCGAGGAGATGGCACATCATTGAGCGGAGGCGGGGATCGATTGGCAAGGCGGCGTGGTACAGGAGGGCGGGAAGCCTGAATTCGAGGGCGCGGCTGAGGGCTACTGCCCTCGGGGCTCCTGCCCTCGGGGCTACCGCCCTCGGGGCAGAGGCCATGGGGCTGTCGCTGTCAGTACCGATAAAAGAAAGGAAGACCGAGTCGCTGCCAGGATGGCGGCGGAGGATTTCTCCCGCCGCCGCAATGCCTGCCTCCCTGAGCGCAGGGTCAGAAAACCAGGGGTCGAGTTGATCAAGCGAGCCGGGCTCGAGGGTCTGCCCGAGGAGGCGCGCCATGGGCAGGCGGAAGCGAGGCTCGGGGCGATCACGGAAAACGGCCAGGAAGCGCTGCGCAGGAAAGCGCTCTGAGAGGAGCCCGGCAGCCAGCTCCCCTACCCCATCGCCCCGCTCCGAGGCAAGGCCTGCAAGGCGATCCCAGTCAGCTTCGACTGGCCGCACATTCACGGTCATGAGATACAGGGCCAGGGCTGCCTCGCCTGTCGGAAGCTCGGTGGAGTCAAACCATTCGCGCAGCCTGGTCGCCAGTGGAGCAAGGGCCATGATCTCGCGGCTTCTCCTGGAAGGCGCTCCCTTTTCGAGGCAGGCGATCAGGGCCGGGAAGTCGGGGGACTCGCCCAGCGTTGCAACCTGGCTCAGGCAGACCAGCCTGCCCAGGGACCGCTTCTCCCTGGCGAGGGCTGCAAGAAGCCGCTTCTGGATCCCCTCTTTCCGCGCAAGGCCCAGGATGAGGTAGCCCTTGATGCGCCGGTGAAGCCGGGGCGAACGGAGGAGCCTCGCAGCCAGGGAAGCCAGGTCGCGTGAGGCGAGAAAGGCGCTGACTGCCTCCTCTCTGGCCGCTCCGAGGGTCGTAAACTCGCCCAAGTGCCTGATGTGTTCGAGGAGGGTCAGGGGATCCGATGCATACTCGCGGCCGAGACCCGCAAGGTCGGCATCGAGTATGTACCTGTTGATCCTCAGCATCCGGGCTTTCTCCCGCTTGAAGGCCCTCCGGGAACGCCATTTGATGACAAGGATGCTGATGAAGACCACGAGGTCGACAGCAAGGAACAGGATGAGCAGGATGACAAGGAAGGCGGAATCAGGCGCCATCTTCGCTCCGGCCGAGGAGGCTCTTGGCAATGCCGACAAGTTCCACGATGGAAACCGGCTTTTCAAAGACATGGTAGATGTCCAGCGAGTGGGCCTGTGTCACCAACTGGTCGTTCTTTCCCGAAGTCAGGAGGATGAAGGGAATGTCGTGGAGGTCGACCGAGGCCTTCATGCGCGTCCGGATCTGGAAGGCATCGAACTGGGGCAGGGAACGGTCGACGATCACGAGTTCCGGCCGCGTTTCATCCATGAATTCGAGGGCCTGGCCGCCCCTGGCAGCACCGATGGCGCGAAAACCCTCGCGTGAAAACGACTCGACCAGGTAGTCCAGGAAGAGGGTATCGGCGTCCATGACCATGACGAAGGGTCGCTCATCCGTGACAAGGTCGCTCTTGTCGAGGATGGCGTTCCCGCCCCGTCGCTCGAGAAGCTTGAGCCGTTCGCGGGAAAAGGCCTGGAGCTGGGGAAGGGCATCGCCCCCAAGCTCCGAGCTCCGCACGAGGGCTACCGAAGCGGTGATGGGTATCGCAAAGCGCCGCTCCTCGGCTATGGCCTTGAGGAGCTTCTCGAGCCGCGGGAAGATCATTGATCCCTCACCCTCGATGATCAGGAGGAACACTGGTCCGGTCCATCGGAACAGATATCCCTCGGTCTCCCTCTCCATGAGGATCTTGGCAAAATCGCCGAGGAGGACGTCCACGTCCCTGGCCCCAAGCCTGCGGTTGAGGTCCTTGATGTGGTCGATGCGGACAAAGGCAGCGCTGAAATCGCTGCCATTCAGGATGAGCGAATGGATAAAGGAATCGGCATAGACCCTCGTGTACATGCCGCTGATGGGGTCGCGGAGTGCTGAGTCGCTCGCGGTGATCATGACTTCCTTGAGCTCGTAGTTGGAGTCCCGCAGTTTCTGGCGCTCGCTGTCGAGCTCGGAATCGCAGCTCTGCAGTTTCATGCGCTCGCTGTCGGGCCCGGAATCGGTGGGCATGCTTGCAGGACCTGGTACGACCGCGTCATCGGCGAGCCCAAGGGCCAAGACTGCCAAGCCGGCAGGAAGGGTGGCTCCAAAGCGGGGACAGAGGAGGCTGATGGCCGGGATCGCCTGATTTCGCGCAGGCCCCTCCCCGTAGCCCCACATGTCCCGGAAATGCTGCTGGCCTTCAAGCTCGGTACCGGATCCCGTAGCTGGGAGCGAGGAACCAGGGCGTCCGGAAAACAGGAAGCCCCCGGACTCCTTGAAAAGGAAAAGCCTTCCAGAGGGCCGCGCGGGGCGGAAAATCCTGAGTTCGCGCCTGTCACCGGGAAAGACCTTGGTCTCAATGTCATTGATCCAGCGGAGATCGTGGCCGAAACCCGAATGGCCAAGGGCCTTGGCCACCCGGAGGTCGGCTATGACCACACCATGGAAACCAGCCTCCCTCCAGGCAGGGAGCGCCGAATGGGCGAAGGGACTCTCGTCGAGGAGGATGATGGTGCCGATGTCTGAAGGCCGCAGGAAAGAGGACAGGGCGCGCACGAGCCCCCCCCCTACCGAAGCCGGCCCCGCGTCCACAAGGCAGAAGGAATACTGCCCCTCGAGAAGGTAGCAATTAAACACAAGTCCGAGCCCTGGCAGGTTCTGGCTTAAGCTCCAGACCCCCTCGCCGAGGGCCTCGACAAGCCCTTCGTCAGACATCGACACCTCCCCCGGAAATCCGCTTGCACATCACCAGGCGCTTCCTTCCATGGAACCCCTGGGCCAGCAAGACGGAGTCCATGGATTCCTGCATTATGAAGCGGCCGTAGCCGGAATCGGCGAGGCTCCCCACCTCGGAGTTGCGGAACGAGACCCAGTCGTAGTCGGGGCCCTTGTAGAAGAACTCCAGCGAAAGGAAGTCGTCCACGCATCGCCAGCGGAGATCGCAGATCCCTCCCACAGGCTGGAGCGCGTGCTCCACCACGTTCGCGAGGGCCTCGTGGAAGGCGAGGGTTATCTTCTCCCGCTCCGACAGCCCGAGGGCCGGAATGTGGGCTTCGAGGAAGGAGTCCAGGAGATCCTTGGCCGAGAGGAAATCAGGAGGGACCCCGGGAAAGGACTCGAAGCAGAAACCGCCCTCCAGGGCAGGGTCGTCGCAGCTGCCAGTCTCCTTGATGCAGATCAGGGTGACATCGTCGTTGAAGCCCACGGACGAGTACATGAAGCCGATCTTCATGATCATGCTGGCAAGTTCTGCCACGGAAAGGTCAGAATAGCTGCGGAGCAGATACATGATGCGCTGTTCCCCAAGGGCCTCACCCCAGCGGTTGCAGCATTCCGACAGGCCGTCGGTGAACAGGAGGAGGGAGTCGCCGGAATCGACAGGAAGGCTGTAGCCGCGATAGACCTGCTCCCGGGCGAAGCCGAGCGGCATGTTCCCTCCCTTCACCCGCCAGCACTGCCCCGTGCGGCGCGAGAAATGGATCAGCGAAGTGTGGCCGCAATCGACGAACATGAGGGCGCGGCGCAGTTCGTCAAAGCGCGCATAGGTGAGGGTCGCATAACTCTTCCGCGCGAGGAGGTGATTCACGACCTCGGCTTCGGCCACCGCGCAGATGGATGCGGGCTCGGGAAGGTCAGAGGTCCCGGAAAGGCTGATCGCGAGCGATCTGACAAAGCCAAGCTTGATCATGGCACCCAGGATGGCGGCGTCCATTCCCTTTCCCATCACATCACCGAGGATGAAGTCGACCGTGCTGTCGGTGAGCTTGAGAACATCGAGGAAATCCCCGTCGACGAGCTTGCTCGGAACGGTGGAGGTCTGGTACTCAAGACCCTTTGCCCTGACCCTCCGGCCCTCCATGAGGACTGCTGCCTGGAGCCGTGCACTGTTCTCGATGTCGCGCGACTGCTCGAAGGCTACCCTGGCGAGGCTTGCATGGAACGCCGACTCGTCGCGGATAAAGACCAGGAAACAGTCGTCAGAGCGGAGCTCCGTGCCATCTTCGGCCTCTGCAGCTTCCCTGCGGATCTGCAGCCAGCGCTCGCCCGCGCCAGGATGGTGATAGCACAGCCACCTGTCCCTGATCCCCCCTTCCGTGGGGGCAAGGATCTCGGAGAAGATTTCCTGCCCCTCCGCCCCGAGCAGGCGCCCAAGGTCCCCACCGCTGTCCTCAAGGGAGCGACCAAAGAGCCCGGAGAGATTGCCGGAGGAAGCCAGGATATGGCCCTTTGAATCGCAGAGACAGAAGACCCCACCCGAGAGTCTCGCCAGGGAATCGAGATCAAGGCCCTTGGAAGCAGGGTTGGCTCTGGCTGTCAGGAAGCCCCGCCTGGCCCCGGGGACGAGGTCCCGGCTGCCACCCCCCCGCGCAAGGCAGCGGTGGACTCCTCGGCAGTGTTGTCGATGCCCACGATCTCGCGAAGGCGAACCATGGCAAACAGCACCATCACAGGCGGCTGGACCGAGCAGATCCGGAGATCGCCGCCCCTTTCGCGGAAGCTGCGTAGCGCAAAGATGATCTTGCCGAGGCCTGAGCTGTCGATGAACTGCACATTGGAAAGGTCGAGGACGAGACGGACGCCCTCCTTGAGATGGGAAAGCAGGGAGGCGTTGAAGCTCTCTGAATTGATGACATCGATCTTCCTGAACTCGGGCCTGAAAAGCGCCACCTTGGCATCTGGAACTGCTGTTGAATCCATGGTACCTCATTTTAGTATATCGACCTGATTGCATCCAGTCAGGAAAGGAATAGAGGCGAGCCAGGCCGAAGCCCATTTACGCCCCAGGCTGGCGATGGGATACTCCGGATGCTGAATATTGAAATGATGAGGAGCTGGCAGATGCTTGAGATCTTCCCCTGGACCGAAGAGCTGGAGATCGGTATTCCCGTCATCGATGATCAGCACCGGCGCCTGGTTGCCCTCCTCAATGGCCTGACGGGGCACCTGAGCGGGCCTGATGACATCGAGGAGCTCAATCGCATCTTCGTGGAGCTCAAGGAGTACGCATCCTACCACTTCGGCACGGAGGAAGCATGCTGGGTAAGTGTCTTCGTCGATGATCCCTGGGCAATCGGCCACCGCGCCGAACACCAGTCCTTTCTGGCCAGCGTCGTCCAACTCGAAACCAGGCTACCCAGCCGTCCCTATACCGACAGGGTAGCGGAAGTCGTCTCCTTCCTGATCCATTGGCTCATGTTCCACATCCTCGACCAGGACCGCCGCATGGCCCTCGCACTCGCCGAAATGACGGGCGGCGCCTCGGCAGCCGTGGCCAAGGCACGCGCCAACGAGGCGATGAATGGGGCTTCCCGCACGATGCTCCAGACCATCATGACCATGAATGGCAAGCTCGCCGGCAAAGCCGTCGAGCTTGCCCGCGAGGTCGGAAGGAGGAAGCAGGCCGAGACCAGGCTCAACCTTGTCCTCGACGAGCTTCGGGCGGCAAAGGAGATCGCTGAATCGGCCACCCTCGCCAAGTCCACCTTTCTTGCTACCATGAGTCACGAAATCCGCACGCCCCTCAATTCCATCATAGGATTGTCCCATCTCGCGATCGGCCTCGGCCCGGAACCGCGACTCCGCGATTACATCGAAAAAATCGAGGCCTCGGGTCGCCACCTACTTGGCATCATCAACGACGTCCTCGATTTTTCCAAGATAGAGGCAGGAAAACTGTCAATTGAAAAGACCGGCTTTGGCCTCAGGACAGCCCTCGGCAACACCGCGATGATCCTCGGAGATCGTGCAGCGGAAAAGGGCCTCGCCCTCACTTTGGACATCGGCGAAGAACTGCCGGAAAACCTCATCGGCGACCCCATCCGCATTGGGCAGATCCTCCTCAACTTCGGGGCGAACGCCATCAAATTTACCGAGCGGGGAGGGCTCAGGATCGCGGTCAGGAAGGAAGAGGCCGCTGCCGTCCCTGCCGCCGAAGGTCCCGGGGATGGACTGTGGCTCCGCTTCGAGGTGAGCGACACAGGTATCGGCATCGGGGCGAATCAGCTGGGAGGATTGTGGCAGATCTTCCAGCAGGCTGATATGTCGACGACCCGGAAATACGGAGGCACAGGACTCGGCCTGGCGATCTCGAAGCGGCTGGCAGAAATCATGGGAGGCATCGTCGGCGTCGAAAGCGAGCTTGGCATCGGTTCGACCTTCTGGTTCACCGTCCCATTGGCGTTGGGGAAACAGCCAGTCAGGGCGACAGCGGAAAAGGCCCCTGAACTCCGGGGCTGCCGGATCCTTCTGGTCGAGGACAACGCAACGAACCAGGAAGTCGCCCTCGGCCAGCTCCATCATGCGGGCCTTGATGCCGAACTTGCCCCCAACGGAGCCATTGCAGTGGAACGGGTCATGGCGGAGCCCTGGGATCTCGTCCTCATGGACCTGCAAATGCCCGTGATGGATGGACTGGCCGCCACCCGGGAAATCAGGAAGCGCGAATCGCTTCGGAACCTGCCCATCATCGCCATGACTGCCAGCACCATGCGTGCGGACAGCGAAGCCTGCTTCGCTGCCGGAATGAACGACTTCCTCAAGAAGCCCATCGATCCGGCTGAGCTCCTCCGGATGCTTGGGAAATGGATCCTGCCGCTGAAAGACAGGGTTCCGGGCACGGTCCCGACCTGTCCCGATGAAGACTTCAACCCCATCCTGGAAAACCTCAGCCGCCTCCTTGCCAATGACGACATCAAGGCCACCCTCTTCTTCGAAGCCAACTCAGCAGCCTTCAAGTGCGCCTTCGGCCCCGAATTCGCAGGGATGGCCTCTGCCCTCCGGTCCTTCGACTTTGATAGGGCAAAAAGCAAGCTCGCTTCGCTGACAAAAGGACTGGCCTAGGCGGTCAACATGCCCAGCGCCTTCATAATGCGGCGATTTCCTCTTCGGAAAGCCCGGTAGCCTGGCACAGCTGCGACAAAGGCATCCCAAGCTTCTTGAGCCGCTTCGCAATAGCCAACTTTTCCGCGAGTTCACCTTCTGCCTTGCCCTGGGAGATGCCTTGGGAAATACCCTGGGAGATGCCCTGGGAAATGCCTTGGGAGATACCCTGGGAGATGCCCTGGGAG
>SESF01002520.1_pt1 | contig 11915 bp, 11 predicted proteins | sample 3171521 | NCBI WGS metagenome assembly SESF01 (sample SAMN10866945, study PRJNA518727) | freshwater metagenome | biome: subpolar coniferous forest; feature: holomictic lake; material: water; isolation source: holomictic Lake 227, 6 m and 8 m depth | place: Canada: near Kenora, Ontario | collected...
GGTACAGGCTGTACTCGTCCCACACATCTTCACCGTAGTGCTGGTCGCACAGCGCTTCGATGTCTGCGAGTGTGATGAACAGCGTGCTGAACATGGTGTCGTAGTAGAAGGGCTCGCTGGTGCCGGTTTCCGCGTCTTCTTCGTGGTGGTAGCCATGCACCCACACGCGCTTGCCGGCGTAGCGGGCTTCAAACGCAGCCTTGCGTTTCTGGTACTCGGCTTCTTCGTATTCATCGTCCGCCATCTTGCGCAGGTGGTAGGCATTGCCGTGCATCGGGTGCATCGGATCCAGTTGCAAATCGATGGTTTGCCAAACGGTGGAAATCTGTGTGGCCACGTTGGCCAATTGCTCGGGCGTGATATCGCCTTCCCAATGCACCACGTCGATACAACGCGAGTTGCCGACTTCTCCGTCCCAGAGGCTGGCGCTGTGTTTCATGGTTTTGGCGGTCATAAGGGAGTTGTCTTCCGTGTTTCTAAAATGGCCCTATCTTATGTGGGTTTCTCAATGATGTGGTTTTCCACACTTGTCGTACCTCTGCGATGAACCCAGAATGCAGGCAATATCAACGAGGAGAAAACACGTGAAGAAGCTCACCGGGCATTTGTATTTCTGGGTTTTAATCGCCATCCTGATCGGGGGCACTATTGGCTATTTGAGCCCCGCCGATGCGGTCAAGCTCAAGCCACTGGGCGATGGCTTTATCTCACTGGTGAAGATGCTGATCAGTCCGGTAATCTTCTGCACCGTGGTGCTGGGCATTGCCGGCGCGGGAGACATGAAAAAAGTAGGCCGCGTGGGCGGCAAGGCGTTGTTGTATTTTGAGGTGGTTTCCACCTTCGCGCTGGCCATCGGACTCGTGGTAATGAACGTCTTGCGTCCGGGTTCTGGTTTCAATGCCGACCCTGCCACGCTGGACGCCAAAGCAGTAGCCAGCTATGCCAAGTCTGCCGGTGAGCAAAGCAGTGTCGATTTCATTCTGCACATCATCCCAAAAACTTTTACCGACGCCTTCACTGGTTCTGGCGATCTGCTGCAAGTGCTGCTGGTAGCTGTGCTGTTTGGCTATGCCATGGTGCACATGGGCCAGTCGCAAAAAGCGGTTCACACCTTCATTGAAGAAGCCTCCCACATCTTCTTTGCCATGATGAACGCCATCATGAAGCTCGCGCCCCTGGGTGCCGGCGGTGCCATGGCTTTCACCATCGGCAAATATGGCGTGGCAGCTTTGGGCCCTCTGGCCAAACTGATGGGCAGTTTCTACCTGACCTGCGGCTTGTTTGTGATCGTGGTTCTGGGATCTATCGCAATGTTTGTGGGCTTCAATATCTTCCGCTTTATTGCCTATATCAAGGACGAGTTGTTGACCGTTCTGGGTACGTCTTCTTCAGAGTCGGCACTGGTGCCCTTGATGCGCAAGCTTGAAGCATTGGGATGCTCCAAATCGGTGGTCGGTTTGGTTGTGCCATCGGGCTATTCCTTCAACCTGGATGGAACCAACATCTACCTGACCATGGCCGCTTTATTTGTCGCCCAGGCTCTGAATATCGAACTGACGTTGACGCAGCAGCTCACCATGTTGGGTGTTGCGATGTTGACCTCCAAAGGCGCCTCAGGCGTGACCGGCGCAGGCTTCATCACGCTGGCGGCCACACTCGCAGTGGTACCCACCATTCCCGTAGCCGGACTGGCATTAATCCTGGGCATTGATCGTTTCATGTCGGAAGCCCGCGCCCTGACTAACTTCATTGGCAACGGTGTGGCAACGGTGGTTGTGGCGCACTGGGAAAAAGAACTGGACCGCGATGCCATGAATGAGGCGTTGAAGTCCTGATCCTCGTCAACCTTTAACAGTTGGCAATAGTCGCCAGCGACCCCCAGCGGGTTACTGGCGGCGGTATGATTCCCGCAGGATCATCCGCAACCCTATGTTCAATACCCCACACCTTCTGGATCAGCTAGTCAGCTTGACTGGCATTCGTGATCTGGAGTTGCTGGAAGCCAGTCTGCTCAAGACACTGAACGGCTTTATTCACCCCACCGGTTTGTCGCTTTACAAAGTTTCCAGCCGGGGCGAGGTGCGCTCCGAGGTGATGTTCAGGCCTGAAAAATGCCAGGTACTTCGAGATGGCTTTGACGTCCCTGCGGAATTGCTGCAAGCCTTCCAGCAACACCATGCGACGGATACGTCCACGGTTCGACTGGCCGTGCATGACGGCTTTTTAAATGTGATGACGGTGATGGATATGCGCTCGGCCACCACCTATTTGGTGATCAGCAGCAAAGACGCTTTGCACGACAACGACAGCCGCATGATCGATGGCATGCTGCAGATCTACCGCAACTTCTGTCAGTTGCTGCAGGAGTCGCAGACAGACTCTCTCACCGGTTTGGCCAACCGCAAAACCTTCGACGATTGCTTTAGCCGGGTTTATGAGTTGCAGCCCATGGACGACGAATGTCCGGTTGATATCGATCAGCGCAAACCACAGAGCCAATCCACCTACTGGATTGCGATGATCGACATCGATCATTTCAAATCGGTCAACGACCGCTTTGGGCACTTGTATGGCGACGAGGTGCTGATCCTGCTGGCGCATCTGCTAAAGAATGCGCTGCGCAACGATGACCTGGTTTTCCGCTTTGGCGGCGAAGAGTTTGTTTTGATGATCCGCTGCCAACACCGCGAAGAGGCCGCTGGTTTGCTGGAGCGCTTGCGCGAATCGGTGGCGACGCAGGACATTCCGCAGGTCGGCCAGGTCACCATCAGCATCGGTGCCACCGAGATGGTGCGCAACACCTTTGCCGGAACGTTGCTGGACTATGCCGACAAGGCGCTCTACTACAGCAAGCAGAATGGCCGCAACCGGCTCACCTTCTTTGAAGACATGGTGAGCGATGGGCTGGCCACACGCGAAGTAGCACCGAGCGAAAACCTGGATTTTTTCTAGGCAGGCTTTTTAGGGTGCAGGCTGTGGTGGCGGAGAAGATCCTTCCTCGATGTCGTCCAAATTTTCCAGCGCTTCGCCATATTGCGATGCCACAAAGGCGCGCATGAACCACTTTAAAGGGTCTTCACGGAATGCGGGGACATAGCTCCAGTCCGGGCTGAACCAGTCGGACAGAATATCTTCAATTGCAAACCACTCGCTCGACAGCAGGGGGCCGCCATGGGTCCAGTTGATCGAGGGATGGAATGTATCGGGATGCCACGATCCGCTGTCCGGATCATGTCTCTGGCCTGGCGACGGTGGCTGCTCTTGCAGCGTCAGGTTGGCGGCCTTGGCCACCCAAAAATCCAGCAGCGTACCCTCGATTCTCTTCGCGTTCATATGGTCTTCTCCTCGTCGAACGCAACATGCGTTCAGATGGGGTTGCCAGATTACCAGCCCTGCGACACCGTTCCCAGCTATTTTTGCAAGTGTCTGCAACGCAGCTTAATGCAAGGCACCCACGTTGGCTTTTTGGGCGCGCTCGTACAAAGGCATGACCTTGGGCAAATTGGCTTCAATATCCGCAATGCGGGTAGTGCCAGACGGGTGGGTCGAGAGCCACTGCGGCGGCGCACCCTTGTTGGCAGCACCCATTTTCTGCCACAACGTCACGCCGGAGCGCGGATCGAAGCCGGCGCGAGCGGCCAATTCCATGCCGACCAGATCAGCCTCAGATTCGTCAGAGCGGCTGAATTCCAGGGTGAGCAATTGGGCACCGTAGTTGGTCACCGTCTGGCCAATCTGGCCCAAGCCGAACAACTGCGTGATCACGTTGGCGCCAATACCGGTGGCCGCATTTTTGCCCATGCGTTCCCGGGCATGCTCGCGCAGGGCGTGGGCAATTTCGTGGCCCATGACCATGGCCACCTCGTCGTCGGTGAGCTGCAGGGTTTTCAGAATGCCGCTGTAAAAGGCAATCTTGCCGCCGGGCATACAAAACGCATTGATCTGCGTGGAGCCAATCAGGTTGACCTCCCATTTCCATTGTTTGGCGCGCTCATTCCAGGGAATGGCAAAGGGAATCAGGCGCTGGGCGATGCCGCGCAGTCGCTTAAGTTGGGCGTTATCAGCCGGGGCCAGCGCATTCTTGGCTGCAGCCTGTTGCAACATTTGCTGGTAGTTCTGCACCGCTGAGCGCTCCACACTTTCGGCCGGCACGAGCCTGGCAAAGGCGGAGTTTTTCCCGACGCTCACGCCTTCCTGTGCTTGCGCCTGCGCCTGAGCGGTCGGCGGCAAAGCGAGCATTGCCAGCAGCAGCGGCACGGCAAAACGCAGGAAATACGAGCGAAGAAAACGGGTTGTGTTCATAAAGCCTAGAGATGGTGCACCTGCTGCGGGTTTGCAACAGGCCAGCAAGTATTATTCCTGCATGACCCCTACAACGCACAGCAACGCCGCACCGGCTGACAAACCCACCTGGGCGCAAACCCTGAAGGTGTATCTTGAGCCGGCCTCGCTGCGTATGTTGTCACTGGGCTTCTCGGCCGGGCTACCGTTGCTGCTGGTGTTTGGAACCTTGAGTTTCTGGTTGCGCGAAGCGGGCGTGGACCGCAGCACCATCGGCTTTTTAAGCTGGGTCGGGCTGGCCTATGGTTTCAAGTGGGTCTGGTCGCCGCTGGTAGACCGCATGCCGATTCCGCTACTCACACGCTGGATGGGGCGGCGCCGCAGCTGGCTACTGCTGGCGCAGGCTCTGATCATGGGTGGCCTGGTCAGCATGGCATTCACCGACCCCAAACTTGCGCTGGCACCCATGGTCTGGTGTGCCATTGCCGTGGCCTTTGGGTCAGCCACGCAGGACATTGCGCTGGACGCCTTTCGCATCGAATCGGCCGACACCGAACACCAGGCTGCGCTAGCCGCCACCTACCAGACCGGCTATCGCCTGGCCATGATTTGGGCCGGTGCCGGTGCACTATGGATTGCTGCGCGCTCTGAGGTTGCGGGTGCTGTCAGCAGTTATCAGCATGGTGCTTGGCAAACTGCGTATCTGGTGATGGCGCTGTCCATGCTGCCCGGCGTGCTGACCGTGTTGTTTTCCAAGGAGCCCACACCACGCGCCCTGCCGCACCCGAAGAACGCGGCCGAATGGTTGCGCGGCGCGCTGGTGGAGCCCTTTGCCGAATTTCTGCGCCGCTACCGCTGGCAGGCCGCGCTGATCCTGGCGCTGATTGCGACCTACCGCATCAGCGACGTGGTGATGGGCATCATGGCCAACCCGTTTTATGTGGACATGGGTTACACCAAGGACGAGGTTGCCGCTGTTACCAAAGTCTTTGGCGTGATCATGACGCTGGTGGGTGCCTTCATTGGCGGCGTCATGGCGCTGCGCATGGGCGTGATGCGGGTCCTGATGCTGGGCGCGGTGCTGAGTGCGGCCAGCAACGTTCTATTTTCCTGGTTAGCCAGTCAGGGGCACGATGTGAGCAAACTGGTGTTTGTGATCTCGGCCGACAACCTGGCCAGTGGCATTGCCTCCTCGGCCTTCATTGCGTACCTGTCATCACTCACCAACGTGAATTATTCGGCCACGCAATACGCCATGTTCAGTTCCATGATGTTGCTGTTGCCCAAGTTTGTAGCGGGCTATTCGGGCGTGTATGTGGACGCCTTTGGCTACGCCAATTTCTTCAACGGCACGGCCTTGCTGGGCGCTCCGGTACTGGTGCTGGTGTGGCTGGCCTCACGCATTGCGGTGCAACCTAAAGGCGAATGACGACGCGTCGGGTTTACCTATCTTTACCCCCACTACAGGTGCGGCAAATCGCTTTGTAAAGCTGCAGCGCTAGACTTCGCACCATGAGCCAACACCTGCTAATGATCGAAGATGATTCCCGCCTCGCCGCCATGGTGGGCGAGTATCTTGAACAAAACGGATTCACCGTCAGCAAGGCGCCGGACGGACTGTCCGGCCTCTCGCGACTGAACCAGAGCGGCGACAACAACCCACCTGAGTTGGTCATTCTGGATCTGATGCTGCCCGACATTGATGGCCTGGAAGTGTGCCGCCGTGTGCGCGCACTCCCTTCTTCAATGGCGCAAATTCCGATCCTGATGCTCACCGCCAAGGGCGACCCGATGGACCGCATCATCGGCTTGGAAATGGGCGCTGATGACTATCTGCCCAAGCCCTTTGAACCACGCGAACTGCTGGCCCGGGTGCGCGCTATCTTGCGGCGCCGCACCGAGGTGCCCACGCCTGCCAACCAGAATGTGTTGCGCTTCGGCTCTCTCACCATCGACCGCGATGCACGCGCCGTGATGGTTGCCAACGCGCTCTGCGACCTGACCTCCTACCAATTCGACTTGCTGGTAGCTTTGGCCGAGCGTGCCGGTCGCGTGCTGACGCGCGATCAGATCATGGAAGCCGTGCGTGGACGAGAACTCGAAGCTTTTGACCGCTCCATTGATGTGCACATGGGACGCATCCGCGCAGCCATCGAGACCGATCCCAAAGATCCAAAACGCATTTTGACCGTGCGCGGGGTCGGCTACGTGTTTGCCCGGCAGCAGGAATGAACGCTGCACTGCCACGCAGCAAAGGTTGAACGTGGGTCTCTTTTTTCAAAAACTATACGTGCGCATCTGGCTAGCTGTCGTGCTGGCGGTCGCCGTATTGACGATGCTGGTCGGCTGGGCTTGGCGAATGACTGCAGAGGCGCCGCTTCGCGAAGTGGTGGTACGCAATGCCACAGGCGAAATTATTGGCAATGGCCAGGTACGGCTGGGCCGCGGGCCTGAGGGCAGCACCTGGCATGCGGCTGAACAGGCACCAAACGGCATGGTACCCGGACCCGCAACAGCGCCTGGGGCGGCAAATGGCCCAACCCCTGGCCCCGACGCAGAAGGCCACCAGGAAGAAAGCCAGGAATTTGCGCTACACGGTAAATACGGCTCCGGTCCGGAATTCACGGTGCGCATGAACGATGGCCAGACCATGCACCTGCATCTGCCCAGACCAGCATCCAGCAACTGGCGCGCTCCCTTTGGATTTTTCTGGACCCTGGGTCTTGTGGCGGTCGCCGTTGCATTGGCGATTTACCCCATTGTGCGGCGTCTGACGCACCGATTGGAAGCCCTGCAGCGCAATGTGGAGCGTTGGGGCAATGGTGACCTGAGTGTGCGTATGCCGACCGGCGGGCGCGACGAAGTGGGCTTCCTCGCCACGGGTTTTAACAAGGCGGCCCAACAGATCGAAACCCTGGTCAAAACGCGCGAAGACCTTCTGGCCTCACAAAAGTCGCTGCTGGCGAATGCCTCGCACGAGTTGCGCTCGCCCCTGACACGCATTCGCATGGGTCTGGAACTCATGGGGAACAACACCAGCCCCTCTGCCAGGAATGAAATTTCACGGAATATCGGCGAGTTGGACCAGTTGATTGACGAGATCCTGCTGGCCAGTCGATTGGATGCAAAAGAGGCTGACCTGGGCACGGTGGAGCCCGTGGATCTTGTGGGTCTATCCGCCGAAGAATGTGCCCGCACCCAGGCCGCCCTGGATGTTGAAGTGTCTAGCGTGCTGGTGCCTGGTGTTGCCAAGTTACTGCGCCGCGTGGTACGCAACCTATTAGAAAATGCCCGTCGCTATGGCGCCGGTGAAGTTGCGCTGGCTATTCGCACGGCAGACGGTTTTGCTACGGTGCAGGTCAGTGACTGTGGCCCTGGTGTTCCGAAAGAATTGTCGGAACGCATCTTCGAGCCCTTCTACCGTTTGCCTGGCGCCTCTGAGCGCGATGGTGGCGTTGGCCTGGGCCTGGCGCTAGTGAAGTCCATCACACTGCGCCACGGCGGCACGGTGAGTTGCCGCAACCGACCCGATGGTGGCGCGTGCTTTGAGGTGCGGCTGCCGCTTTCTGTCTAGCTGACTTTTAGAAAGATATCCCGATCCGGCGCGAAGTTCTCGTGCAGCGGCAATAGGGCTCCGCCCAATGCACGCGCGTCCGAACCGATGCTGCCGGCCACCAACGTGGCGGGATACAAACCTTCCCAGTCGTAAGTAGCCAGGGCCGCTTCGGTGTGGTCAATCAGGCGGGCAAGCATGTCACGGCTAAAAGAGCCGTCGATCACCACAGCATCGATATCCAGAAACGCCGTGCCGCTGACCACGCATTGCGCCAGTGCCAGCGAGGCGCTGGCGATCCAGGCACTGGTTAAATCCTCAAAGGGCGCTTCCATGGCGCGTGCGTCATACGCCGCAGTGGGGTCGAGACCATGTTCCTTGAAGCGTTGCTCCAATTCCCAAAGCGAGGCGTGCGCCAACAATTGCTCGGGGATGCCTTTGCCGGTAGACACCTGCAAGGGCAGTGAGGCCACAGCCCCGGCGTTGCCGTGCACACCGTTGTGCAAATGCGAGTTGATGACCAGTCCGCCGCCCACAAAAGTATCGACAAACAGGTAGAGAAAACTCTTCAGATCACGCCCTCGTCCGGCCACCAGTTCAGCCACGCAGGCGGCCGAGGTGTCTTTGGCGAAGCTCACCGGCGCATCGGTGAAGGACTGTACCTGGGCACTGAGGTCAATATGATTCCACTCGTCAGACACGGTCGGCGGTAGACCCAGCAACTTGTGCCATCCGCCCAGATTGAGTGGCGCCGCCAGACCGACACCCACCAGGCGCAGAGCCAATGCGCCCAGACCATCCTGAATGGCGGTCATATGGGTCTTGATGGCAGGCAAAAGGGTCTGCGCATCGGGGAAGGTGTAGCGCATGGACTCACGCCTGCGCACGGCACCGGTGAAGTCCACCAACAACAAGTCAGCACTGCGCCGACCGATTTTTATGCCGACAGAAAAGGCGCCGTCCGGATTCAGAGCCATGGGCACGGAAGGCTGGCCAATGCGGCCGCGCAGTGGCTCGTGGCGAATCAGCAGGCCATCGTCTTCCAGCCGGGTGGTTATCAGGCCAATGGTTTGTGCCGTCAGGCCCGTGAGCCGCGCGATCTCGGCTTTGGGTAGGCTGCCATTGAGACGGATAGCGTGCAACACCACCCTCTCGTTGAACTGGCGCATGCCGACGTGATTGGAGCCACGCGGACGCAGCACTGGCGGAGCGCCCAGACGACCATTTCCCTTCGAAAGGGTGAAGCTGTCGGGCGTGTCAACAGGGCTCATGGACGCAGAGTTTCGCCGATAACACCCTTGCGAAGCAAAAAGTTCCCAAACGGCTGTTGTTCACCGGTCAGCACGATGGCAAATGCGCTCTTGGTGCGCTCATAAAAAGCAAAGCGTTCAATGCCCTCGGCACTTTGCCCGGCCAGGAACGTGGGCTCCAGGCTAGCCAATACTTCGCGCTGCAGAGCCGATCGGTATTCGGCCGGTTGGCCACTGACTTGCATGAAGCCTACCGGGTGCACCTCGTCAGCCACCAACGGCAGCAGCGAGGTCACAGCCTGCACGGCGCGCGCCATGCCGATTCCGGGCAGGCGGATGATGGGCTTACCACCGGCATAACGCACGGCGGTGAAATTGGCATCGGCCAGCACGATGAAGTCGTCGTGGCCCATTTCCATCAGCAGTTTCAGCAGGTCCGGCGTGAGTACCGGATCGATTCCCTTGAGCATCTATTTCTTTCTTTGGCTAATGGGCCAGCGCTTCTTCGGGCAAGTCGCTTACCGACTTGGCACCCGTCATCACAGCGACCGTGTCACTCATGCTGATCTTCTTGGGGTTGACCACGGCAGCACGCTTGCCCAGTCGGGCAATGTGGATGCGGTCGGCCACCTCAAAAACATGGGGCATATTGTGCGATATCAGCACTACGGGCAGGCCCTTGTCGCGCACACGGCGAATCAGTTCCAGCACCATATTGCCTTCTTTTACGCCCAGGGCGGCCGTGGGCTCATCCATGATGACGACGTGCTGTGCAAAGGCTGCGGCACGGCCCACGGCCACGCATTGGCGCTGGCCACCGGACAGAGTTTCCACCGCCTGCGTCATGGAACGGATGCCGACCTTCAGGTCGTTCATGCGGGAAATGCTTTCTTCCAGCATTTTCTTTTTGTCGATGAATCCGAGTAAACCTAACAGGCCTGAGCGGCGCAGTTCGCGGCCCAGGAACAGGTTTTCAGCGATGGACATGGCGGGTGCCACGGCCAGATCCTGGTACACCGTTTCGATGCCTGCAAGCCGCGCGTCGATCGGGCTCTTGAAATGGATGATCTGGCCATCCAGCTGAATTTCACCTTCGTCGGGAATCGTGGCGCCCGACAGGCACTTGATCAACGAAGACTTGCCAGCGCCGTTGTCGCCGATCACGGCCAGGATTTCTCCGGCACGCAATTCGAAATCTGTGCCGTCCAGCGCAGTGACTTGACCATAGCGTTTGACCAGGCCCCGGGCCTGCATGACGATTTGGGGTTGAGCAGACATTAACGGCCTCCTTTGCGGGACATTTGGTCGGTGGCCACAGCCAGAATCACCAGCACGCCAGTGACCAATACTTGGTATACGGATGACACGCCCATCAGGGTCAGGCCATTGCGGAACACACCCACAATCATCGCGCCCACCAGGGTGCCCAGGATGATGCCGCGCCCGCCAAACAGGCTGGTGCCGCCCAGCACCACAGCGGTGATGGCGTCCAGGTTGTCGGTCTGACCGCCATTGGGGTCACCGGCTCCGGTACGGGCCACGGTCAACGCCGAGGCGATGCCGTAAAACACTCCGGCCAGCACGTACACACCGACCAGCACTTTTTCTGTAGAAATACCAGCCAGACGGGTGGCTTCAGGGCTGTTGCCCACCGCGTAAATGTGGCGGCCCTGGGCGGTATCACGCAGCCAGATCCAGGTGACGATATACATCGCCAGCATCAACACCACACCGTAGGCCACGCGGGCGCCGCCCAGTTCGAAGGTTTCACCCAGCAGATTCATACCGTCTGGAATGTTGGTAATGGTTTGCGCGTGCGAATACAACTGCGTGATCGCAAACGCAATATTCAGGGTGCCCAGCGTGACGATGAAAGGCGGCAACTTGATCCGCGTCACCAGCAAACCGTTGATCAGACCGAACAGGGCAGTGACGGCGATGCCGCAGAGGATGGCCACGGGCGCGCTCAGACCGTAGTCGGCGGCGAATTTGGTCATCACGATGGAGCCCAGGGCCATGACCATGCCGCAAGACAGATCGATACCGGCAGTCAAGATGATCAGCGTCTGACCAATAGCGATGGTGCCCACCACCATGACCTGCTGCAGGATCAGGGAAAAGTTCTTCAGCGTGAGGAAGTTTTCATGCTGAAACGTAAAGAAGGCGCAGGCCAGCAACAGGGCGATGGCTGGGCCTAGCGTACCCATCGGCGGGAGTTTGGCTTTAAGCGAGTTCATGGGATGAGCTTGAAGTAAGGGTGAAGAAGGCCCCACGTTGCAGGGCTTTCGAAGACGGGACCTGCACCAGACAGATCCCGGACTCAGGTCATGTTTTTAGGCATGGCCGTCTGTCTCAGCGAATTAATCGCCCCAGCACTGACCGCGAGCGGTCTTGGTGTCTATGCTCTTCACGCCGGCCATAGGCTTGGCGGCAACCAGGTCCACACCCGTGTCGGTGTAACCGGTTTGACGCTTGCCGTCCTTGGCGAATTGCAGGCCAGCGGCCACGCCCATGGCAGCCATCTTCAGGGGGTATTGCATGCTGGTTGCAGCAATCACGCCCTTTTCAACGTTGCCCACGCCGTTGGAGCACATGCCGTCAACGCCCAGAATCACCACGTCTTTTTCCTTACCAGCGGCCTTCAGAGCCTTGTAAGCACCAGCGGCTGCGGGTTCGTTGATGGCGTACACCACGTTGATGTTGGGGTTCTTTTGCAGGCAGTTTTCCATGCCGGTCTGGCCCTTGGCTGCGTCGCCGAAGCTGTCAGCCATGCAAACCACTTCAGCGGGCTGAGCCAGTTCGTTGCTCTTGGCTTCGAGCGTCTTCAGTCC
>SESF01015709.1_pt1 | contig 11912 bp, 11 predicted proteins | sample 3171521 | NCBI WGS metagenome assembly SESF01 (sample SAMN10866945, study PRJNA518727) | freshwater metagenome | biome: subpolar coniferous forest; feature: holomictic lake; material: water; isolation source: holomictic Lake 227, 6 m and 8 m depth | place: Canada: near Kenora, Ontario | collected...
GAAATGTTCACAGGAGAGCCGATGCGGGAAACCTGCACGTCCGGTTCGATGAGGGGGAGTGGCAGAACCGCGCTGCCAAACAGTGCCTCTGCCACTCTCTACTCTACCGTGAGATCAAATTCCCTCTTTTGCACGATGGATAGCCGGGGTTTGGACCACGCCCGCCGTCCGCCCCCTGTTACGCCGGCAAAGAAAATCTGTTTTTCCTCCGAAATCCCCGTTACAACTCTCTTCCCATGTTTGAAGGAGCCCACACGGCGTTGGTTACGCCATTCCGAAATAACCGCTTCGATGAAGCGGCATTTGAACAACTTATCCAGTTCCAGATTGAGAACGGGATCAGCGGCATCGTGCCCGTAGGCACGACCGGTGAATCCCCGACGCTCAGCCATGAGGAACACCGCCGGGTCATCGAATTGGCCGTCAAAGTCGCCGCGGGCCGCTGCAAGGTCATCGCCGGGACTGGCTCCAATTCGACCGATGAAGCGATTTCCCTCACGGTGGAAGCCGAAAAGGCCGGCGCCGATGCGGCCCTGCTCGTGCTGCCCTACTACAACAAGCCTTCCCAGGAAGGGTTGTTCCGCCATTTCAAGGCGATCGCCGTCGCGACCAAGCTCCCTCTGATTCTTTACAGCATCCCAGGCCGGGCCGGGATTGAAATCGGCGTGAACACCGTCCGCCGTCTCGCCGAGGCGTGCCCAAACATTGTGGCCATCAAAGAAGCCGGCGGCACCGTGGGTCGTGTGAACGAACTGCGGCAGGCGCTGCCCGACAGCTTCGAAATCCTCTCGGGGGACGATCCGCTCACGCTGCCGTTCATCGCGGCGGGCGCGGTGGGGGTCATCAGCGTGGCTTCAAACATCATTCCAAAGGAAGTCGGCGACCTCGTCCGGGCCGCCCTGGCCGGAAATCTGGCCGAAGCCCGCGCGATCCACGAACGCTGGTTCCCGCTGTTCCGGGATCTGTTCCTCGAAACCAACCCGGTGCCGATCAAGACCGCGCTGGCGATGCAGAACCGATTCGCCCTCGAAATCCGTCTTCCGCTATGCGAGATGTCCGAGGAGAACACCCGTGCTCTCCGGGCGACCCTCGCACGGCTGAGGCTGGTTTAAGGCTGGCAACACTCTGCATTTTTTCATTTCTATGGATTCGATCCGGTTACTGATTAACGGTTCCAAAGGCCGCATGGGCCAGGCCATCATCGCGAGCGTCAAAGACGACCCTTGCGCCATCATCTCGGCGGAAATCGATGCCGGCGATGACTTTCTGGCCGCCCTGCCCGGTTGCGACGCGGTGATCGATTTCAGCCACCACAGCCGCACCGAAGGCATCGCCGCAGCTTGCATGGCGGAAGAGAAAGTGCTCGTCATCGGCACCACCGGTCACACCGATGCCCAAGTCGCAGGTGTCCGGGAAGCGGCGAAAGTGATTCCCGTCGTTTTCGCGCCGAATTTCAGCGTCGGCGTGAACACGCTCTTCTGGCTGACCCGGAAGGCGGCGGAGATCCTCGGGCCGGAGTTTGACTTGGAAGTGGTCGAAATGCATCACCGCCTGAAGAAAGATTCCCCGAGCGGCACCGCCAAGCGCCTGGCCGAAATTTTGGCCGAGGTCCGGGGGCTTTCTTACAATACAGACGTCCGGCACGGGCGCGAGGGGATCGTCGGCGAACGCACCCCGACTGAAATCGGGATGCACGCCATTCGCGGCGGTGATGTAATGGGCGACCATACCGTCATCTACGCGAATGTGGGCGAACGGGTGGAGCTCACTCACAGGATTTCCAGTCGCGAGACCCTTGCGCGCGGTTCCGTCCGTGCTGCCAAGTGGGCGGCGACCCAGCCGCCTGGTCTGTATGACATGCAGGACGTGCTGGGGCTGCGATGAAGACTGCAATCGACTGGTTTATGTCAAATTTGCGCTCGTTCCCAATCTCCTGATTGGGAACGAGCGTGCGTTTAAGAGCGCGCGTTTAGATTGAGAGCTTGATCCCCATCTTAGATGAACTTTCCCGATTACCACGACGCCTCCTCCTCTCCGCGTCTCCCCGTCCCCGCGTCTCCCAGTCTTCCCCTAACCTGCGGCATCGCCCTTGGCTCCAATGTGGGCGACCGGCTCGCGAATCTTCGGCAGGCGTGCGCTGCGGTTTCGCAAATTCATTGCGAAAAAAGCTCCCTCGTGCTTTCGCCGGTGTATAAAACTGAACCTGTGGATTGCGAACCGGGAACAACGCCTTATTTTAACGCCGTGATGGAGATCAAGTTTGCAGGCTCGCCGTTGGAATTGCTGGATGCGCTCCAGCAAATCGAGTGCGCCTTGGGCCGTCCATCGCAGCGGGTGCGGAACGCCCCCCGAACGATCGATCTCGATCTCCTTTACGCGGGCAACCTGACCGTTGCCACCGGCGCGCTCGCCCTTCCCCATCCCCGGCTGTCTTCCCGCCGCTTTGTGCTGCAACCGCTGGCGGACATCCGCCCGGAACTGGTTCTCCCGGGGGGCCGCGCCTCTGTCGCCGATCTTCTTGCAAAGCTGCCGCCCACTCCGGCGGTGATCCCCATCCACAGCTCTCTGGATGAGAGCCCAACCGCCGAGTTTAACCAATCCCATGACTGACCGCATCCACTCGATCCGCACCATGAAGTCGCTTGGCCGCAAACTGGCCATGCTCACGGCATACGATTATCCGATGGCCCGCCTCCTCGACGAAGCCGGGGTGGACGTGATCCTGGTGGGCGATTCGCTCGGGATGGTCGTTCTGGGTTACCCGGACACCACGCTGGTCACCATGGAGGACATGATCCACCATACCCGCGCCGCGGCCCGTGGCGTGACGAAGGCCGTGGTGGTCGCGGATCTTCCCTACGCCAGCTACGGCAATCCGGAGCAGGCGGTGGCCAACGCCCGAAAGCTCATCGAAGCCGGCGCTCACGCCGTGAAATTAGAAGGAGGCGCCTGCCAGATTCCGCAGGTTGCCGCGATTACCGCAGCCGGAATTCCGTTGGTGGGCCATATCGGGATGCTGCCTCAGCAGGTTCGCGAGGAAGGCGGCTATAAAATAAAAGGCAAAACCGCCGAGGACGCCCAGCGCCTCGTCCATGACGCCAAGGCGCTGGAAGCCGCCGGCGCGATTGCCGTCGTGATGGAGTTGGTGAAACCCGAGGTCGCCCGGGAAATCACCGCCGCGATCGGCATCCCCACCGTGGGGATCGGCTCCGGCCCCGACTGCGACGGGCAGGTGCTCGTGATCCACGATCTCATCGGGATGTTCCCGTGGTTTACGCCGAAGTTCGCCAAGCCCCTGGCCACCACCGGACTGACGATCCGTGGCGCTGCCGCGGATTTCGCGGCGCGGGTGCGCGGGTAGGAAAGGCAATGGGAGTTATGGGAAGCATGGGAATTATGGGAGCGGAACTCATGATTCCCATACCTCCCATACCTCCCATCATTCCCATTCTTCACTGAGCATACGCCCCCGCCATCTCCACCGCCGCTTTCCTCACCCGGTTTGCCAACTCTCGAGGTTCCAGCACCCGCGCGTGAGCACCCCAGCTCAGAACCCACCGCTCGATCTCCTCAAGCGTGCCAAGTTCCAGCGTCATCTCAAGCTCGCCACCCGCGACCTGCCGGACCTTTTGCGAGGCGTGCCACTGGCGCTCGCTGACGAGCCTCGCGGCAAATTCGTCGAAGCGAATCCGGATGCGATGGCGCCCCGAGCCGGTAAACACCCCGAAACTCCCGCCCAAGTGTTCGGTGATTGAAAAACTCGCAGGACGCTTGAACTTCGCTTTGGTGTCCTTGACCTTCCGCATCCGGGGGAGCGCAAACGTCCGGATCTGTTTGCGGGCCAGGTCGTAGCCGAACAGATACCACTGGTTTTCCACGCACCCGAGATGATACGGCTGCACCCGCCGCCACTCATATTGCGCGCCGGTCAGCTTTTTGTATTGGAACTCCACCTCGTGAGAGCGGAGCACCGCTTTGCTCACGGTCTCAAACAGTTCGAGATCCGCCACGGTCATCCCAAGTCCGCGAAATGAAATCGACGTGTCGATATCGCTCCATTGGAAAAGGAAACTCTCGCGCAGGCCGTCGCTGATTTTTTTAAACGCCGCATGGAGCGGCTTTTCGAAGGACGTCCCGCGGTATTGTTCCAGAGCCTTTTGCGCCACAAACAACGCAATGATTTCCCCCTCGGACACCTCAATGCTCGGGAAACTTGCCACCGGCTCCGTGTAGAAGAACCCGAAGTGGAGCTGGTCGTATTCGATCGGCAGATTCAGCCGGTCGCGCATGAATTCTATGTCGCGTTGAATCGTCTTGGGGGACACCTCAAGCGATTCCGCCAGCTTGCGGCAGTTTGGAAACCGGCCCGCCTGGATTTGCTGGTGAAGCTGCAACATCCGCTCCAGCGGTGGACGGGAGAATCCACGTTCCGCCTTCAACGTCGGCATCAGCCGGGCAGATTTTGAGGTAAGCCGTTTGCGGGTGCGCGCCATGGGTTCTGTCAGTTTTGCCATGGCAGAAGGGGATAAACCCGCGGGTGGACACAAAGCAACAAAGAAAAGCGGAGGGTAGGACAGTCTTTGTCCGTGGCTCCGGGTTCTAATGCCCGCGTCGGTAGCAATACCGGCTCCGGGAAACCGGGCTCGACCAGGGATTTGGAGGGAGCCCGGCGTATTGTGAAACTGCGGTGCGGAGTGGGGAGCAGAGGTGCATGGTGGCCAGAGGGATTGGAGGCGACCCACCGCAGTTTTACAAGATCCCGCGCGACGAAGCGTGGGGCTATCCGAGGAGCCTGTTTTGCGAGGACACAACCCAAATCGAATACCAAAAATCCCTCTTATGATTCCCTTCCGCCGCCTTCTAACTCTACTAAGCCAGCTCTTTCCCTTCAGCCGCAAACCCGCGCTCCTTTGGGTTCAGGACGAGTTCCGATTTAAAATCCGGCGACGGTGAGGCGGCGAAGAGTCCGGCCCCTGTAACCGCGAAGGAACACGGGTTGCTCGGCGTGAAATCAAAGTTTTTCCCCAAAGCTGTGGAGGACCCTCACACCTCACCATTACCCACAAATCTACGGAGTTATGAAAGCGGTTAAGGCTTTGGATAATCTTTGAACTAAGCGAGCGGCGAGGCATGGGCATTTTTGACAGGATTAACATGATTTTCAAGATTCTCAGGATTTCGCCGGAAGCCTGGACGTCGGTTAGTATCCGCGAATCTTAATCCTGTAAATCCTGTCAATCTTGTTAATCCTGTCCAAAAGACAAAACGCTACGATGCGCTGACGCGTTCAGGATTGACACCACTTGCATTCGTAAACTCACTTCACAAACCGCTCGTAGTTCCTTTTAAAGGTCGCGAAGTCCGACACTTTGTCGCCGTAGACTTGAAGAACCGCCTTTTCCAAAGTCTCGCCGGTCAAAACGGTGTCGATGAACCGCGTAAACCGGTCCTGGGGGAAGGCCCCCATTATAAATCGGACCAGCTTTTCGCTGCTCTCATAAAGCGCATACACCTGCTTCGTATCAGTCGGGTATTGCGTCAACGCCGTTAACTGGTCCAGCGGCATGCTCGCATGTTGAAGAGCAGCTTGCGCGTGTCTAAGATAGACCCCTTTCCTGGCAGCCACCGAGGCGCCGCCAATGTATTCGGCGAATCCTTCGTTTAGCCACATGGGCCACGTATGGCGCGGATAGATCCGGGCCACGACGGCATGGGTGGTTTCGTGCGCCAGCAGATGAGAGTCGAAGCCTTCCCCGACGCCGCCGACGTGGAGAAACAATTCGTCTCCGTGGGCGAAGCTAGCCGACCATTCCGGGACATTCGTTTTAGAATGGAACTCCTGCCATTCCTTTTCGTTTTGGAAAATAAAGACGTGCGATTTCCGGGTATACCGGTCTTTGGAGACTCCGAGCGTTTTCGCCGCAAACCAGAGATCAAACTCGATCTCGTGAACCACCCGGAACGCCTCGGGAGTCGCGCGGTAGTGGATGATGAAGTTATCGGTTTCCGCATGCCTCCATTTGGCAGGGGCAATGGCAAGGGCTTTGGTGCCGAGTTCACTAAAATTTTGATCGGAGAGCTCCGCGAATTTTTTCTCTTTGAGACTGACGCCATGGGGCGCGTCGCCCAGCGGGATAGCCCAGGCGACTGAACCGATGAGCAAAAATAAAACGAGAAGCTTGCGCATGCCCCACTCTTTTACGTTATTCCACGTTCATCGCAGTAAAAAAACTTGGTGTGCGGCGAGCGCGGGTAGTAGAAGCGGCATCCCTGCCGCTTCGGTCCTAGGGAAAGCGGCTGGAAGCCGCTTCTACTACGGAACTGAACCGCGCCGTTGACGCTGAACCCGCCTACGCGCAGCGAAATTGGCTTTCCTGGTGGAACTTGCCCGCCTGATAATTGGCGTACGTCGCCAGAGCCATCAGCGGGAAGTTGTTCCGGTACATGTCGTAGCTAAGATAAAACACGCTCGGGAATCCGGTGCCGGTGGTGTGCGGTTCGTCCCAGCTTCCGTCGCCATTTTGGGTGCGGATCAGGTAATCCACCGCCCGGCGAATTGATTTCCGATCGAGATCGTTGCAGGCGCAAAGGCCCATGATCGCCCAGGCGGTTTGAGACGGGGTGCTGTCCCCGCAGCCTTTGAGCGACGGATCGTCGTAGGTCGCGGGCGATTCTCCCCAGCCGCCGTCTTCGTTTTGGCAACTCTCCAGCCAGTCGCGAGCTCGGACAATCCAGTCCTGATCCATCGGTTCGCCAATGGCGCGCAGACCTCGCAGGATCTGCCAGGTGCCGTAAACGTAATTGACCCCCCAGCGCCCGTACCACGAACCGTCCTGCTCCTGGGTTCTGCGGATATGCGCGACGGCGCGCCGCACGACGGGAGTCAGAGGATCGAACCCGATGTACCCGAGCAACTCAAGCATGCGCCCGGTCAGATCGCTGCACGTCGGATCGATGATCGCGTTGTGGTCGGCAAACGGAATGTCTTCCAGCCAGTGCTGGGTAACGTCTTTGTCGAAAGCCGCCCAGCCACCGTCTTTGCACTGGAAGGAGAGCAGCCATGGCAGCGCCCGCTCGAAGATCTGCTTCAGGACGGCCGCGTTGCCGCCGGGCGGCGCGAATCGCAGCGCCATCAGCACCATCATCGTGTCGTCGGTATCCGGGTAAAAGTCGTTGCGGTATTCGAAGGCCCAGCCGCTGGCCACCGGGTGCGGATTCTTGATGGCCCAATCCCCGCGAATGCGAACTTCCCGGTCGGCGAGCCATTGCGCCGCAAGTTTTACCGACGAAAAACCGGGATGGCTCGCATCCACCCCGCTCTCGACCAGGGCTATGATGTTGATGGCCGTATCCCAAATCGGTGAAAGGCAGGGCTGAATCCGGAAATCCTGCGGGTCATCGACGAAGAGCCCTTCGAAATCGCGAATCGCCTTCGCAAGAATGGGGGAACTCTTCTCGTGGCCCAGGGCCTGCAATGCGATGATCGAGTTGAGCATTGCAGGGAAGACGGCGGCCAGCCCATCGCTGCCTTCGCCCATGCGCTCGGTCATCCATTTTAACGCCTTGGCGAGAGCGCGCTTCCGAAGCGGGTTCCAGTTGACGTTGTGAGCCCATTTCAGCGCCCGGTCCGCCCGGAGGAAGAAATTACGCCAGGTGAGCAGGCGGTGGTCTTTGTGCGGGGTAAAGTCGTCCCCCTCGGTGCCCGCCGGGTAGAGTTCGTGGAGTTGCTTTTCCGGCGGAACCTGGCGGGTCGGCTTGAGGTGATTGAGGATCGCCAGCGGCACGATCATGGCCCGGCTCCACGAGGACATCTCGTAAAGGTTGAAGAACGGGCACCAGGAAGGGAGCAGAACGATTTCGGCGGGAATAGTTGGGAGCGAGTCCCACGAGAACTGCCCCAGAAGCGCAAGATAGAGCTTCGCATAGGTGTTCATCGCCGGGATGCCGCCAAGCCGCAACGCCGTGGCCCGGGCTTCCTGCATCCAGGGGGCTTGCGCGGGGCAGCCCGCCAGCTTGAGCGCGAAGTAAGCCTTGATCGTGGCGTTGATTTCGCTCGGTCCCTCGTAATAAATGTTCCAGCCGCCGTCCGACAATTGGCGCCGCCGGATGTGCGCCACACATTTCTCTTCCAGAACCGGGTCAACCGAGTCGGCCCAGTGCATGTAGAGAATGTAATCCGAGCAGAGCGTGCTATCGACCTTCAACTCCCCGGCCCAATGCCCATCGGTGTTTTGCAGTCGAAGAAGATTTTGCTGAGCCAGCCGGACCGTTTCCTGAATCCTCCCGGTTTTGGCGATCTCGGGTGCGCCTTTCGAGGTGCCGGTTACAGAATTCTGCTGCGTGGGATGTCGGGCGGACATAGGGAGACCGTTATCGATTTGGGTAAAATTTTCCAGCACGTTTCGAGCGCCGTCAACAATGCGGGTGTTTAAGATTTCACAAACGCTTTCAAAAAACTGCTTAGAAAAAGAGGTATGGGCATTATTTAGCTGCAACTTTCGGCCGGGGCCGTTTGAACGGCTCCCGGACCAGTGAGATGTCCATTCCCAGCCGTAACTCCGTTGTAAGGATTCACCTGCGCTCCCCGTGCCTCGGGTTTCGGAAGCGCACTGAAGTTGAACTTGAGGTTTTTCCAATTGTCCCCAGGCTTGCCGTCGAGCGCCAGGCTCGCCGTCGGCTCGTAGCCGCAGTGGACCATGCAGTTTTCGCATCGCGAATCCCGCACCTTGCCCTCCACCACGCCATAACGGTCCCAATCCGTGTTCTTGAGCAGATCGGCGTAGCTGGCATGATGCGCGTCGGTCATCAGGTAACATGGCCCTTTCCACCCGCGGATGTTGCGGGTCGGAATCGCCCAGGCCGAGCAGGTCAGATCGCGTTTGCCGGCCAGGAACTCGAGGTAAATCGGCGTGCCGAAAAACCGGAACCGCCGGCCCCATTCTTCGATGTCCTGAAACTTCTCGATCGTCGCCTTCCGCGTCAGGAAGAACGTTTCAGGCTGCACGTTGTGGCGCTTGATCATGTCCTGCTTGGCTGCGTCGTAGTCGTAGCCGGGCGAAATCGTGTGCCCGTCCACATTGAGCGTTCCGAGGAAGGCAAAAAGGTCTTCCAACTCACTCATGGCGGTCTCCTTATACACCGTGGTGTTGGTGGCCACCTGGTAGCCGAGCAGCTTCGCCATCCGGATCGCCAGGATGCACTCCTTAAAGACCCCTTCGCGCTCGACAATCAAATCGTGGGTCCGCTCCATCCCGTCGAGGTGGACATTCCAATAGAGCCATTTCGAGGGCGCGATCACCGGTTTGGCGGCGTCTTTCGGCCCCTTGCGAATCTCGTCGGCTTCCTTCTCGCTGATCAACTCCTCGGTCAGCAGGCGCTCCAGCTTCGGCCCCGTGATGCTGGCATTCCGAGCCCATTCCGAAGCCAGGTAGTCGCGGAGCTTGCGCCGCATCAACATCGCGTTGGTGCAAATGTAAATGATCCGCTTCTGCGCGTGCAGACCCTCCACCAGTTGCTCGATTTGCGGGTAAATCAGCGGTTCCCCGCCGCAGATGGAGATCATCGGCGCATCGCATTCCGCCGCCGCCCCCAGGCAATCCTCCAGCGTCATCACATCCTTGAGCGAAGTGGAATACTCCCGGATTCTCCCGCACCCCGTGCAGCTCAGGTTGCAAGTGTGCAGCGGTTCAAGCTGGAGCACCGTGGCAAACTTTGGGGTTTTCAGGACTCGATGCTTAATGATGTAGCCCGCGATCTTCATCGTGAGCGCTAAAGGAAATCTCATATAACGGCCCGATCATCCCGCGCCTGCTCTTGAGCGGCAACCCTTTTTTTCCCACGGGGGAACCCCGCCCCCCCGACATTAGCAAAACGCAAGGTGCTTTTTCGGGGGAAAAGGCTCTGCAGCGCAAAGCACGGTCTCACGGAGAATCCACTCCGGTTCCTTCACTTCGCCAGTTCTCTGAGCGTATTGCGATAGCGGGCAACGACATCCTGCGCCATCTGCATCTGCCGGTTGAAATCGGCCTTGGCCGGGCTGATGCGCAGGCTGCCCTCCGCTGCCTCCGTTACGGAAAGCACATCGCCTTCACCCACCTTCAGATAAAATAAGACCTACTTCGGCAGGACACCATGTAGCCGAGCGCTTTTATCAATAGCACTGGCGGCGGAGCGCGCTCTCCTTTATGTTGGGGTCCCAAGATGCTCAGCGAAGACAGTTTCCAATATGCGATCGAAAACACCACGGTTGTGCTCGCGCCGGATCGGCGGATCGACACCTTTGGGAGCACCAACTTCCGGTTTCACCTCGTCACGGAATTGATGGATGAAATCGGCGTGGTGCGCGTTCGCGATGGCCGGATCGAGGCCGAGCGTCCGCAGATCATCACCCCCGGCCAGTATTCAAAATTAATGCTCGAAGGGTTTGGCGAGCAAGCCCGCAACTTTGCGGACTGGCTTGAGAGCCGATCCGAGAAGTTCGCGTTTATGAAATACGGGTTTCAGTTTCGCAAGACCGAGGTCATCGAAACCATCGTTCACAGCCCGCTCGAAGATGTGATTGAACGAATTCGCACCGGGATCAGCAAGGCCGAGGGACCGCTGAGCGCGATTATACAGGGCGTGGACGACGCCTGGGAAGTGTGCCTGCTGAAATTCACCGTCGATTTGATCCAACAATCGGTCGGCGGCAACCTCAACGACTTTCGCCGCCGCGGCCTGCTGTAAGGCGCCGCTAAAATTTCACCTCGATTCGCACCTAAAGAGCACCGACTGTGGGGAAACTCATCTGGATTTTCAAAACCGTGGTCATCGTAGGGATGGCCACCGTGATTTTTGGGTCGGCAGGATGGTTCGGTTATCAACTCTTCGTCAAACCGCATCAAATCCCGCCGGAAGAATTGTCGGCAGGCCCCCCTGCTCCACCGCCGGACCCGAGTCTGCCGGAATTGGAAAAAGCCCTGAGCTTGGTAAAGGCGCACAAGCTGGTGGACGCCCGCACGGCCCTGGAAGCGTTTTTGGACAACTATCCCTATTCCTCCAAGCTCAGGGAAGCGCGCGCCGCCCTGGGCCAGGTCAACACCGACATCTTCTTCTCCGCCACGCCCGCGCCGGAAAAGATCCGCTACGAGATCCGCCCCGGGGATGCGCTGGCCAAGATCGAGCGCAAACTTAAAACGACCCGCGAGCTGTTGATGCGCTCGAATAATCTGGACGATCCCACGCGGTTGCGGATCGGGCAGGTGCTGATGGTCAGCCAGCCCGATTTCTCGGTGGTGATCAACCGCAAGGAGCGCACCGTGGTGCTATTGAACCACTTGAAATTCTTCAAGGAATACATTCCAAAAAGCTGGGGGGCTCCAGCGCCCAAAAAGGGAACGGAAAAGATCCCGATCAACGCAAAAGTGAACGAAAAGATCGCGTGGCGGGATGGCGCCCGCGTTGCTTTTGGGACGAAAGGATACGCTGGGAGCGAACGCTGGGTGGACCTCAACGTAAAAGGCTTTACGTTTTTCACCGAAGGAGGCCAGAAGCCGCCGGGAGGCGGGCTCGGCTTTTCTCCGGAGGAGATGGACGAACTCTCGACCTTGCTCAGCCGGAACGTCCCGGTTCTGATTCAGTGACGCGTTGAAGAAGACGCGAAGAGCGCGAAGGGGGGAGATGGGGAATTCAGGAACACATCCGTCCCATCTGGCGAGGGGTGGCTCGGTGGCTGTTTTTGGTATCGCGCGGTCCCGAAGCACAGCTTCGAAGATGGGTGCGTTACCAAGTGAAACTTGGTAACGAGACCCATGGGCTACGCCCAGCACGCTGGATGAAAATGTACCCGCTTTGCGGAATCGGGGATGTGACGCAGGCTTCCAGCCTGTTCTGATTCAGGGTGCGCCACCTTTCACGGAACAGGCTGGAAGCCT
>SESF01008669.1_pt1 | contig 11911 bp, 6 predicted proteins | sample 3171521 | NCBI WGS metagenome assembly SESF01 (sample SAMN10866945, study PRJNA518727) | freshwater metagenome | biome: subpolar coniferous forest; feature: holomictic lake; material: water; isolation source: holomictic Lake 227, 6 m and 8 m depth | place: Canada: near Kenora, Ontario | collected...
CAGGAGAATAGGCAATTGTTCCGGGCTGGTGTTTTGCCTCATTGATTTGGCTGAAATAATACCAGGGATATACCACAGTGTATTCTTTTTCAGCTGCGCGGATGGCAAACTCACGTGCCGTAAACAGATCGGTTCCGAGCGGAAGATGCGGTCCATGCTTTTCGAAAACTCCAATCGGAAGGATACAGGTTTTTCCTGACTTTTCGACCGCCTGAACAAAATCTGGGGCTGTTAATTCTTCGTACCTGAAGGGCATTTGCTGGGCCTGAAGCGACAAAAAGGCGATGAATGCCAATGAAACACAGAATAGTTTTTTCATAAAGCCGGGTTTTAGGTTCAACGCTAAAATTAGCAAATTGAACATCCACAACCTAAAAACTGCCGGATTTTATTCAGGATTAGAAAAAACTATTTTAATCAATGACCAGTTTCGAATGAATAATTTGATTACTCATGGTTTTCAACTGGATAAGATACATTCCCGGAGAAAATGAGGAGACATTCACTTGCGTAGAATATTCAGCTAACCCATCCTTTTTCATGACACAGGTTCCCTGACTGTTGTATATTTCCAGACTTTGAATCTCAGATGACGATTCAAGGTAAAGCAAATCGTGTGTCGGGTTTGGAAAGATACGGTAGCTAAATTCCTTTTCAATTTCGCTGACTGAATTTGGTCCGCCAACCATGTGCGCATCAAGCCAGGTCAGGCGGGTTTGAATCCAGTCTTTGAATTTCGTAACTTGTCCTTCGTAGGTCGCAGGCTGCGCATCAACTTCCGCAGTTCCCACCGACAAACCAAGTATGGGCCATTTGGTATAGTGGCGAACCTGTGCTTCCATCGCCTTATTCTTGATTGAATCGATGAAAGTATTCAGGTATTGCGTACTCAGGAAAGTTTTTCTCATTTCGAAATACCGGGCTCTGACAGCACTTGCAAATACTGGGTCCTGAAGCACCCGGACGACCCAATCGTTCGAATTGGTTTTATTCGTGGTGCAATCATTTATTTTATAGCTCCAACCCGAGCCATCAGTTGCCATGTATTGATCGCAACCTACAACATTTTTCCATGCAGAATCAAAATCCCAAATCGGTCCGGAATGAATCTTGTTGTCGGTGCTGTTTTTATTCTTGAAAAAGTAACAATTTTTCTTGTATGCATTAACATTTCTTGAAACTTCGCTGACAATAAAATAATCCATGAACGAATTCAGCTTCAACCATGCCGGATATCCAGTGGTTGTATTAGCAAAGCCTGCGCTGTGCAAAACACTTTCAAAGGAATTTACAGTTGTTTTCAGATAATCTTTCTGTGCGGTAACCAGGTTAGAAGCATCAGGATCATCATACACGTAATGAACAACTTTATCAGGATAATTAAAAGGAACACTGTTACTTTGCCAGCTGTTTGTTGTGTCCCAGGAGTCGATCTTGAAAATATAGCCACCAGTCAGGTTATCTCCTGAAACATCCGAACTTGTCAGCTTCGAAATATCGACCCGGCCTTTATCCTGCTTAATTTTTTCTGCAAGCAGATAGATGCCCTGATACTCATTATTGACAATTACTTCGACCATTTGGGTGCGTGGCGCATAGTGACTGCCCTTTCTGAAAAGCTGAAAAGCCAAGGTATTTCGCATAAAAGTCTTATCGTCGAAACTGGAAAGTAAAATCCAGTCGTTTTCGGCCGGCATACCTAAAAGTGAAACATTGAGGTTTCCACCATTGGCATCGCGTGTTTCAATATTGTATGGATTTTGTACCGTTGAACCTGAACTGCCACCGCGAAATTCAATTCCGATGTTTCCATCATAGTTATTTCCCGGATCGGTTGGCTTATTTAAATTGCCTGCGCCATTATAAATCAATTTCATTTTTGCGGTAATTTTGCCGGCATCCTGAATAGCTAATCCATTGGTGTTAATTACGACTAAAGGTAAATTGGAGGAAGTAATTCCGGAAACTTGTGCGATGGCAGAATTTGCAAAAAAGCATAGAATGCCGAACAGGTATATAAATCTGGTTTTCATTGGTTTATAAATAGTATAGTTTAGATTATCTATTTAATTTTAAGGTTAGCTGAAGTTTCGAAATATAGGAATATTTACCGACAAACACTTCTCCAAATTTCAAAAACATCTTTCGCGAACTACCGAACAACCAGCTTCGAATTAACCGATTGATTTCCATTCAATTTGAGGTGAACAAAATAAATACCCGGAGTTAAATGCGAAATATCAATCTGGGCTTCAAAGCTTAGAATGCCAGATTGATGAAATACCTTCACTCCATAATTTGAAAACAGATCTATTTCAAGTATTTCTGAAGATGCCTCCAAATAGACTACTTCGTTTGCCGGATTAGGAAAGATCCGGTAACTGAAACCTGGTTGATCCGAATCAACTGAAGTTGGCGAAGATTTTCCAGGCATGTTGCCATCGAGCCAGGTCAGCCGGGTCTTAATCCAGTTGCTGAATTTTAATACCTGCCCTGCGTAGGTTGAGGCTTGACTTTCGACTTCAGGAGCTCCGACCGATAAACTTAATATATTCCATTTGGCATAGTGCCTCACCTGAGCTTCGTTGACCAGATTTTGTACTGAGTCGGTATAACTTTGCAGAAAGTTAAAGCTCAGGTACGAATTCCGAAGTTCAAAATACCTTTTATGAAGCGTATTTGCAAATTCAGGATCCTGCAGCAGCCGGACCATCCATCCGTTCGAGTTAGGATAAATATCTCCGCAATCGTTTATCTTATAGCTCCAGCCAGAGCCATCGGTTGCCTGAAACATACTGCAATCCCAGATATTCTTCCAGGCCCAGTCGAAATCCCAGACCGGCCCGGCATTGATTTTTCCACCCAAACTGTTTCTGTCTTTAAAAAAATAGCAGCTTTTTTTGAATCCGTCGACATTCCTCGAAACCTCATTGACAATGAAATAATCGATGAACGAATTGATGTCGATCCAGGCCTGATAACCAGTGGTTTTATCTGCAAAACTACTGCTGTTTAACTTCGATTCGAACGAATTGACCGCAGTTTGAAGGTAATTTTTTTGTGTGAGAAGGAGTTCAATGGGAGCCGGGTCGTAGTACACATAGTTTACAGCTTTTGAAGGATAGCCGATAGGCCGGTACTGACTTTGCCAGCTGTTGGACGAGTCGTAATAGTCAATCTTGAAAATATATCCGCCGGTAACCAAATCCCCCGAAAGATCAGCAGCAGTTAGTTTGGAAATGTCAACACGTCCTTTATCCCGTTTGATCTTCTCGGTTAAAATATAAACTCCCTGATAAACATTATTGACAATGACTTCTACAATTCGTGTTCTTGGCGCATAATGACCCAACTTACGAAACAAGTCAAAAGCCAGCATATTACGCATAAAAGTCTTATCGTTGTAATTGGCCAGCAAAATCCAGTCGTTTTCTTCGGGCATTCCAAAAAGCGAGACATCCTTGTTGTTTCCGGTTGCATCTCTGGTTTCAAAACCATATGGTTTTTGGGGTAACGAGGCCGAATAGGCACCATGAATTTCAATTCCGATGTTCCCGGAATAGATATTTCCCGGATCAGCAGGTTTATTCAGTTTACCGGGTCCGTTGAAAATAACTTTCATTGAACCCGAAACCTTGTATGTATCCGGAATAGTTACTCCATTGGTGCTAATGACCACAAGAGGCAGATTGGAAGAGCTTATTCCGGGTACCTGAGAAAAAACTGAATTAGTCAGAAAGAACAGGGAAATGAGTAAACAGATAAATTTAAAATTCATCAGGAAGTCGAGGTTTGGTTTAGTTAAAATAGTTCTGTTTTGAGCGAAGGGTGATTTTTAGATTAGCCCCTATTTCCCTGCTGTTCGAGGTTGATTTGTCTTACATCTAATTATCGATGAATATTTTTGATTGGATTAATATACATATCTGTTGCAAATGGCTTGAAGTCATGACTGTCAGCGACTTTCTTCAGACCAATCTGAGCCGATTTTAAAGTCTTGCTTGTGATTGGTATGCCACTCATATCGGATAAAACATAACTGAGTAATTTTTCGTGTGGGTCGCCGAATGGCAATAAGTTTGCGATATCCTCTTCAGCAATAATATCAGGTGTCAGTCCATTTACAAAATCCGAAACTCCAAGTTTATTTGCATATTTGACAACAATAGGCTGCATGGCCCACTTTGATATGGCAACCCCATTGGCATCAGTATCATCAAATGTTGCAGAACCAACGTATTTCCCAACCGTATTGATTCCAACAACTTTCACATTCATATATGGTTTCAGTCCGTTAATGAGCAATTCACTGGCTGAAGCGGTATTGTCTGAAACAATGATGTAAATTTTCTGCAGATTGAGGGAATTTATTGACGCAGCAGGATTTTTAGCTGTAGCTGAAATTGTGTTTGTAAAATTATCGGTGAGCGCCGACAGGCCGTACTGTCCTACCAAATAATTTTGGAGATTGGTATTGTACTGCGAAGAAGCAAATACTTTTGATGCATCGGTTCCATAGATCATACTTGCCAGATAAACACTGCTCTGAACAGATCCGCCACCGTTGTATCGTAAATCGAGCACCATCTGTTGTACATTCGCATCCTTGAATGTCTTGAAAACACTGTTTAACTGAAGGTCAAAATCGGAATTAAACCCATTATAAACCAGGTAGCCGACTATCTGGTTATTGTAAATAAAAACAGTATCCTTGTTGATTGGATTTTCCTGCAAGTCAATGGCAGTCATAGTTACCGTTCTGCTATTTGGAGTAATCGTAGTGTTTGTAATGGTTGCAAACCCCAGTGTGTAATTTTCTGAGTTAATAAGCAGCGTCTGATAGTTTGAAACCGTGAGTTGCTGATCATTGACCTTCAGGAAAATATCACCCCGTTTCATTCCGGCAGCTTCAGCGGGCGAACCTTTAACTATATATCGAACAAAACCGAAAATATCGCCATTGGTTCCTATTCGTCCGAGCATAAAATCATACCCCATGGTTTTAGAAGTTCCACTGATCCAATCAGTAATGGTTTTTGAGTTGTCAACCAGAAACGACCACTTATCAATTTCGCTGTGTTTATACAACAAACTGGTAAACAATTCCTGTGGGTCAGCATGCTTATTCAGCATACGGTTTAAACTATCCTTAATCAGGTACTTTTCGTCTGAAAGGCCTGTGACTACACCATTCCACAAATAATAGTCATGAAGTCTATTCCATACAAAAGCATTTACTTCGTTAGCTGCGGGAATAACTACCGGAACTGGGGCCGGATCTTTTTTACATCCGAACGATACCAGAATTGAAAATACAATAATTGAAATGATCCTTAGATATATGCTTGTTTTCATGTGAATTGTTTTAGAAGAACATCGTTTGCTGCAAAATTCGAAGGTCAAAGTAAATAAAATAGCATTGACATAATTAACCCGGCAGCTATAAGTATTGCAAAATTAACGAATAAATGTTTACGAATATTGTGGCTGCCAAGCGAAACTGCATAGATCAATTTTAATAGATTGTTGCTGTTGGTTGCATTGATGATGGCAAGTACAATTGTCATCTGTTCAATTCCGGTTTTTTGCTGAAGAAGGTTCATTAAAAACGGATCGATATCAGTTACGCCCACAACATAGGCCAGCCCAGCTATCCCGGCACTTCCGTAACTTTTCAGAACGAAATCAGTTACCAGAGCAAAAACTACGAATAAAACTCCGAAGATGGCTGCCGTCCTGAATTCCAATGGATTCTTATTTGAGTCCACAATAATCCCCCGAAGATTTCCAGAATCATTCTTCTGATCTTTCCCAGAAGCAAATTTCGAAAGAATTAAGGTGACCAAAAACATGACCAGGAATGGAATAGCCAGTTGAATAGCCACTTGCGGATAGAAAAGGAATGCCAGAAAAAGAATCCGCAAATACATCATTCCATTGGCAATCATAATAGCCGAAACTGTTTTAGATTCTGCCAATCCCTGTTTTTCTTTTCGGGCCAGAATCACCGTGGTTGCAGTACTGCTGTAGAGACCGCCTAATATGCCTGTCAGAAAAATTCCTGAATTAGGAAAAACAAATTTTTTCAGGAGATAGCTTGCATAGGAAATACCCGAAACCACCACAATGGCAAGCCATAAATGAAATGGAGAAATAGGTATTTGTGCTGAAATGTTTTCTACCGGAAGCAGTGGTAATATGATGCCGGCAAAAGTGATAAACTTGGCAAGTGTAATAAATTCCTCTTCCGACGCCTTTTTCGAAAGGGAAATAAAATCACTTTTCATTTCGGTAATCATCAGAATAGCAACTATAAACGACAATACTAACCAAACAGGTTGGGTGAAAACCATGATTGGAAGGCAATACGTCAGCAGTGCCAGAATCGTAGTGGTCAATCCAAACTTTCCGTTTTGTGCGATTTTCTGATGGTACTGAATGCCGAGCAGAATGCCCGTCAAGACAAATCCTACCAAAAATGGAACATAACGGACCGGATCTGCAATGAACAACACATATGCCAACAAACCGATAAAGGTAAATGTACGGTCTGTTCCAAAGAGAAGATCTTCGTTCTCATTGATGTGGTGCCGTCTTTGCTCCAGCCCGATAAGCAAAGAGAAAATCAATACCAGAAAAAATTTGATAAATGCTTCAGGAATATGGTTCAGAATTTCCATGTGCTTTTATTTGTTTGAAAACAAAGATAATCAAAAGTCAGTAAAAGTTTCCGGAAAGCCCAAAGTGGCTAAAATTCAGATTAAAAAACCCAGCGAATCCCCTGCCTCATTAACAAGTTGGGAACTTTAATTACTCCGGAATTCAAATACTCCGAACTTAAATTTGAAAATGACAAACAATCTGTTACTTTTGTCGCCGATTCGGTCTGTAGCTCAGTTGGTAGAGCAGCTGACTCTTAATCAGCGGGCCCTGGGTTCGAATCCCAGCAGACCGACTTAATCATCGAGCACCTACACATTTATTTGAGTAGGTGCTTTTTTCTTGTACCTGTAATGCCAATTAAAAAAGTATTGCATCTGCTTCCTCAGATTACCCTGATTGCATTTTAGGTGACAACAATTTTTGAAAAATGGAGCTCACTATCGTCATCCTATATTTCCTTTTCAACGTTCAGTGTTCTATTAATATTCGGTCTTAGTGGAATCTAATTTGGTTTGTCCCATCAATGTTGATTGGGTAAACGCAATCAATAAAATGATTGTACAGCGTTCTTCATTTTATCATTAATTTAGTTATTGCTCGTTAAAAATGATTTTGCTTTAATAACCTTTCCTGATAAGTCAAAATCTTCATCACCAAAATTTACGACAATCCTTTTTCCGGAAGAGAAAACCGATTCCTGAACTTTGTGGTCTTCTGTTACAAACCGGTGTGAAACCAGCTCGTCGGTTGCAATTAGCTGCAGCCACGGAGCAATTTTTTTATAGCTGTTGATGAAAGTGTATTTATATTCCTGCCAGCGTTCCCGATCTAAATTCCAAAGTGGGGCCGAGCCATAAAGCATATTGAACAGATCCTTTTTCCACCAGATTTCAGGGGTATGATGATTGCCATCTTCCCAACGCCATGAAGTAACCACAGCATCGTGATATACCAGATCATACAAAGGAACGCGGGTGTATTCGTTGATCGAGTATTTCAGGTAGGTATCGTTAGCAACACGGCTGCCAACCATTTGGGTCGGGCGCGGATTGCTTCTCCAGTCACCGGTATAATAAATGGTTCCTTCCTTTTCAATTCCAGAGCTCCACCAGGTTCGCTGCAAAGTCATCATGCCATGAACGTAAGCTAAATGCGCATTGGCAAATTCCGAGCCCCATTCTCCCCCTACATAGAGATTGTACTTATCTTCAATTATCTGAAGGTTTTTGACTACCGCCTCAACAAATTGCTGACGGGTAAGCGGATGTTCTTTAGAGTAACATTCGAACAGTCCGTTGGCTGTATAAACGTCCAGAAAGAAGGTTTCATGTGGATATTCCTTCAGTTTGTTATCGATTTTGCGATAAATTTCAGGGCGAATAGCCACCGGACAAATGGTGTGCCCAAACTGGTTAAAGTAAGTTTTGCCGTCACTTTTGCGGGCTGCCAGCTGGTTGAATTTTCCGGGATAAACGGTATGAGCAAAGCGCATTGGGCCATGTGGATCCACTTCATACGATGCAGTATCGCGGGTTTTTAAATCAGTGAACAATTCATAGCCGCCTGTGGCATAGCCCAGTTCTTTCAGTTTAGTATCGTAACCAATTTCTGGATAAGGCGTGTGGTTGGCATCCCACAGGAACAGCGCTTTTTCGATGCCCGATGCTTTCAGTTCTTTGGCAAATTCAACCTCACGGGCTTTGTCCCAGACATAAATTTGCATACCACCCAGCATTTTTTCCATCGCAGGGAAGCGTTTCTGCTTTTCCTTTAGCGTAATCACCTGGTTCTTTTTCCAGATGTAATCGCGGTAAGTTTTCGCTTGAGCCACATACCCACCTTTATCGAAAAAATGGTAGGTGATTTTCCTGATGGATCCGAATTTTTCCATGGAGGACAGCCAAACCGGCGAGAAAGTGATCAGACCATATTCTCTTTTGGTTCGCAGTGCCGCATCATATGGCGTTTCGAGAACGGCCATGTAACCGGACTCAAATTTACTGTCAGTTACGCCTATCCAGGCCATTGAAAGACCGCCGCCACAGAAATAGGTAACACCGTTTCCGAGTGGATATTTTTGATCATCTACAGGCAGTAACAGTCCTCCTCCGTCAGTTTCGAGCAGGTAATGATTTTTATCCGGCGTTTTAAATGCAGCTGGAAAAGCAAGCTCTTCAAATGTCGTTTTCGGATCGGCACTCAGGTTAATCTCCAAGGCCGATGATTCATTCAGGATAAAATTAACTTCAATATCGAATTTTCCTGATAGCAAAACCTTTAGGGAATTGCCAATTTGTGCGGCGTTTTTTACTGTAAACTGATCTTTTAGAGCTGACTGCTCCCAGACTTTATTGCATCGTTTGTCAGTAACCGAAAGCAAGGCGGTCTGATCGTCAAACCGGACTTCCAGATTTGCGTCTGAGAGGATCCAGACTTTCGCATTAATCGGTTGACAGATAAAAAGAAAGACAACACACATCACAACAAACCGCCAAGCAATTTTGGGATAAAAATAGGTTTTCATTGGTTAGGATTGGTTTTATCAAAACAGATTTAGTCCTTATTGGATTTGTAAAACACAGGCATCATTGGCTTTTATTTTAACCCCTGATTTCTCGGGTGTATTCCCATATAGCACCTTTTGAATTTTCCATCCGCTTTTAAATGACAAGGTTACATCTCGGTCTTCCGGAGAATAATTTACCAAAACGATAACTTTTTCAGTAGCCGACAAGTCATGTTCGGTGATGCCAACCAATGGATCGTTTTTGGTTACTGCGCGGTTTTTATCAATGATTTCAGCCGCAATGGTCTGATAGATTTTCCAGCATTCAGCCGGGTTTTCAGTGAAAGCTCCTGGAGTGTTGGTCAGGTTCATTTCCATCGGCATAGCCAGAAAGTATATTTTCCCTTTACCATACGAATTCACTGTAAACAAAGGATTTCCATCGGTTTCGTGTGCCAGCACTTTGGCTGTTGTAGCTTTGATATTCAATTTTCGTCCAGCGTTCATTGTAAATGGTTTGATTGTTCCATCGTTTGAAATGAAGTTGACTGAAGCATTCCTGTTTTGACTGGTAACCACTTCGATTCCGGCAGGTTCCAAAAAATGAGAAAGAAAACCCTGATCAAACGAAATGTATAAGATTGCGCCATCTTTGACTTTTTCCAGAATGCCCAGCCAATCGGTGCGGTTCATCAGCGATAAGCCTTTAATTGAAGGTAAAATATAGAGTGGAGCATCTTTGATGGGTTGGTTGGCGTGTTGAAATTCAATATCGAACCCAGCTTGTTTGGCCAGAATGAAAGCTGAATAGGCTACACCCCATTGGTCCTGGCCATCGGTTAGAATACAGACAGCCTCCTTTTTTCGCTTCGGAAGTGATTCAAATGGAAGGCCATCCAGAAATTTACGGAATTTGCTGATTTCATCAACAACTGGTTTTGGGGTACGGTCGGTTTTGAAAAGTCCCAGATCGCGCTCAACAGCAGCCCACTCATATGGCGGAAAGTTAAGTTGATTCTGGTCGTAAGCACACCACCACATCAACCCATGACAATCCTGCGCCCAGTTGTTGAAAAGGATGGAACGTAAAAATCCTGTTTTTGAGAACTCGTTGGCTTCCATTGGACCCATGATTCCGGTTTCCTCTACCAGACAAGGTTTGCCACCAATGTCGCCGTACATGCGGGTTTCGGCTGCCGAATGCATGATGGTTCGGATCGTATTGGCCGGATCCTGATTGGTATGAGGTGTCCAGAACGGATACGGATGTGTGGTCAGCAAGTCATTCAATTCCGCCTGATCCTGAATTTTCCATTTGGCGTCATTTCCGGAGGAAAGACTGTGCATGCCTGAAACAACAGTGTGTGTCTGATCTTCGGCCCGAATTGCATTGGTGATCGAAGCTGTCCAGACATAGGCAACCTGCGAACTTTCAACTTCTTCCATTACATTGCATTCATTTCCTAAATCCCAGGCCAGAATAGCCGGATGATTTTTAAACTCATGCACCATATTTCGAACCATCTTGACTTGCCACATCATCGAAGTCGGATCGGACAAAATCTTATGGCCTTCCAAAGCTTGCGGAATAAAAAGCTCGCCACTCATCCATCCTGTCACCAGCCCAACAACCAATTTGATGTTGTATTTCTGAGCCAGGTCGGCAAATTGTTTGAAATGAGCCATCATTTCCAGACTCATTCCATCTTTTCCAGGACCAAAGCCGGGAAGAGGGCCATCCTTGAACCGGATTTCCTTCAAAGAACCACCTCCGCTGTAAAACTGATAGATCGGCTGGAAGTCGGGCCAGATTGGGAATACTCGGATCATTTGCATTCCGGCATCCGAAATTTGTTTCAGGTCGGCTTCAACCACATCTGGTCGCCAGTCTTTCCACATGTTGGTTCCGGCGTGCGATGCCCAGTAATTGCAGCCGAGTGCAAATTTGCCAGGCTCAGTCAATGAAATTGGAGTTTGTTTTTGAGCAGATGTTCCGGTAACAGCAGCAAAAAACAAAAGCATACAAATCAGTCGTTTGAGGAGATTTGTGATGGGTAGAATGGATTGCAGGTTCATGGTTAAGTTGGTTTGTTTGGGTTTGATCTATACAATTCTTTGATTGTACTGTACTATGCTGCTAAGAAACTGCTTTTTTCACAGAATTTGAAAATGTTAGGGAACACATATTAATTCAACCTGTTTTTGGATTAATTCCGTCTATTGTTTATGCAAATAGCAAATCATTTTTTTAATAATTTCAATTTTACTTGTACGTACAAGTAAAATTATTTTTATCTTTGTTCAAAATCAGAATTCAACCTAAACCAGACTCAATCTAATATTTGAAAATGAAATTGAACTTCATTAAGATTACTTTGACCTTAATCACAATTACGATCAGTACATTCAATTCTTTTTGTTCTGACATTTTGGAAGTACTTCCATTGACCAACAAAATCATCCTTGTACATTTTGACGATGGTTCGGTAACATACCCCAACACATTAAAAATAAGTCGGTTGAATGTGACAGAAGCCGATAAAAAAAGCACCTGGACCTTTTCAAGTATCGATGATGCCGAATTCCAAACAGCTACAAACCCGGCATCTCTGGGCCGTAAAAGTAAAGGGACGGAGTTCGTAAGAGATGCGCCATGGAGCAATACAGCCAATGCTTTCGATCCAAGAACAAAGCCATGGGCTTCGGAACACTGGATTTACCTGGTTTTCGAAAAGGAACTGA
>SESF01009056.1_pt1 | contig 11904 bp, 8 predicted proteins | sample 3171521 | NCBI WGS metagenome assembly SESF01 (sample SAMN10866945, study PRJNA518727) | freshwater metagenome | biome: subpolar coniferous forest; feature: holomictic lake; material: water; isolation source: holomictic Lake 227, 6 m and 8 m depth | place: Canada: near Kenora, Ontario | collected...
CTGGCTATTCTGCAACCCAAATGACTGATCCAGGGGAACCCATCCAATTCCTTCATACCACACTTCGCACCAATCGTGCAAATTGACCTCTCCGGGATGAAGCATCCATCCGCTCTGCCATTTGACGGGAATTCCCTGCGATCTGGCCAGGGTCATAAATAATAATGTTTGCATTCCGCAGTCTCCATGACGGCGCTCCATCACAAAACCGGGAATATCCGGCATGATACTATACTCCAGTGCAGAAGCCCAGGTGACGGAATCATCGATCCATTGATAAATCTTTCTTACCTGAAGTAAAGGATTAGTCTCACCTTTTAAAATATTTTTAGCCAATGACTTGATTCTATCATTAAAAATAATCTGAGGAGGTCTTTCGGCCGTATTTTCTTTGTAAAGATTGCTCTCCTTCTGATACGGCCGGATCATTTCAGGTTTTAACTGATAGGATTGTGAATAGGAAGTCAATTCAATCTCCGTATGGAATAAAACAGGCTGATCGGCCACTGCAATTTTTTCAAGGTAAACAGATCTTTGCAGGTCAGTGGCCGGAGAGAGTCGGTTTTTAACAGGATCGGTCGAGATTAAGAGGATGTCTTTTTGCCTGTCGTGGTTCTCGCGTGGATAAGGCATCCAGCATTTGACAGTATCGCCGGCAGGGACGGCATTAGCATGGACTTTTATGGTGTAGGAAAGTTTCATTCTGACTGGTTTGACTGGGTGCCCGGCGTTGGCTGTATCCTTTAATACTGCAGTTGTGTGAGCTAGTTTGAACAAGGGAAATGTATCCCTGACTTCGCCATGAATCCTTTTGTACATGTTTGAATAGGTGGTATCCAGCCGTAAAATATTGCTCACACAATTTTTAAAGTATCTCTTTTGACCATCCAGGACCAGATAGTCCAGCTTATGCATCTTTTCGAGCCTGAGCAGATCGTCCTTATCCATGTATAGTTGATATTTACTCATTTTGACTAAAACATCACTGTCTTCGAGGGTATAATCCTGCCTGATCCGGTAAATCATTTCCAGGATCGAGTCAACTTTGGCCTTCTCCCCGGAAGACAGGTTGTAAGATTTGAGTATTTCCTGCGCTACTTCGGATGCCTCTGTAATTTCGCCATTAGCAAGCAGTTGTTCAGCATAAGTATATGCTTTATGTCCGGGTCTGAAATTACATCCGGCAAAAAATACAACAAGAAAAGCTACTGCTATAGAAAATCCTTTAAAGCTGGTCATACGCTAAAAATAATTAAAATTTCTCGTCTAGCCTGCAAAACCGGTAACCTTTACCGGTCAGAAATCCGAGCAATTCGTCCAAGCGGTTGTAAAATTTGTCGGTTCGTAGCGGGGATGTCCCCAGGTGTATCAAAATGATGGTTCCGTTGAGGTTCGATGGATCGGATGATTCAAATTTCTTCAGATCTGTCATGATTTGTTCTGAAGAGCGGTAATTAGCCATATCGGGTGTGGTGTAATCTGCATTCGTCCTGATGCCGGGTGTGAAATTGACCGTCGTCAGTCCCATTTGTCCAACCCATGAAACCGTCTTTTTGTTATAATATTCGTAAGGTGGGAGGAATAATTTCGCTTTCGGGCTTTCAATGCCAAAAGATTTCATTGTCTCATAATTTGCCCGCAGATCGGTTTCGAAATCTTTTTGCGATACCAGTGTCGAGTCTCGCTTATCCCAGTCAGCATAAAGGAGATGATGGTTTGAATGCGCCCCCAGATAGTGCCCGTCTGATATCAATTTCCTGATAAGATCTTTGTTTTGTTTGTTCCTATAAAAATCTCCGGTAAAGAAAAAGGAGCCTTTTGCGTTAAATTTCAGGAGTGATTTTTCAATTTCGAAACCGCCTTCTCCAAAATCATGCGCAGAAAATATCAGATAAATCTTTTTCTCTTTGGAATCCCTTCTGACAAGAGCCCCCTGGCTGTCATAGGAATTTCCGGAAAGTGATTCATGGATGCCGTTAGCCTCTAACGAAGAGAGTAAAAAACTCAGGCTTGCGGTACCGTCCATAGTTGGTTCATTAGTAGAATAATCCCCGTTGTCGTCGTGATAGACGGCCTGTCCTCCCTGAAAGGCGGAATAGCTGTCAGGCCGGAGAAGTCGGATTCCCAGCAAAGATTTATAGATCTGCTGGTAAACGGGGCCATCCACCAATCCGCCGAAAGTAGTTTGCCTCAGCCAGTAAGTAATTGCCGAGTGAGGATCCTCAGGGAAATCCCCGGCGACCGGCAATCCACAGATCATGGAGGTACCCCAGGGGTTGCAGCCGAAAAGCCAGTCGGTCAAAGCAACCTCCATGGCTTCAAATTGTTTGTCGCCGGAAATCTGACGGTAGAGTCTGGCCTGAGTAGCAGCCGCAACAACCAGATTGTTCGAGCACCAGATAAATGGCACACCGATCCGGAAAGGGTCATCTTTGGAGAATTGCTGAAGAGCGGTTAACCCCTGCTTCATATATGCCGTAAATTTTTTGGAGATGACGCTGTCGCGGGATTGCGCCAACAGGACATGCCCCAGATTTACGAAGGGATAATACTGATAATGCCTTGCACGGTGAAGCTCCATCCAGGGGGTCACCTGCTCCAGTTCGCCATATTTTGCGGCTGACTTTTGGTCGTCGGCGGATTGTCCAGACTGAAAAAGGGAAGCAGCTGCCAGCTCCATGTCGTCGACCCAGTTTTCTTCTTCATAAAAATAAGGTGACACTACGCAGGCCGTCTGGCAATTGCCCGGATCCGAAAGGGCGAATTCCCATGCCTCTCTGGCTTTTTTCAATAATTTTTCTGACAGTGCCGCATCTATTTTGCTGAATACGCGGGCTCCCAAGGCAAATGAAGAGCTGAATTTAGCGGCAATGGAGGCCACACCCGTGGTTCTGTTACGGTGGATACCTGTTCCCTGTGGTTTCCCGGTTACGAAATAAACGGGTCTGAATTTTTTGCCGAAACCATATGAGGTAGTGTCTTTGTTGGGGAGTCTGTACCCGCGATGATCCCTGTCGTCGGCAATTTGATAATACATTTCATTTTTTTCGGGATTCATCTTCAGCAGCCATTCGAGTCCCCATCTGGCTTCATCCAGAATATCCGGAATCCCGTTTGCTCCAGGCAGCCCTTTCGCATTGAAATGATCCTGATAGACCGAAGGATTCTGCTGGTAGGCGAAAAGCATCTGGTAGATGGCATTGGCAGACGTAAGTGTATATTGAAGGTAATCTGATGCATCGTGCCATCCTCCTGTTACATCCAACCACTTTCCTGATTTGGAAGGATGGTCGACAATGATTCCGTCTGCGGTATGACAAGAGTCATTCAGGAAGGGATTGAACCCGCAGCGCTGTTGTCTCATATATTGAAGAATGAAGTCCGAAGTCCCTTTATATACTAGGGGTGAGACTTCAAAGGAAGGGGAAGTCGCACCTGAAGCTTCCAGGTGGTATCCGCCCGGTTGTACTACAGATGAGAAGTTGAGGCGGAAGGCACTTTTTTGTCCCCACATGGATCCATCAGCCCGTTCAGGCACACCCTCGTAGACTATATTTCCAGTTAGATTATTGATCAGACTGAACCTGTTTGGCTGAATATTCTGATCGCTCATTAACACGGCAATTTTCAGTCCATTAGGCAGATAGCCCAATTGATTGATGCGTATCAACTCATGCCCCGAGCCAATTTTTACGACGCATAAAGCCAACAGACAAATCCAGTAAAATCTAATCATGGCAAAGAGATCAATTCATGTGAAATCCAGTGCAAGCGAATATCAAAATTAGCCTAAAAAACTAATATTGCAACATTGGTCATACATGTTATATAATACCTGTAATATATTGATATAATTTCTATCTTTACAATAGAAATACACTCATGGAAACTTTCACGGCGATGATGAAAGATCATTTGGGTATTCCATCCGACAACTGAATAACGAAGGTGAACCGGGTGAAATGAAATTCAAAAATAGTAGCGTGATATTAATTGCTGACAGTGGGTCAACCAAATGTGCCTGGAAGTTGATCGCAGGAAATGGGACGATGAGTGAATTTGTTACGGCTGGTATCAATCCATTTTTTCGTACGACAGAATCGATTTATGAGGAGTTATTGAAGGAATTATTACCGTTTACTTCCCAACCGGTTAACGACATTTTCTTTTATGGATCGGGTATAGTAAGTGAGGCTTCAGGTAATATTATTAAAGTAGCTCTTGCGCGTTTGTATCCGGAAGCCCGGATTCAGCTTTATAGCGACGTCCTGGCAGCTTCCCGTTCTCTTTTTGGCACTTCCAAAGGAATTGCCTGTATTCTGGGCACGGGCTCAAATGCCTGTCTCTATGATGGTGAAAAGGTGACGGGAGGGATTTCCCCGCTAGGTTTTATACTTGGGGATGAAGGTAGTGGTGCAGTATTGGGAAAGAAATTGATTGGAGATTATTTTAAGGAGGTGATGCCCCTGGCTTTGAGGTTAAAGTTCGAAGAAAAGTACCATCTTACGAAGGAGGAATCGCTGCAAAGAGTCTACAAAACGGAGAGGCCTAATCATTTTCTTGCCTCTTTTACACCCTTTCTCTCGGAGGAGTTAAAGGAAAATTATGCCCATGATCTCGTCAGCAACAGCTTCACGGAGTTTTTTGACCGGAATGTTACCAGGATAGCCGATTATAAAACCTATCCGATTGGTTTTGTAGGGTCTGTTGCCTGGTATTTCAGGGAAATTGTGGCAGAAGTGTGTTCGAAGTACCAAATGAAATGTGTAGCAATAAGGCGCGAGCCGATGGAAGGACTGGTCAATTATCATCTAGGTAAAAACATTTAAGCGGAATATGATGAATACTGTAAGCATTACCGAACAAGATTCGTTCTACAACGACTTAGAGAAAATGTCGGTGAAGGATTTACTTCTAAAGATTCATGAGGAGGATAAGAAGATTCTGCCTGCCATCAGTCTGGTAATGCCCCAGATTGAGATGCTGGTTGAAAAAATCTATCAGCGCATGAAAAACGGTGGAAGACTTTTCTATATGGGAGCCGGTACCAGTGGACGATTAGGAATATTAGATGCATCTGAGATCCCGCCTACTTTCGGCGTTGGTTATGGCTTGGTGATCGGCATGATAGCTGGCGGAGACAAAGCCATCAGAAAGGCTGTCGAATCCGCCGAAGACGATGAGGAGATGGGTTGGAAGGAGCTGGAGAAGATGGAAATCAACGAATTGGATACCGTCGTTGGTATTGCGGCATCAGGTAGAACGCCCTATGTGGTCGGGGCAGTAAAAAGGGCCAGAGAGCATAAGGTGCTGACGGCCTGCATCGTCAATAATCCTGGCAGTATCCTGGCTAAGAATGTGGATATTGCCATTGAAGCCATCGTCGGGCCAGAGTTTGTGACAGGAAGCACCCGGATGAAGTCCGGCACTTCTCAGAAATTGATATTAAACATGATTACCACTTCCGTGATGATAAAATTGGGAAGGGTAAAAGGCAATAAAATGGTCAACATGCAGCTGACCAATCAAAAATTAGTTCACAGAGGAACCCGAATGATCGTGAGTGAGCTTGGATACAGTGAAGACAAAGCCAAGCGCCTGCTCCTGCTGCATGGATCCGTTAATGAAGTGCTGAAGGCCGCAAGGAATGAGACTTGAAAAAGAGACCTGAGATAGGAGACTTGAGACCTGAGATATGAGAAAAGAGACATGATATATTAGAAAAGGCCGCCCACAATGGACGGCCTCTTATTTATAAATTATTCAAGATTCAAAGATCGGCTACTTCAATCCCGTTCTTCACTTCATAACCTGCTTTAAAAGGTCTGGGATTTCACTCGGGATCTTAGCCACTTTTACGCCGACTTGCTCGAACGCCTTAATTTTCTCCTCCGCAGTACCGCTTCCGCTGGAAATGATTGCTCCTGCATGACCCATCCTTTTCCCGGGAGGAGCTGATTGTCCGGCAATAAATGCGACAACAGGCTTAGTAACATGTTCCTTAATATACTGTGCTGCGCGTTCTTCAGCATCCCCACCAATCTCACCAATTAATACTATCGCTTCTGTGGCAGGATCGTCCTGGAACATCTGGAGCAGCTCGAGATAATATAATCCGGCGACCGGATCCCCACCAATACCGACGCAGGTACTTTGGCCGATTCCATTGCTGGTAAGCTGGTACACCATTTCGTACGTCAGTGTGCCGCTACGGCTCATGAGTCCAACATTGCCTTTCAGAAAGATATTTCCCGGTAGGATGCCAACGAGTGCTTCACCCGGGGAAATCAATCCCGGACAATTAGGGCCGATGAGTTTTGTCCCTTTTTTAGCCAGATAGGGCATGACCTTTACCATGTCGAGGGTAGGAACGCCTTCAGAGATGGCGATCACCAGATCTATTCCGGCTTCAGACGCTTCAAGAATGGCATCTGCTGCGAGATGGGCGGGCACAAAGATAATAGAGGTGTTAGCCCCGGTTGCCTTAATGGCTGCTTCGACGGTGTTGAAAACAGGAATGCCATCCACCTCAGAACCTCCTTTGCCAGGAGAGACACCCGCGACGACATTTGTTCCATAAGCCTTCATCTTGCCGGCATGGAAACTGCCATCCCTACCGGTGATTCCCTGTACCAATAATTTCGTATTTTGATTGACTAAAATGCTCATATATAAGTAAATAAGAGGGTTCTTAATTTTTGTTACACAATTCAATGGCTTTTTGAGCAGCCTGACTCATGGTCTCGACGATTGGCAGATTTGCCTCCTTCAGGATTTCCAATCCCTCTTTGGAATTGGTTCCGGAAAGACGGACTACAATAGGCACCTCAACTTTGATCTTATCCAGTGCAATGATTAGTCCTCTGGCAACGTCATCACAGCGGGTGATCCCTCCGAAGATGTTAATCATGACGACCTTCACATTCTTGTCTGAAAGAATCAGATTCATGGCATCGATTACTTTTTGAGGATTGGAACTTCCCCCGATATCCAGAAAATTAGCGGGTTCACCACCAAAATATTTGATCAGATCGAGAGTTGCCATCGCAAGGCCGGCACCGTTAACCATACAGCCGATCGAACCATCCAGACGAATATAGGTCAACCCTTTCTCCTTGGCATCGATTTCTTTCATCTCATCCTCAGTCGGCTCATTTAATGCTTCGATGGCTGCCTGACGGAACAGGGCGTTATCGTCAAAATTCATTTTACCATCCAGCGCCAATAATTTACCCTCTTCGGTAATTACCAACGGATTGATTTCCACCAGAGAAGCATCAGTATCCATGAATATTCTATACAGCTTCTGGAAAAGATCGGCACCTTGTTTTACCAGGTTGAAATCGCTAAACAGCGCAAAGGCAATCTTTCTGGCAAGAAAAGCGGTCATTCCAAGATCAGGATCTATGATAAACTTGTGAATTGCATCCGGATTATCTTTGGCAACTTCTTCGATCTCTACACCACCTTCGCTACTTGCCATGAAAATTACAGACTTGGAGTTTCGGTCTATGGTGAGACCGACATAAAACTCTGACGAGAATTTAACCCCTTGGGCGATAAGGATTTTTTCAACCTTACAACCCTTGATATCCATCCCGAGAATCTTACCTGCCATTTCTGGCACGTCTTCTTTTGTCCTGGCCAATTTTACTCCACCGGCCTTGCCTCTTCCTCCGACAAGAACCTGAGCCTTAACGACCACAGGAAGACCTAATTTCTCTGCGGCTATTACAGCCTCACCGACAGTATAACAGACTTCCTCTTTGGTGACAGGTATCAGATAGCGGGAAAATATCTCCTTCGCTTGATATTCGTGAATCTTCATATCTATATTATTTGATTAAAATGATTTCAGAAATGAAAAAATTTGATTTTTAGTTAATTTGAATATTTTACTTGAAAAGTTAAGTTCGTGAATTCGACGTGAAATTAAATAAATTTTTAAAAAAGATTTAATTTAGCGCTCCTAATTACTCCTCATGGGCAAGAAAATATTTTCCTTTATTAAAATGTACACGGTGATAGTCATCGGCCTATCGCTTTACGCCTTTGGGGTAACTGCATTTCTAATACCTGTCAAGATCACGGCGGGAGGTGTTACAGGGATCTCCATGTTGATCTATTATTCCACGGGAATCCCTGCTGGATACCCTTATTTTGTCATAAACAGTTTCTTAATCATCCTGGCAATACGAATCCTGGGTACCAGCTTCGGTTTGAAAACATTATTTAGCATGGTGGTCATCTCCATATTACTCAATGTCTTACCAATGTTTATTAAAGAACCACTGGTGAAGGATCTCTTTTTATCCTCTGTTTTGGGGGGCATCCTGGGTGGCGTAGGACTGGGCATCACCTTTAACCAGGGAGGCAGCACAGGAGGTACGGATATCATTGCCATGATCATTAATAAGTATCGAAATATTAGCCCGGGAAGGATCATCATGTATTGCGATGTCATCATCATAACCTCTTCCTTTTTTGTTCTTAAATCGGTAGAGATCCTGGTCTATGGATATGTTACCATGTGGATTGTCGCCTATTCAATTGATGCTTTTCTTACCGGCGCACAACAATCCGTTCAACTTTTTATTTTTTCAGAGAAATACGAGCTGATAGCAGATTTTATTAACACAGAATCCCGTCGCGGATTAACGATCATAGATGGGACCGGTTGGTATACCAAAAAGCAGGTTAAAATAATCATGACGGTTGTTAAAAAGAGAGAATCGCCCCTGATCTTCCAGAAAATAAAAGAGATAGATCCGGAGGCCTTCATCTCGCAAGGATCTGTTATGGGCGTCTATGGAAAGGGGTTTGATGAAATCAGGATATAAATTGAAATTCCCGGAAAGGCTGATAAAAGCCGGAGAGAGATCTGCCAGAAGGAAATATCTGCCCGAGTGGATACTGGGGATTTCGATATTTTTGCTTTTGATCTTCACTTTTTCACGCATCATGTGGTATAACTTTATGATACCAATGGTCGACCCCAAAGAGGACATCCTGCTTTCTGAACCCAGGCTCTTGTATGGCTTGCCTGTAGATTCTTTCCACGTGGAAGAAAATAATTTGAGGATGAACGAGAGTCTGTCCGATATTTTGAAGGATCGGGGTGTTTCCTCCTCGGTAATTGATAAAATAGCCCATTTACCATCAACTGTATTCGATCTGCGCAGGATGAAAACGGGAAACGATTATGCCGTTTTTTATTCAAGGGACTCCCTTCGCAGACCACTGTTCTTCGTCTATTCCGAAAACCCAGTAAACTATTACGTCTATTCCCTGAACATCGATTCCTGCAAAGTAATCGCCAGAAAAAATGAGGTAACAACTAAGAGAAAAATGGCCTCTGGCATAATCAGTTCTTCGCTTTGGAACTCCATGAAGGAAAATAATTTTGATCCGATGCTTGCTATGCAGCTTTCTGAACTATTTGCCTGGAAAATAGACTTCTTTGCCATTCAAAAAGGGGATCATTATACAGTCATTTATGATCAGGATTATGTGAAGGGCGAGCAAATCGGTACAGGCAGAATTCATGCTGCAGTTTTCAACTCATCCGGACAGGATTTTTATGCTATTCATTTTGAACAGGAGGATGGACAGAGCTATTTCGATGAAAAAGGAAAGAGCGTCAGAGGTGAATTTCTTAAGGCTCCGCTTAAAATGTTCAGAATCAGTTCAAGATTCTCAGCGGCACGCATGCACCCGGTACTCAGAATTATCAGGCCGCATTTTGGGGTAGATTATGCCGCTCCAACCGGCACACCAATTTTTTCTATTGGAGATGGCGTAGTTCTAACAAGGGCATACCAAGCTGGAAGCGGAGGTAACTTCATCAAAATCAGGCATAATTCTGTATATTCGACGACTTATATGCACCTTTCAAAATTTGAAAAGGGGATCCAGCCAGGGTCTCGTGTGCGGCAGGGGCAGATTATTGGATATGTGGGAGCAACAGGATTGGCTTCCGGACCGCACCTGGACTTTAGGGTATTTATGAATGGTTTTCCGGTAGATCCTTTAAAAATGAAATCAGAACCTGCAAACCCGGTCACACCGGAGAATATGGCAAAATTTCAACTGATCAGAGACAGGTCCCTGAAAGAACTCAAATCTTCGAAATTAAAGGTTACTTCTTCTTCTCTTCAGCCATCATGACATCCGCTACGAACTGACGGATCTGCTGTTCGTCAGTTTTCTTGCAGATGAGCAGTGTTTTTTGTGACTCGACAACGATATAGTCGTTCAGTCCCTGTATCACAGTTATTTTCTCCTGTGGCATATTGATGATACACCCTTCTGTTTCATAGAGGAAAATCTTGTTTCCGGCAACTGCATTGCCATTCTTGTCTAAAGGATGATTTTCGTAGAGTGATCCCCAAGTTCCAAGATCGGACCATCCAAAATCAGCCGTCAGCACATAAACATTATCAGCTTTTTCCATGATCCCGTAATCGATAGAAATGTTGGGACATTCGGAGTAGGTCTTGTTGATGAAGAAACATTCATCAGGTGTATTGATTAACTTCCTTCCGTTCTCGAACAGGGAATTGACATCCGGTAAATATTTCTCCAAAGCTTTTAGGATCGCAGGGACAGACCAGAGAAAGATTCCGGAGTTCCAATAGAATTCACCTGTATCGACGAACACCTGAGCCATTGCACGATCGGGCTTTTCAGTGAAGGTCTTGACTTTATAAAGATTATTGAATTCGCTAAAATCAATTTTATGGTTAACCTGGATATATCCGTATCCTGTTTCAGGCCTTGAAGGCTGAATTCCTAATGTTAGCAGAACATCTTGATCACTAACAAATTGGAGGCCTTTTTCAATTTCATTAAGGAATTGATCTTCCTTCAGGATCAGGTGATCTGATGGGGAGACTACGATTTTAGCATCAGGACAGATAGTCAGGATCTTATAAGTAGCATAAGCGATACAGGGGGCTGTATTTCTTCTGAGCGGCTCAAGCAGGACCTGAGATTCCTTCAGTTGAGGTAATTGTTCCATTACCAGTTCTTTGTAATTTTCGCTGGTAACGACAAATACATTTTCTGCAGGCATAATCTTATTAAACCGTTCGAAAGTCAGTTGTAACAAAGTTTTTCCGATGCCGAGAATATCGATAAACTGTTTTGGACGGTCTGCCGTACTCAATGGCCAGAACCGGCTACCGATTCCTCCTGCCATGATTACACAAAAGTTCTTATTTACCATGTTTAGGCTATTTTGATCAAAATTAGAACAATTTTTCATAATCAGGTCATTTTGATTTCAAAAGAGAAGTTCATATTTAGTACTTTTATAAAAAAATTCCATGAAGATATTCAACGAAATCGGGAGTTATTTTTTGTTGATGTCACGAGTCTTCAGCAAGCCGGAAAAGACCCGGATTTATTGGCGTCAATTGTTACTTGAGATCGAAAAACTCGGGATTCAGTCGCTTGGGATCGTTGCAATTATTTCAGTTTTCATGGGTGGGATCATCACACTGCAGCTTACTTACAACATGTCCAATCCGCTGATGCCTTCCTATCTGATCGGACTTGGTAACCGCGATACCCTTATTCTTGAATTCTCCTGCACTGTTCTCAGCCTGATGATGGCTGGAAAAGTAGGTTCCAATATCGCCTCAGAAATAGGTAGCATGAGAGTTACCGAACAAATCGACTCTCTCGAGCTAATGGGCGTAAACTCTGCCTCTTTCCTCATTTTGCCTAAGGTGATTGCAGTCGTATTAATGAGTCCTATCCTCTTCATACTTAGCGTTTTCTGCGGTATAGTCGGAGGGCTGATTGCCGGACCAATATCCGGAGTCGTAACCGTTGCACAATATGTGACTGGAATTAAAACCATGTTTGTCCCATTCTATGTAACCTTCTCGATTTTGAAGA
>SESF01032799.1_pt1 | contig 11903 bp, 8 predicted proteins | sample 3171521 | NCBI WGS metagenome assembly SESF01 (sample SAMN10866945, study PRJNA518727) | freshwater metagenome | biome: subpolar coniferous forest; feature: holomictic lake; material: water; isolation source: holomictic Lake 227, 6 m and 8 m depth | place: Canada: near Kenora, Ontario | collected...
TCCTCCCGCAGACGCGCCGTATCGATCAATTCCTTGTTCTGAAGAGCAAGCTGTTTAATCGCATCTGCCAACGCCAGATGGGTGCGTAAACGCGCCAACAAAATCGACGGCTTGATCGGTTTAAAGATATAATCAACCGCCCCGATTTCAAAGCCCCGCGCCTCATCCTCGGCTTCATCCATTACAGTCAAAAAAATCACGGGGATGTCACGGCTTGCCTCATTGCTTTTAAGCGCACGGCAAACCTCGTAACCATCCATACCATCCATCATGATATCAAGCAGAATCAAGTCGGGAGGCTCCCCCGAACCGACGATATCCAACGCCTGCTTGCCGTTGGACGCTTCCTTAACAAGATAATCCCGACTGAGCGTTGATTTGATGATGGCAAGGTTCAGCCGTAAGTCATCAACCACCAGGATCGTCTTCTTGCGTTCGGGATTGAATGCCATAAAGTTGTCCCAATATTGAAATAAAGGCCCTCGAAATCGCACCGTTCGCTATTGTGCTCGATAAAGCCATACTCTGGCAAGCCCGGTGTTTGGGGCCACACGCATTGCAGTCTTTACAATACCGCAAGAAATGGGTGAAATAGGCGGAGACTGCCCTGAATGGCGGCCCCCGAATAACGGACGGATCGATGCCGAACCTGTTGATCTTCGACGTGGCGGACACCGTCCTGGCCCTGGCGACGGACTTGGTTCAAGAAGTCTTGCCCCTGCCTTTGCTCAGTCGCCCGCCCCATCTACCCGCTTTGATCGAGGGCTTTTTCAACTTGCACGGTCGAGCCGCCACGGTGATCCGACTTGACCGTTTGCTCGGGTTGAACGGCCGGGGCGCCGCACTCTATGCACCGCTGCTGCTTTTGCGGCCGGGTTCAATCGGCACGGGTGATGCGCCGTTGGCCCTCCTGGTTGATTCGGTGCGTACCGTTCGAACGATCGACGCGCACGCATTGCTGCCGGTAACCGAACAGAATACTTTTAACGGCTGCATTGCGGCGGAACTGGCCGAGACGACCCCGCCGACCCATCTCCTCTCACTCAACCGTCTGTTGTTGGAGCACGAGCGCCAGTGTATCCGAGAGCATCAGGCCGTTGCCCGGCGGCGCGCCGCTGAACTCGGGGTATCGGCATGAGTGCCGGGCTTTCACCGATCTTACCGACCACACTGGATCCCGGCTTCGGCCAGCTCAAGGATCACATTATCGGCTTGACCGGGCTTGCCTATTATGAAGACAAGAACGATGCTTTGGCCGAACGAGTCACCCGCCGGATCAAGCAAAGCGGGACTGTCGATTGTTCCGGATACCTTGATCTTTTAGTGTCGGAGCCGGCGGGACGGCGTGAACTCGATGCGTTGATTGCCGAACTGACGATCGGTGAAACATTCTTCTTTCGCTATCCCGAACAGTTTGAAGCGCTTCGCACCACCATCCTGCCCGACTGCATCGAGCGTAACGGGGCGGAGCGGCGGTTGTGCATCTGGTCGGCCGGTTGTGCGACCGGAGCCGAGCCCTATTCCCTGGCCGTGCTGATTCACGAATTGCTCGGACCGCAACTGGATAGCTGGGACGTTACCATTCTGGCGACCGACATCAACCGCGAGTTTCTGGCGCTGGCCAAAATCGGCCGATTTGGCGGCTGGGCCTTGCGCTCGCTGAGCGACAGCCGGCGTGCCGAATTGTTTGATGAAGACAAGGGTCAATGGCAGTTGCGGAATCCCTATCGCACCATGGTCAACTTTGCGTATCACAACTTGATCTCGATGACAGATGGCGGATTTGCGCCCGAAGGCTATTTCGGGTTTGATATAATTCTCTGTCGCAATGTTCTGATTTATTTCGATCGTGAGACAATCCAGGCATTGTTACCGCGGCTGTCAGAAAGTTTGCTGCCCGGGGGCTGGCTTTTGGTCGGTTCCTCTGAACCGAACGAGGATTTCGACCGGGTCTTCACCACGGTCAACGCGCCCGGTACCACCCTGTACCGCAAGTCGCCTCCGGCGTCCCTTTTGCCGACGGGAATCGCCAAGCAACCACAGCCGCCACATCCGGTCCGCCTGCCACGCCCGTTGCGCTCGGTGCGCCCTCCGCCGGCCCGGCGCCCGCCTCCCCTGCCGCCGGCCGCGGTTTCAAATCCGCCTTCGCTGGCCTCGATTGTCGATTGCGCCAATCGCGGGTGCTGGGACGAGGCGCGACGGGCCTGTGATCGTAGTCTTGCCGCCGACCCCATGAATGCGGTGGTTCATTATTATTCCGCACTGATCCATCATCACAATGCGGCGCCGGCTGAGGCGGAACAAAGCTATCGCAAGGCAATTTATCTCGACCGCAATTTTGCCATGGCTCATTTCCAGCTCGGCGCTATTCTGGCCGAACGTGCGGATCATGCCGGCGCCCGAAAGGCGCTGCTCAACGCACAGCGCGTACTGGAAGCGCTTCCCGATGTGGCCGGACTGCCGGCGGGGGACGGCTTAACCGCAGGGGATTTGCGCAAGATGGTCATGCTGCGGCTTGAAGGGAGAGCCCGCTCGTGAGCCGGCGCACCCCCACCGGAGAAATCGACCGGGCCGATGTTCACCACCGCCCGGCCCGGTCCGTGACGGTGTCGGTTGATGAACCGGACCGAGCATCCGCGCGGATTCAGCACATTCTGACCGAGCGGACCCGGCGCATGGCGAAAGCAGCCGCGGACCGGACCACGGAAAAGACGGTGGCGCTGCTGGTCTGTCGGGTCGGGACTGAACGCTATGCCCTCCCGCTGGCCGAAGTGGTCGAAGTCGCAACACTCGGAACTCTGGCGCTACCGCCGCGCTCTCCGCCCGCCCTGCTGGGCGCCATGAATTTGCGCGGCGTGATTTATCGAGTCTTCGACCTGGGCCGGTTGATCGCGCTTGAAGGCAGCGCCGAACCGGGCGGACACGTCGTGATTCTGCGCTCGCGGGGCTTTCCGACCGGCCTGCGAGTCGATCGTGCCGAAGGGATTGTTTCTCTTCCCGGCGACCGGCTAACCCGAAGTGACGCTGCGGATTGCGGCAACCGTTTCACCGAAAATGTCGTCGATGGCCTTCTTATTCTTGATCCGAATAAGATCAAGGACCGGATCGCCGGACAGGGGAAGTAAAGTCATGAACCTTAATATCGGACAAAGAATTCTCGTTGTCTTCGTCGTATTGCTGCTGTTGCTGGGCGGGACCGGTTATTATCAGTTGAATGAACTGCGCGATTTGGAAGAGATCAACACGACTGTTGTCTCTCATGATATCAAGATGTTGAACGATATCCAGGATATACATGCCACACAGGATGACATGCGCGACTGCCGCAGCCTCTTGATAACCGAGCGTTTATTAAGCAAGGCGGGGATCTCTCGGCCGGACCCCTCACTATATGAAGATAAATATCACCAGAATTTTAATATCGTTCTGGAAATCATTCGAAAAATGGTTGCTGACATCGACATGACAGCCCATCAAGCTCGGTCTGATGAAAGAAGCATCGCCCTTAATAAAATGTTGATTAAGCTTAAAAAGATTGAGGATTATACCAAGAAGGTTCGCACGGAAACCGATATTTTGTTCAAACTGTCATTATCAGATATCAATAAAATCAGTGAAGGAATTAATACAGTAAAAGTTATTCGTGATGAAATTGACAAGGATATCGATGAATTAAGGGAATTGGCCGACGGTTTGATTGCAGCCGGCAATGCTAAAACCACAGACTCCTATAATCATATCAAATTATCCTTTTTGCTGCTGTTTTCCGGCCTGCTGGTCATCAGCCTTGTTCTGGGATTGGCGCTCCAACGCTCAATCGTCCCTCCCCTGCGCAGCTTTATGGGCATTGTCGAAGCCATCGGCCGCGGCGAACTCGGCGGTGTCGCCACGGTCAAAAGCAACGACGAGGTTGGACAGCTTGGCCGCAACCTCAACTTGATGGTGGCCGGCTTGCGCGAGGTTGCAACCCAGACCAAAGCGGCAACCGAGAATCTTAATGCGGCGACCGCTCAGATACGAGCATCAACTCAGCAACAGTCCGCCGGGGTTGAAGAGCAGTTGGCCGCGGTTCAGGAAACTTCGGCTACGCTCGATGAAATCACCCAGTCCGGGGTTCAGATGGCCAAACGTGCCAAGGAGGTCGCCAACTCGGCCGAACAGGCGGTGGCCGCCAGCCATGCCGGGTTGCACGCCGCCGAAGACGCGACCCGAGCCATGGACGCGATTCGGGATCAGGCGGAATCGGTCGCTGAAAACATCGTGGTCCTCAGCGAAAAGACCCAGGCGGTCGGCGAAATCATCATCACCGTCAACGACATTGCCGAACGTTCGCACCTGTTGGCGCTCAACGCCGCCATCGAAGCGGCCTCGGCCGGCGAGCATGGCCGCAGCTTTGCCGTGGTGGCCGCTGAAATCAAGAATCTCGCCGACCAGGCAAAAGAAGCAACCGCTCAAGTCCGCACTATTCTCGGCGAGATACAGCGCGGCATCAATTCTTCGGTGATGCTGACCGAAGAAGCAGTCAAGCGGGTCGCCTACGGCAAAGAGCAAACCGATACCACCCAGCGCACCATTCATGATATGTCCGACAATATTCAGATCAGTGTTCAAACCTTTCAGCAAATTGTTGCCGCCACCAACCAGCACCAAATCGGGCTTGAACAGACCATGCAGGCCTTACAGAACATCCGTCAGGCCAGCAAACAGACAGCAGACAGCACACGGCAACTGGATGGTGCCGCCGCTAACCTCAGCGCTTTGGGCCAGCAACTTGCCCGGGCGGTGAGCGTGTATCGGCTATGAAGGATATCCGCCAGCGCCTGCTGGCCGCATTCGATATCGAATATCGCGAACATCTGACAGCGATTCGTCAGATGCTGCCGGCTGGAACCCAGACCGGATCAGAAGAGGACGCTCCGGTCACGACCGCTGCTACCCTGGCTGAGATCGTCCGCCGGGCGCACAGCCTGAAGGGGGCGGCCCGGGCCGTCGATTTGCGTGCGGTTGAAATGCTGGCGCACCGTCTCGAATCGCTGCTGGTTTTGGTGCAAAAAGGGGATGCGGCCCTTGACGCAATCAGCCGGCCGGTGATCCACCAAGCGCTTGATCAGATTGAAGATTTGGTGGTTTCTGCGGCAAATCCCGCTGCTCCGGTCGTGGTCCCCGACCTCTCCGCACTCGACCGCCTGCTCGACCGCGATGCGCCGAAGCCGGGACCCGTGCCGCCGGAAGAGCCGCCCGTGAAAGCCCCCGACGGACTCAAACCGTCCGAGCCGCCACCGGAACCGGAGCCTCCCGCCCGCCCGGAGACCGTACGAGGCGAGGAAATGATGCGGGTCGATGCCACCAGCCTCGACCAGCTTTTGCAATCAAGCGGTCGGCTTTCCGCGGAAATATCTCGAAACAGCGGCAGAAGCAGCGATATTCGCCGGATTCATCGTGAGTTGAACGACGCACTGCACGATTGGGGGCGCTTCCGCAAGGTTTTCAGCCGCCAAATCCGTCAACTTGCCGTAAACCCGGCCTATGGACGGATTGCGACCCAGCTTGAAGCCATGGAGACCCGAATCACGGCGGTTGCCCGCAGCGTCGATCGGGTGGCCAAGACCTCGGAACAGGGCTCGAAGACGCTAGCGCAACTCGCCGAGCACCTCCAGAATGACGTGCAGCATGTCCGCACCATTCCCGCTGAGCATGTCTTCGGTGGATTTCGTAAAATGGTGCGCGATATTGCCCGCGAACACGGTAAACAGGTTGTAGTTCAGGTTAGCGGTTTGGGGGTTGAAGTCGACCGCCTGATTCTTCAACAACTTAAAGACCCGGTGATGCATGTGCTGCGCAATGCGGTCAGCCATGGCATAGAGACGCCGGCCGAGCGCATCGCTTGCGGCAAACCGCCGGAGGCCCGAATCGGCCTTGTTCTGACCGCTACCGGGGGAAGACTGACAATACTGGTTGCCGATGACGGGCGCGGCCTGGATTACCACCAAATCGCCGAGGTTGCGGTAGCACACGGCTTGATGAGCACAGAAGAAGCCGCCGCGGCTCCGCCCGAAACACTGGCGCGGTTACTGTTAAGGCCGGGCTTTTCGACGACGACGGCGGTCGACACCTTGTCCGGCCGGGGCGTCGGCCTGTCGGTACTTCATGAGGCGGTCGGTCGGCTCCACGGTGTTATCGATATCCGCCCGGCTCCCGGCACCGGAACAACGCCGATCGCCGGAACGGTGGTTGAAATTATAACGCCATTAACCGTTTCACGACAACACCTTCTGCTGGTCGGTTGTGGCGGCCAAACCTGGGGCATTCCCGGTTTCACGGTTGAATGCCTGCTTCATATTAAACCGGAACAAATCGTTACGGTTGAAGATCGCCCGGTAATTGTTCTTGAAAGCCGCGTGGTGCCGGTGATGACGTTACGCCGGGCCATCGGCATCAATGAGGACATGAACCCAGGATCAACTCTATCAGCGGTCGTGGTTCGAGTCGCCGGACGCCGTCTTGCCCTGACCGTCGACGAATTGCTCCAGGTGCGCGACTGTTTGATCAGCGACCCCGTAAAAGGGGCCGATCGTTCGGTCATGGGCACCATTTTACTTGATAGCGGCGAGATTGCTTTTGTCTTGGACCCGGCCGTCCTTTTTGAAATTCAGGCGGCCGGCAACATCGGTGGTACGTTCAAATCAGCGGCCCGAGTGGCAACTCCGCCGGCCGCACGCACAATCTTAGTGGTTGATGATTCCGTAACCACCCGCACGCTGGAAAAAAGCATCCTCGAGGCCCGGGGCTTCCGTGTCCGATTGGCCGTGGATGGCATTGATGCTCTGGCTGAATTACGGCAAAACCCGGTTGATCTGGTGATCAGTGATATTGAAATGCCACGGATGAACGGTTTGATTTTACTGGAGGCGATCAAACAGGACAGCACATTACAAAAGATTCCGGTTATTCTGGTCACTTCACACAGCAATCCCGAAGACGTTCAGCGTGGGCTTAATCTGGGCGCTGATGCCTATATTGTCAAACAACGCTTCGACCAGCATGAACTTCTTGATGCGATTGAGCAATTGTTATGAGATCCGCTAAAAAAGTCCGAGTGATGATTGTCGAGGATTCGCTGGTCGTCCGCACGGCACTTGAATACATCATCGAACGTCACCCCCGCTTGACTTTGGCCGGGACCGCCACCAGCGGCGAGCAAGCGCTGGCCATGCTGGAGCGGACTGCGCCCGACGTAATTTCGATGGATATTCGCCTGCCGGGAATCAACGGGCTTGAAACCACCCGGCGCATCATGAGTGAACGACCGACCCCGATAGTAGTCATTTCTTCAGCAATCGAAGATGACTCTCTTAATATATCAATGAATGCATTACGGGCCGGGGCCTTGAGCGTTGTCGAAAAACCGGTCGGCACTACTCATGCTGATTATGAACTGCTGGCTAACCATATTTGCACTCAACTCTATATTATGAGTGAAGTTAGAGTCGTTCGTCAGCGATTCCATGCGTCTCGTGAAACTGTAGCGATCCAAACACCGATCGTCGAACCGCTTGTAACCGGAGTCAGCAATCCTTATCAAATTCTGGGGCTTGTCGCCTCCACTGGTGGCCCGAATGCTCTGGTCAAAGTGTTAAGCAGCTTGCCTCCTGATTTTCCTCTGCCGATCTGTTTGGTTCAGCATATCGGGGCTGATTTTATTGCCGGATTCGCCTCATGGCTGGATGGATTGGTTCCTTTTTCCGTTAATCTGGCCGTGGAAGGAGAAATTCCTGCTCGGGGTCGCGTTTACGTTGCCCCCGCCGAGCATCACCTTCGGGTCGGTCTCAATGGGCTTCAACTTAGCCGCACACCGCCGGTAAGCCACCAGCGACCTTCGGGAACCGTACTATTGTCAAGCATTGCAGCAGCTTACGGTTCACGCGCCATCGGCGTGCTCCTGACCGGCATGGGCGATGACGGCGCTTCCGGGCTGTTAGCAATGCGTCAAGCCGGCGGTTTCACCATCGCCGAAGATGCAACGACCGCCGTGGTTTACGGTATGCCGGCAATAGCGGTTCAATTGGGAGCTGTATTGGCCGAGTTACCTTTGGACGCGATCGCCCGGAAACTGGTACAATTGGTTAAATTATCAGCGAGAGTAACGTGATCCCAGCTCCGCCCCGCTTTATGATTGTTGAGGATTCTCGAACGCAGGCACTGCAATTGCAATTTCTGCTCGAAGAACAGGGCTGGGTTGCCGACTGCTATTATTCGGCGGAGGATGCACTTGATCAGCTTCATGTCTCTTTACCTGATCTGATCATTGTGGATTACCGGCTACCGCGTATGAATGGTGATGAGTTCGCGCGCCAAATTAGAATGACACTACGAACCCGAGAACTTCCGTTATTGATGCTGACCGATGCAACCGGAAGTGAAACCGAACGGATCGGACTGGAAAGCGGCGCCGATGCCTATGTGGCGAAATCCGCCGATACCGATGTTTTATTAATGCGTATCAATGCGTTGCTGCGTAAATCTCCGGGCCGGGGCAGCATCGCAGGTATCGAATCATCGCCAAAACGCTCGCGCTTACTGATCGTCGATGACAGCCACACTTATCTTGAATATCTCCGCGGTCATCTGGAACAGGACGGCTACGATGTAATTGCCGTCGATAACAGTGCTAAAGCTTTAAAAATTATCGAAGATGAGAACTTTGATTGTCTGGTCATCGACCTGATCATGCCCGACATGAGCGGAACGGAACTGTGTTTTAAGTTAGACGCTTTACGGAGAAAACGGGATCGATTGTTCCAGATCGTGATGCTAACCAGCCGTGAAACGAAGGAAGACATGATGCGCGGCCTGGAAGCCGGCGCGGATGACTTTGTCGGTAAATCCGGTGATATTGAGATTATTCGGGCGCGGATTCGGGCCTTATTACGTCGTAAATCACTTCATGATGAAAATCGTCGCATCATGGACGAATTCCTGAATAAGGAACTGGAGCTGACCAGAACTCGGCGAGACATGGAAGTCTCCGAAGCTCGTGCCGGTCTGGTCGAAGAATTGCATCGTGCAAATCATGAATTAGAATCATCAAATGCTATCTTGAGAGAAACTCAACTTGAACTAACCAGAGCTAAAGAACAGGCCGAAACAGCTAACCGGGCAAAATCAGAATTCTTAGCCCACATGAGTCATGAAATACGGACACCGATTAATGGTATTATTGGGATGAATGCTTTAATGCTGGTAACTGATCTTAATTCTGAACAACGAGAATACGCAGAAGGCGTGCGTGATTCCGCCGCAGTACTGCGAAGCATTCTAAATGATATTCTTGATATTTCAAAACTTGAAGCCGGTCAAGTCGATTTAGAGGCAATTCCATTCCGGATCGGTGATGTTCTCGAATCTGTTATTCAGTTAATGGCCTTAAAAGCAACAGAAAAACGAATTGAAGTCGTTTATAATGTAGAGCCGGCGCTCGAACGAGACTTTCTCGGAGACCCGACCAGAATTAGACAGATATTTCTTAATTTAATTGATAATGCAATTAAATTTACTGAGGCTGGAGGAATTATAGTAAATATTTACTCAAGAACAGTGTCGGATACCCTTACAGAGGTGGAATGCCAAGTAACTGATACCGGTATCGGCATGAATGAAGCGACAGCACAAAGACTTTTTGTCAAGTTTACGCAGGCTGACAGTTCGATAACCCGTCGTTTCGGCGGCACCGGGCTAGGGTTGGCTATTTGTAAGCAACTTGTTGAATTAATGGGCGGAAGCATCGGTGCTACCGGCGTTCCTGATGGTGGAAGTACATTCTGGTTTAAAATTTCTTTAAAACCAATTGGAGAAATAGTAATTGATTCACACTACCGAAACATTTTTTCTGGCAGGACCATTCTTGTTATTGATAATTTTCATTTTTCTCGTCAAAATCTATTAATTCAGCTTCAAGAAATTGGAGTTAATGTTGAAACAGCTGCAAGCATTGTACAGAAAAATGGACTTGGTCCGCCGTTCGATGTTATTTTAATTGATCAGACATTGCCAGATACTGATTATTTTGTTCTACCCGCACAATTACGTGAAAGACCAAGGGCCAAAGACGCAAAATTACTGTTACTACTGCCAATTGGTACGGCGCGTGGAGCCAACTGGCAAGGCGCCGGATTCGATGGCGTCATCATCAAGTCCGGTTCCCGCCGAACCATGTATCAAGGACTGGCAGCCGCATTAAATCTATCGGAGCAACAGGAAACAACACCGCATCAAGAACAAATTAAGACCAAGATTTCCGGTAATGGCAAAAAGATTCTATTAGTTGAAGACAACTTAGTTAATCAGCGCGTAGCAAGTCTTATGCTAACTAATATCGGCTACAACGTTGATATTTCTGCTAATGGGAGAGAAGCGGTTGATAGTGTTAAACGAACTAATTATAATTTAGTATTAATGGACATACAAATGCCCGAACTCGATGGTTTGGAAGCAACAAGACTCATTCGCGGTCTTCCATATAATAAATCAACAGTTCCAATTATTGCCATGACAGCAAATGCATTCAGTGGCGCTGAACGAGAGTATCTTGATGCCGGCATGAATGATTATGTTTCAAAACCGATAGATCCACAGACATTTCTTACAAAAGTTGCTATCTGGTCAAAAGATAGTTTAAATCATGATAAACATGACCAACCTGCACTTGAACCAGGGTCTGATTTCAATGAAGATTATATCCTTAGATTGAAGGGAAATGTTAGCCCCACTGACTTCATTGATATACTTCATGAATTTTTAAATGACGCGACCAGCCGTATGCAGCGCATTTCTGTTGCGGCCGCCGACTCAAACCTGTCCTGTTTATCAAAAGAGGCTCATGATCTTATCAGTACCTCTGGAAACTTTGGCTGCAACAGACTGGTTACTCTCGGCAGAAGTATTCGCACTGCCTGCAAAAATGGTAAGGCAGACGAGGCAAGGCGGCTGACGGAAGAGTTGCAGGAGGCATCGAGCCGGGTCCGGGCGATGTTGAAACACAGATTTCTTGAACGGGATTGAGAGCGGATGTGGCGGAACGAATCGGCACAAACATTCCATTGAGCATTGCACTAGTAGTATTTTGCTCCAAATACCGCTATCAGTAGGCTTGCGCCGATGGTTCGGGCCTTTCGCCCGCACCGGGACCGGCTACGGAAACACACAGAGGATCGCGATGAAGAGAATTGCCCTTACCTGTGCCCTGCTTTCGGGAATTGCTTTCGCCCTGCCGGCCCTCGCGGACAGCCGCGATTTTGAGTTGGTCAACGGCACCGGCTACCCGATCAAGCATGTTTATATCGACGAAGCATCCTCCGATTCGTGGAGTGAAGATATCCTCGGCCGCGATGTTCTCGATAACGGTGAGTCGGTCAAGATCGAGTTCGGCAAGGCTGATAAGGGCTGTAAGTGGGACATGAAAGTCGTCTATACCGACGCATCCTCTGCGGTATGGTCGAATCTCAACCTCTGCACTATTGATAGCCTGACCTTGAAATATAACCACGACACCGGCGTGACCTCGGCAGTGTCGAAATAAAGCTCTAGTACTGCTGCCGTGACGGGCGGGTTCTCCCCCGCCCGCACATCCGTCATCAAGCTGTTTCAAGCACCTGGGGTGGTAACCGGATGATAAAACTGGCTCCCTTCCCCGGAACACTTTTAATTTCAATCCGGCCATTATGTAACGCAATCCAACCATTGACAATTGCCAGGCCGAGCCCGGTCCCATTGCGAGATCGGCTATAACGACTGTCAAGTTGTTCAAAAGGCCTGAGCACGCTTCCGATTTGATCGGAATGCATGCCCACACCTGTATCTGATACTGTTAACTTCGTGCCTCCTGCGGGGAGGGTCTTCGGTAGAGA
>SESF01029893.1_pt1 | contig 11880 bp, 10 predicted proteins | sample 3171521 | NCBI WGS metagenome assembly SESF01 (sample SAMN10866945, study PRJNA518727) | freshwater metagenome | biome: subpolar coniferous forest; feature: holomictic lake; material: water; isolation source: holomictic Lake 227, 6 m and 8 m depth | place: Canada: near Kenora, Ontario | collected...
GTGGGATCGTCGTGCGTCGCGTAGCGACGCCTGATAGCCCAGGGAAGGACGGCGCCGCGATCGGATTCCGGCCGCACCTCAAAATACTGTTGGATTGCCGCTGAGGGCCGGCTTCGTTACTTTGCGGCCATGAAAGCGTTCCCCGTCGGCACCGATAAAGAAACCCAGCTCGCCCAACGCATGACCGCACTGGGTGTGCGCGAAGCCGATATCGAGGAGACCTTCGTCCGGTCGGGCGGACACGGCGGCCAGAACGTCAACAAGACCGCCACCTGCGTCATGCTCCTCCATCGCCCGTCGGGCTTGCAGGTAAAATGCCAAGCCACCCGCCAGCAGGGGCTCAACCGCTTCCTGGCCCGCCGCCTGTTGCTCGACAAGGTGGAGGCTCTGCGCACCGGCCACGTGGCAGCCAAGCGCGCCGAGGAAGAAAAGATCCGCCGCCAGAAACGCCGGCGCAGCCGGCGCGCCAAACAGCGGATGCTGGCAGACAAATCTCACCAGGCCGCCAGGAAGGAAGCGCGTCGCCCGGTCACAGCGGATTAGGGCACCCTCGATCTGCCGGCACGGCCAAAGCCGCCCTCAACATGACCTTGGGTGCCACGCCGCCAGGTCATCGAACCTCTCAGCGCACCAGGGACTACTCCTTCGGCAACTCTTTGATAACGATATTGCGGAAGCTGACCGTGCCGTGGTCCCCTTGCAGGAAGATCGCCCCCGGTTCATTCACGTTGCCGTCAATCTCACCGCCGGTGGGCCGGTCACACAGGACGTTGTCATGAATCTTGACCCCGTTCAGGGTCACGGTAATCCGGTTGCCGATGATCGTCGCCTCGGCGCTCTGCCATTCGCCGCCTGGCTTGGTGACGAACTTGTCCGGCGCCTTGAAGTTGTAAAACGACCCGTTGCAGGTCTTGGTGGCCTGACCGTCTTTATGGTCGCCCAGGATCTGGATTTCATGCCGGCCGCGCAGGTAGAACCCGCTGTTGGAGCCGTCCGGGGTCATGTACTCGTAGCGGACGGTGAAGTTCCAGAACTTCTGCTCGGTCACCAGGTCAGTGCCATGTTCACCCTTCGCGACCGTGTTCTTAAGCACGCCGCCCGGCAGCACACTCCAGGAATTGTGACCGTCGGGGCGGCGCAACTTCCAGCCGGTTACGTCTTTGCCATTGAACAGCGGCTTGAAGCTGTTGTCAGCATCGGCTGCGGTGAGGGTGAGCAACCCGAGAGACATCAAGGATGCCACCACGATGGAGGTCGTTGTATTTTTCATAATGTTAAAGCTGTTATCGCCGATCCGACCCGATCACAGAAAGACCGGACACGGTCATCCTATGGACTGGCCTCGAATGGGGCATATTCAGACAAACTGCCCAATCGGGCAATCGAAAACCCACCTCCCCGCGGCCAGGCGAGAGAGCCCCGCACATCAACGAGGTGCCGCGGTGCCAATTCCGCTGATGGCGGTCGCAGCTTGCTCGTACCACTAAGTCCTGGCGAGCAATGGAGCGCAGCCTTCAGGCTGCAGCAACAAGGGATTTCGCTGCGGCATCAGCTCCATTCAGGAAGCCGCTCGAACTTCTCACGCTTCTGCCGCCTGAAGGCGGCGTTCCTATGCCACGTTGGCACCCTCAAAAAACACCGTTGACCGCCATGCGCGCAGATTGTCTTTGAAACAGACGTCCGTTCCCGATATAAGGCAAGCCATGAAGATGACACATGTTCCGTTCGCCGCCCTGGTTGCCGCCGTCCTTATGCTGGCGTTTCTGGCACCTGCGGCCGACCCGGCACCGCAGTCGCCCGACAAAATCCGCCTGCTGGTAGTGACAGGCGGACATGGATTCGAGAAAGAGCCCTTCTTCAAGCTGTTCAAAGACAACCCGGACGTCACCTGCCAGGCCGCAGAGCATCCCAACGCGCACGCCCTGCTCAAAGCCGAGGCCGCGAAACAGTGGGACGTGCTGGTCCTTTACGACATGCATCAGGACATCACGGCTGAGGCGAAGACCGATTTCGTGGCCCGGCTCAAGGAAGGCAAAGGTTTGGTGGTGCTGCATCATGCCATTGCCGATTACCAGGATTGGCCGGAATACACCACGATCATCGGCGCGCATTACTATCTGGCGGCGACCAACATCAACGGCGTGGCCAAGCCGCGCTCAGCCTGGAAGGAAGGTATGCACTACCGACTCCATATCGCCGACACGAATCATCCGGTGATGCGGGGGCTTAGCGATTTCGACACCCACGACGAGACTTACAAGTGGTTCGACGTGGCCAAAGAAGTCCATCCCCTGCTGACCACAGACGAACCGGAGAGCAACAAGATCATCGGCTGGGCCAAGAATTACGAGCGGGCACGGGTGTTTTATATGCAATCCGGCCACGACCATTTCGCCTATGAAAACCCTAACTTCCAGCAGATCCTCCGGCAGGCCATCCGGTGGACGGCGCACAGGGATTGATGCGCGAGGAGAGTGAAATTAGTTACATAAGTTACATAAGTTACATGGGGGCCATCGTTACGCTATATTCCCGATGTAGCTGATGTAACCATGTAACCCATGTAACCATTTAAAAGCATGTTCTACAAAATCATTGCCTGCGAAATTGCCTTTCGCGAACTCAGCTACGCTGCCGCGCGCTCGCCGAACCTGATCGACACCGAATTCCTGACGCAGGGATATCATGACATCCCGGCCACCGGGCAAGCGGAGATTCAGAAGCGCATCGATGCGGTGCCAGCCGCCAAATACGACGCGATCCTGCTCGGCTACGGCCTGTGCAGCAGCATCCTGACGGGCCTGACGACAGCGCACACCCCGCTGGTCATCCCGCGCGCCCACGACTGCATCACCTTCTTCCTCGGCTCCAAAGAACGCTACCAACAGTGTTTCAATGCCAAGCCCGGCACCTACTATTACACCTCGGGCTGGCTGGAGTGCGCCAAACGCCGTGGGGACAAGGGACCGATCTGGGGCGGTGCGTCCCTGCCTGCGGGCGCCAATGCCAACTCCAAGGCTGCCTATGAAGGGTGGGTAAAGAAATACGGCGAAGACCAGGCCAAGTATCTGATGGAAGAAATGAATCGCTGGACTAACTCCTACTCCCACGGAGCACTGATCGAATTCGACTTCGTGAAGCACCTGAAGATGCGCGAGCAGGTGGAAGCGATCTGCCAAGAGCGGGGCTGGGACTACGAAGAAATTCCGGGCGACATGGGCTTGCTCCAAAGACTGCTCGACGGCGAGTGGCCGAACTCGGAATTCCTGGTGGTGCGCCCGGGACAGAGGGTTTTTGCCACCAATGACAATCAAGTGATCGGTGCAGGACTCCCGCCGGCAGCTACCCCCTCAGCAACCTGAGAGCCGCCCGCCGCTTAAGGTCCCCAGTCCGCCACTTGCAGCAGCCTGGCCTGACCATCGAGCGGGGCGACTTTTGTTATCAGAACACGGAACCGGTCGGTGCGGACCGGCGTCCAGTTGAAGCGGCACCTTTGAGTGTAAAATATCCAAAACAAGCTGCTCCGGCGGCCGTGAAGCCGCCGGAGACGTGTTCGGAACATAACTGGCCATTTTGGCGGCTATAAGCCGCGGCCAGGAGATGCTTACGCCTTGGCGTTCTTGATCGTGTGATACAGATCGAACGCATCCTTCGGCGTTCTGCCGTCATGCACCACGGCCCGAATGGCCTGGATCATGGCGATGGGATGTTCTGCCTGGAATACATTGCGGCCCATATCCACTCCGGATGCGCCTTGCTGGATCGCCTGGCCGGCCAGTTCGAGCGCCTCGAACTCGGGCAGCTTCTTGCCGCCCGCAATCACGATCGGCACGGGACACGAGCAGACCACCTTCTCGAAATCCGCCTCGCAGAAGTATGTCTTGACGAAGGTCGCACCGTTTTCGGCGCAGACTCGGCAGGCCAGCGACAGATACCGCGCATCGCGAACCAGTTCCTTGCCTACCGCCGTCACCCCGAGCGTCGGAATTCCGTACTTGTTCCCTTGGTCCGCTGTCCTGATGAGGTTCTCGATGGTCTTAGCCTCGAACTTGCTGCCAATGGCCACCATAATCGCCAGCGCTGACGCATTCACACGAATGGCATCCTCGATATCCAGCAAGCACTCGTCATTCAGGTCCGTGAGCACGGTGGTGCCCGCAGAATAACGCAGCGAGACGGGCTTGTTGGAGGTGGGCGGCACGATCGAGCGCAGCGCCCCGCGCGAGCACATGATGCAGTCGGCGTATTCAATCAGCGGCGTGATCGTCAGGTCCATCCGTTCCAGGCCCGAGGTGGGGCCCATGATGTAACCGTGATCAAAAGCCAGCATCACCGTCTTGCCGGATTTCGGATTGAAGATCCGGCTGAGCCGATCTTTGATCCCCCATTCCACGTGATCGAGGCCCTTAAGAAAGAACCCGTGCTTCTTTACCGGCACGCCGATTCCATAGTCCGCGGCGTCCTTGTTGTTGTCTTTTTCTGCCATATTGAATTCCTGTTAGTCGTAATCAGTTTGGTTCTCTGCCACTCTAGCCGGCTCAAACCGATGAGCCGCTATTACCTTGTTAAATCCCTGCGCTGAACCCCTTGAAAAGGAGCGAGACGGAAACCGCCCCCGGGTCCGCATGACCGAGGACGCGGTCGCCAAGGTTCCGGGCGCGCCCGAACTTGGCTTTCATGCTCTTGGTCGCCTCCGCGCCTTTGGCGGCTGCCTCGGCCGCCTGCTCTAGCGCTGCTTTAATCCCTCGGCTGCCGTCGGCCGCTTTCAAAGCCGCCAGTGCCGGCAGGAATGCATCCATCATCGTCTTGTCTCCCACCTGCGCCCGGCTCTGCTGCTGTAACTTGGCGACCCCCGCCTCGAACACCGTCACCAAGCCGGCGCAATCCAGTTCCCCGCGCCCGGCAGCGCCGTCGCTCAGGCCCATGAAGAATGACCCCAGCAGCGGCCCGGTGGACCCGCCGTCGCACGACATCACCGCCCACGCAATCGCCGAAAAGAGCGTATTCAAATCCGGCGCCGGGGATTCGGAGATCGTCTTGCTCACAGCTTCCATCGCCCGCAGGATCGTGGTTCCGTGGTCGCCGTCGCCAACCGCGCTATCAAGCTTCGACAGCAACTCATGATTTTGGCGAATCTGGTCGGTAGCGGCGTTGAGCATTCCGCAGACCTGTTGGTATCCGATCGTTTCAGACATAGTTCGCTTGCTTGAGTCGGTGCGCCGCTCCCGCTCGGTCCAGCGTTCGAGAGCGGCGCCCGGTCAAGCGATCAGGTCACTGAATCGTGAGCGCCGGCGTGTTGCACGGCGCCTGCCAGCAGGCCAGCAGTTCGTCGTCCATCTTCGCGGCGAACATCTGGAACCCAGCCATCTCCTGCACGGTCAGGAGTTCGCCGCATCGGGCCACGGCAATCGAAATCCCCTTCGAATCGAGGTACTTCTTGCACCCACGCAGCACAATGTACATTTCCATCAGGGTCGTTGCGCCGCTGCCATTGATCATCAGCATGATTCGGTCGCCGGCTTTGGCCTTGATCGCCGCCACCAACCGCGACAGCATCAACTCGGCCGTCTTGTCGGCCGTCTGGATCTTCGAGGAGCCGGTGCCGGCCTCCCCATGCTGCCCCATGCCGACTTCCATTTCGTCGTCGGCCAGGTCGAATATCGTCTGGCCCGACGCCGGATGGGTCGCCGTCTTCATCGCGACCGCTAAGGTCGCCATGTTGTCGTTGAACCGTTTGGCCACCGCATAGACTTCATCCAGGCTCTTGCCGGCTTCGGCCGCCGCCCCTGCGATCTTGTAAAGCGGGATGCAGCCGACCAGCCCGCGACGGTCCTCCGCCGGAGAGTCAGCCCCCGGCGCGATGTCCTCATGAGTTAGCAACATCTTGAAGGGGATGCCTTCTTTAGCTGCCATCTCCATTGCCATGTTGGCGCTCATCACGTCGCCGGCGTGGTTCAACACCACGAGCAAGATCCCGGCGGGCCGATTCGCCAACCGCAGCGCCTCGAGCACCTTCGGCGGCCCCGGCGCGGCGAAAATGTCCCCCACCACGCTGTAGTCAAGCATGCCGGGGCCGACAAACCCACTCAGCGCCGGCTCATGCCCCGCGCCGCCCAGCGTAACAATCGCCACTTTGCCGGCTGGCTTGGGCTGGGCCCGGCATACAATCTTCTCTGACTTGATCGTGATGACGTCACCGTGCGCGATGGCGAAACCCTCAATCAGTTCCCGCGCGAGGTCCTTCGGGTCGTTGATAAACTTCTTCATTATCATAATGTGATCCTTTCCTTCTGGGTTATTTCTTAAATTCGAGGAACTCGATCGGCGCGCCCTCGTCCTCGATGAACGCCACGCGCAGGCCTTCCATGGGCGCGAAGGGCTGCACGATCACTTTCCGCCCGGCCAACGCTTCGTCCAGGCTGTCCACGGTATAGGCCACGTGGGCCACTTTCTGCAAGAGCTCGGGCATGGGAGATCCCGGCTCATACCGTAGCCACTCGATCCGGTGCTCGCTCTGCGTGGCATCGGTGATAAACAGCTTGCTCGGCGCAAGGTGAATCTCGTTTGGCTTTTGGTCCGAGCTCGGAATGCCGATATGGTGAAACTCCTTCTTCATAGTCATTTCTGGTTCGAATTATGGGCCGCTCAAAACTTGACGCCCGGATTGGTGAACCGCAGCCCGTCGCCATCATGGAACGTCGCGTATTCACTGACAATCGCGCCCTGGGGGCCGGCGATCATGAAGTGCTTGGCCCCAACCCGGTTCAGGGTGCGGATATCGCCAGGATACATCATATACCCTTTGGACAACGTGATGCACTTCTCCTGGCTCTTCGGCAGCTTGACTTCGGCTGGCAGCGGCTCGCCTTCCTCGCCAACGGTGCAGATGCTCCCATACCGTACCTGCCAGCTTTCCATCTTCGCTTTGCCTTTGCCGGTTGACTCGTGGCCGTGCTCGACGATCATCTGGCCTGGCAGCAGGTAAATCTCATGGGCGAAATAGCCGAAGTCCTGGAAATTAACCCAAATGATCCCCCCCATGCCGACATTCGCGAAGTCGCCCAGGCCGAAGTCGGACGCCCACGCATTGGTTCGCAGCGATTCAGGTATCGGGTATCCGTATGCCTCCATCATCTCGAAATAGGCCTGCTTGCCCTTTTCCGCTTGGAACTTGCCGTCTTTATAGAAGTCCTCGTTCTTGTATTTGTGCAGCTTGATGGTCTTCATTGCTTTGTTGTTGTTGTCTTTAGCCACGCTATTAGCCCCGCAAACCGCGATGGCTACCGCCACCGCCGAAGCCAGCGTCAATCGAACGATCATGTTGTTCTTCATGCTGTTGGTTTTGATTAAGTGTTTAACTAAATTAATGGATCGGTGCGAGTGAAATTCAGCGCCGGGGGTTCCCTGGCGGCGGGTTGCCTTCGGGCGAGAGCATCTGGACCGCCATCATGCTATGGTCTCCTTTCGGTTGCGAGTAGCGCCACACCACCTGTCGTCCCCGCGAAATCTCCAGCAGGCCGCAGCCTTGCCCATCCGCATAAGCGCCGTAGCAACCCACGGCCACGTTCCCATTGGGCAGCAGGTTCAGCCCGGTCAGATTTCGCACGCTCACACCCGCCAACTCATCCGTGCGGCATTCCCAGAGGCTTAGGCCGTTCGAGTCGTATTCCGCCACCCGGTCCAGGCACGAGATCAGCGTGCTGCCTTTTGGCGTGCGAACAGCGGCAAACGCCAGTGCCCCTGGCACTTTGACTTCCCACACCGTCTCGCCTTTCGGGGTGTATTCTTTGACCAGCCGCGCCCCCGAGTGGCAGACCAGATAATTGCCGCTCGCCAGTTTCCGCGCCATCCGCATGTTGTGGTGCTGGCCCGGTTGAAACGGACTGGTCTGCAATGCAAATACCACCTTGCCGTCCGCGTCCAACTCCAGCAACCGCCCGGTCGAGTTCTCCCCCACGAACGTATTCCCGTCCGCTAACCGCTGGCAAGCGTAGGTGCCGCCTCCCTTCTGCTCGGCCGCTTTGTATTGGAATACTACTTTCTTCTCCCGGGTGACCTCGGTGACGCTCTCCCCGTCGGCAAAGAGAACATTCCCGCTCGGCAGCATCCAAACGTCATGCGTGAGATGAGTCGGATACTCCCACAGCACTTCACCCACCGGCGATAAAACCATCACCCTCGAATCTCCCGAAGCAAGTATCTGCCCGGAGGGTTTGCCTGTGATTAACGGCTCCCCAGCTTGCGCGTTCACCAGAAAAGCGCCTAACCCCGCCATCGCAAGAACCGCAGTGGTAAATGCGATGGACACCCTCACGCGACCTTTGGATGGGTTGAATAAAACGCCGTTCATTCCGCACTAATTAGTCAATCACCACCACCCGGAACCCGACATTATAGACCCGTTGCCACTGAGGATAATCCCACCGGGCCGATGCTCGGGATTCCTTCGGCCGGTCCGACCACGACCCGCCGCGAACCGTCTTGCTCACCCCCGCACCCACCCCGGCGCACGCCGTCGAGGATTGGTACGGATAGGCCTGGTAATCATCCAGCGTCCATTCCGACACATTCCCGGTCATACTGCGCAGGCCCCAGGCGTTTGCCTCGTATTTTCCCACCGGTGCCAAATGCACTGTCCCGTCGTTGAACCGCGCTTCCTTGGGCACGAAGTCCCAGAACTTGTCCGGCTTATGGATGGGCTGCGGGTCCACCCCCGCAACCGCCAGCTTCGAGAGGGACGCGTCAGCCAGGTTGGCGAAAGCCGCAAAGTCGGTGTCCAAGCCCCCATAGAACATCGGCGTCGCCGAACCGGCGCGGCAGGTCCATTCCCATTGCGCCTCGGTCGGCAGCAAGACCTTCTTGCCGGTGCGCTCGGAAAGCCACTGACAGAACGCCATTGCCTGATCCCAGGAAACACGGATGACCGGCAGCTCAGGGACATCCATCAGGTAACCCGGCTTGACCTGGTCTTTGTAGTGCATGTCGTAGTAACCATTCCGGTGATTAGGATCAAATTGCTGAAACTGCGCCAGGCTCACCTCGGTTACTCCCATCCAGAACGGCTGCTCGATCCTGACCGCCGCAGTTGGAAACTCATTCTCGTAGCCATCCACGTCTCCCATGGCAAATTCACCGGCTGGTATCTTCCTGAGCGGCATCGATACTCCCCCGCCCAGATCCAGGTTCATTTCCGTATTGCCCAGGGCCTGCTGTAACTCACCGGCTTTCGCGGGCGCTATGGGCCAACCAGATACCGTCACCGGTGCCGGACGCGGCACCTCCGCCACAGGCTTAACGAACGACACAAGCACGCGTTCCGGGTTCGGGATGGCCTCGATGTCCTCATCTACATTCGCATATTTCTTCTTCGCCTCGTAACGCCGTTTCTCGAAGTTCGAAGGGATGGCCGCGATTTCATGGTAAGTGCCGTAGGCCGGCACATTGATGTCGATCCAGGTAATGAGCCGGTCCCACGCTTCCGCGTCCAGCTTCACCTGGTGATGGCCTTTACGCAGCATCTGCACCAGTAAGCTCGTGTTGGCGTGGAACTCCAGCGGAGTCAAGGTGTGGTAGTCGCCCTCCGGGCCGTTGCGTCGCACATACGGATGCAGCGCCACATAGGATTGTGGCAGGGGGGAAATCCCGCCGCTCGTGGGGATGATCTTGCCGTCGGCCAGGTTGGGCCGGCCAGCCTGCCCGTTATGGCAGTCGGCGCAATAACGGTCCAGCACCGGCTGCACCTCCCGCACAAAACTGAATCCCCGCTTGGGCCCGCGCCACGGCGCCGGGTCCACCGGCGCCTTGCGCGCTGCGATTCCCGGCTTCAGCGCCGCCGTGGAATTCTGCGACTCATGGCAGCCCACGCATGAAACATACTCACCCGGCATACCCACAAACCAGCTCCGCATCTGCTGCAAGGCTTTGCCTTCCTCGTCCATCGGCTGCAGCGCCACCGGCGTGTTGGCCGGGATAATAAACATGGCGGAGCCATCTTCCTCCACCGGCACAGTGCCGATCATTCGGCGCACGTCCCAGCCGCCTTCCATCCCGATGAAATAGTGTCCCCCCTGGTTGCGGTAGGAATACTCGTATTGGAACACCCTGAGGGTCTTGACCTTGCCGCGCGGCACGCCGCGCAGACCCGCCCCGGCGTAAACGTCGTGCATATACACCGTCGCCTTGGTTTCAGCCAGGTTGACCTTGTCATGAATCACCGGCGGGCGCTCCGTCTTGCGCAACGGCATCGGCTCAAACAATGCCCAGCCCGGCTGTTCCTTCAGCAACAGCATGTTGTCGAACACATCCACCAGGTAGAGCCCCCACGCCGACTTCTCGGTCGGTTTGCAGGACACCAGGAAATACTTGTCGCTCAGCGGATACGGATGCAGGAACTTCGGCCACGACGCATTCACCAGCTCGTCCTTGATGACGCTTTTCACCGGCTTGCCATAGCCGGGAATGCGCTGAATCGCCCCCGTGTCCTCCTGCCGGCCCTTCGCGGTGTCGAACAGCACCATTTCACCCATTCGTGGCACGCCGTGGTGCCCGGAAATGATCCCCACGAACTTCGTCGGACTACCCGGCAATGGCCGCGCATAAAACGTCGAGTTCGGCCAGTAGGAATTGCTCTTGTACACCGCCGCCTGGCCGGTGCCATCCGGGTTCATCGACATCAGCACGCGGCTGAAATAATGCGCCGAATCGGTATATTCCCACCGCAGATACATCACCCGTCCGCTGGCCAGCACCACTGGATACCAATCGTTGTCCTGGTCAAAGCACAGCCTCCGCATACCGGTCCCGTCGGGGTTCATCAGGTGCAGGTTCCCCACGTAATCGCCCCCGCCTACGCAGGGCACCCCTACAAAGGTGCTGGTCGAGTCAAAGATGATCCGGTTGTCCGGCAGGTAACACGCATCGTAATTATCAATGTCAGGCTCTTCGCCCAGTGTCACCTGCCTCAAACCCGTGCCGTCCATTCGAATCTCGAAAACCTGCCAGCGGTTATGGCTGCCGATCGACGAGAATAACAGCTTGTCCCCGTCGAAATTCAGGTCCACATCCCCCACATAATAGTCCTTCTCCGGCTTGTAGAACGTCTTCAGCGGTCGGTCTTGTCCTTGGACCGGCATCAGGCAGATTTCGTTCTCCGCCTTCGGGTTCAAGCTCGTATTCCCCTGCCAATTCTGCGGCAGCCCCAGGTTATTCTCCCGGCGCTTGACCACCAGCATTTGCTCGAAATCCAGCAGCGGGTTCGCTAGCAGCGCCTTCTCCCTCAGCGCCACCAACTGGGCAAACTTAAGCATCGCGTCGGGGTCGCGTTTGCCAAGCCCTTCCGCCAGGGAAGGCAGGTCCTGCTCAAACTCCCGCAGTTGCCGCAGCATCGCGGCGCCATCGTGATATTTGTCAGGATACGACGCGATGAGGTCCTCGACTGTCCGGCACAGCGCCGCCACGTTCAGCCCGGCCAATTCTTCCTTGGCTTGCGCAAACGCGGAAACCTCAGCCGCTCCAGCCGTTGCCAGCATAAAACACACTGCCCCCAAGAGCCCTACCACGCGCCACTGCCTGCGCGAGTTCTTCGCTCCGGACAGCCGCGCTCCAGCCCTGACGTTCATCGTTGGGGTGAGAAACCCGCAGAGACGGCGCTCCACAACGCGCCAACCGCCGATTCCAGTTCTCTTAGATATGCTGTTGAGTAATTTCATTCGCAACCGCTTATTAACAATGAGCCTTTGTATTATTGCTTCTTCGACGCCGCAGATCGTCCGTTCATTGAACCAAATGAAAGAAAGCTGACGAAATATTTCGCCTCGCTCCGGCTGCGGCCGCCACGCCAGCATCACCTGGGCCGGCACCGCGGCCTGCGACGACAACCGC
>SESF01023900.1_pt1 | contig 11879 bp, 8 predicted proteins | sample 3171521 | NCBI WGS metagenome assembly SESF01 (sample SAMN10866945, study PRJNA518727) | freshwater metagenome | biome: subpolar coniferous forest; feature: holomictic lake; material: water; isolation source: holomictic Lake 227, 6 m and 8 m depth | place: Canada: near Kenora, Ontario | collected...
CCGCTCCGTTTTGCCAGCAGGGGATTGAACCCTGCCTGCCGGAAGTGCTGGTCGGTTGTAAAGGAGTCGCGGAGGTTCAGCTCATAAGACATCAATCGCCGCCATAAAGGATGCGATCGATGTCGGCGTGCCGGGTTTTGCCTTTGGGACTCGGGACAGCCCGGCGGCCGATCGTAAGGAAGGGATCAGTCGTCGGGTCCGAAACGCGCGCTGCGGTGATTGGCTCCAGCCGTGCGGCGGGGCGCCCACGACTCGAGAGAACGAACCGCTCTCCCCGTCCCACCCGGCGCAGAATGCCTTGGGCATTCTTCCGAAACTCCAGCAGGGTTACCGTCTTCATGGTGGTTAAAGTCTAAGTTGAAGTTCAATGAGGCGCACGCGCAAAGAAAGCTCAGGAGCGCAGACGGAAGGGAGAATAGCGGCCCCTGCTTGTTCCTCGTATTTCACCTATTCCGCGGTTAATAGCTCATGCCTCCGGACGCCTGGCCGTGGGCCACCGGCACACGAAATCGATTGCGCCCTTTGAGTGCGGCCACCATCAGAGGCGCCTACACGACCCGCTCTTCCCCCGTAGTCCCCTTTCCCCTTTCTCCTCTTCCCGTTTCGTCGCATCATTGCCCGACCTATTTCAGCATGGGCGGCACGAATGCACAGCTACCAATTGCTCGGCAGGTGTCCCTTCTGGGACACTTCGCAGCCCCACTGGAAGGATGGTTGTGGTAGATTGGGAATGACAGTTGAGAGAAAGGCTATGGAATTATGAACACGAAACTGACGATGGTCTATTGGAAGTCCAAGAAGTTCTGGCTGGGCAAGCTCATCGAGCACCCGGAAATCATGACGCAAGGCCGGACGCTCCATGAGCTGGAGGAGAACATCCAGGATGCTTACCGAATGATGGTCATGGAAGACGTTCCGAAAGATCACCAGGTTAAGGAAGTTCTGGTATGAAGCGCCGGGAGTTGATCAGGCAGTTGAATGCCACCGGATGTCAACTGCTTCGACCGGGATAAAGGCACGATATTTACTGGAACCCGGCCAACGGGCGCAGGCAACCGGTCCCGCGACACACCCAAGTTGACGAGCACCTTGCCCGGCACATCAAAAGGTTCCTTGGCCTGGAGAACTGATGTCACTTTTCAGCGTGTCTTTCCTGATCACCGTCCTCCGGTTTCCCCTTCTTGCCGCGCCGTAGCGCAGCGCAGGCGGGTCCCCTCGCGCCTTCCCCTGCTTCGAGCGCTCGATCATCCGTCCACTTGACATGAAATTCACGTTGAATTCAGGTCCTCCTTACTCAGGCCATTCTCTGGCCAAAGACGTCTGCGGATGCTCCGATCGAGCGTGCCGCGCATCGGAGATTGTGGTCAGGCCGGGCAGCTTCGGCCGGAAGGTGGTTGGCGCGATGGTGCTCGACCACTTCGTCAAAGCCAGGTGGTAGCGTCTATAGTGAAGCAGTTTCGGTTTCCCCCCGGGACATGGACCGTAGGTGTCCACATCCCCGGAGCAGGGGACCTCAGCGCCGTCAAACTTCCTGGTTCCGGTCACCTGGAAGACGATGTTGGTGAAGCCGGCATCGAATGGAGGCGTTCGCTTCACGTTCTGGAAGGGCGGCTCGGTCTTGGTTTCCCCATCGTCCTGGCAGGTGACACGGAGGGGCAGGAACGGGAACGCCTGCTGCAGTGACCATTGCGCAGGAATCTTGAAGGGTCTGGGAAAGTAGTCCAGGTTCTCGAAGAGGCCGATGGTCACCGGCGGTTCCACCAGGCCATTGGTCACCGTGCGCAGGTAGTCGCCGGAGGCGAACATGAGCCAGACCGGCGCCATGTGGTGGGCAAATACACTGTAAACCACCCGCTGCTGGTCAAATATCCAGGCATTGGCGACGTTGAGCTCGTTTTGGACGCCGGGCGGCTTCGGCCCGCGAGGAGGAGGCATCAGGTGCACATAATAGAGTGTTTGGCCATCGAACCCCGCCTCCTGATATTGGATGGCGCCCTCGGTGGTTGGAACCAAGCGCAGTAGGTAGCAGGAGTTACTGACTGCCACGCTAAAGCTCACGGTATTGCTGGCGACGCGGGTAAACTCACTCCGGCCGGCCTTAAGGTCTTCTGCCGTCAGAAAATTATAGTAATCCACGCTGCCTTCGGCCAGGAATTGGACGGAGGCGGGCTCAGGACGCCGAGAACCTGTTGGCCCGGACGCGTCCGCGGCTTCGGCAGCCTCCGCCGCCGGCGGGTTGTGTCCCCCAGCCGCCGCCAAGAGCATGCCTGCGGTGATTAGCGCAATCATAACGTCTAGTTCTGTGGCTTACCCAGCCTCCCCTTTTTCCGGGTTTGCCGCGCGCCCCCGGGCGGCACGGCAAACTCGGAAGAAGGGGAGCAGATCATCTTCCGCTCCGAACCCAGGGCGGCGCTCGTTCCTCGCTGGCCCTGAGCTACTATCATATAGTCCCTATATTGGCAAACTGCTATCCCCTGCTCTTATGCCGCCAATCACTTCACGGAGTTCTCGGAATTGACACCAGCCGCACCACTGTGACCTTTGGCTCTGCGCCATCGGCCGCAAGTTCAACCGTGGCCTCGATGTCCCCTAGCCCCTGGGCTTGCAGGCGGTGCCAAGTCCAATGGTCTCGAACAAACCGCGCCGGTGGACTGTTTCGAAAGGGCTGACAGTTGTAGAGTGCTTGTGCTTTCTCGTTTGCCAGATGCTCCGCCAGTGATCCGGCTTCATTAGAGGTCATCAGGGGTGATGCCTTACCACCTTGAACTACTATCAAAGCCTTCCTGGCCGTGATTCTGACATCGCTGCTGGCATCCGACGCAGCCGCCGTTAATGCCGCTATGGATTCCGGGGAGGTCGCGCCAATACGGCCTAGGGCTTCCACGGCGGACATCCTCACGCCGTCATTCTCATCCCTCGTCAACCGGATCAGCACGGGAACGGCATTACTCGCCGCTCGCCCGATCGCACCCAGGGCCTGAACGGAGTAGATGCGAACCTCACTGCTCTTGTTCTGGGCGGCGGTGGTCAGCACTGGAACGGCGCTGTGAACTTCGGGAGCGTCGGGGTTGTGATAGCCGATCACACTCATCGCCAAAGCAGCTTTGGCCTGTATCTCCGGAGACTTGTCCTCCGCCAGCAGACGCCCCAACTGCGGCATTATGGGTGGGCCGGCATTTTCCAGCGCACGCAGAGCGCGCTCGCCCTCCTTGCCAGGCCTTGCGCTGATTTCCGCTTCCTTAACCCAGTCAGCAATCGGCCTGCCCTGAATGAGCACTGAGAATTGAGGCGCATTGGTGGTGCTGTGGCCCGGGTTGGTATTGCGGATGCCTGAGGGTCCACCCGGTGGTGCTGCACTAGGCTCCGCAACGCGGATGCCGTGGTCGGAAGGACGCGTAGGCAGCTTCGGGCGCTCCATGTCCTTCGCCTCCTCGAGGAGCTTCAGATCATACCGCGCTGTTTTATTGGTAAGGTCGGCATCTCGGAGCTTGGCTTCCAGTTCTTCGAGGCTGAAGGCCTCGGCGGTCACGCGGTGTGCCTTGTCAGTCAAGATTAGCCAGGGCAGCGACTCCACCCCGGAGGCCCATTTAGTCTTATCCGTCTTCTCCGCCACGCGGCCTACTGGGAACGGCACCGGGTTAGCGTCTTTCCATTCCTTGAACGACTCGACCGAGGTGACTGCCGCCTGCAAGCCTACCACCGTAATTCCTTTCTGCAGCAGCGCGTCATGTTGCTCGGCCAACTTCTTCACGAGCCGCCGCGAGGGGCGCTGTTCTATATCGAACAGACAGAGCAAGATCGGCTTGCCCACAGGGGTTGCATCTCCGCCCACCTCCACCACCGCCAAGTCCGGCATCGGCTTGCCCTTGAAGCGCGGGGCGGGCGCTCTCACCTCACGGGGCACATCCTGCCTAATCGGTTGCTGCCCCGGTCGCCCGCTGTTCAGCCAAATAACGACGTTCGTGTCACCGCCTCGAACTGAAACCTCTCCATGTGCTCCAGGCGCCCCCTGCGCGTGGACCATAATCGGCCCATCACAGACCTTCCCCAGCGAGAAGTGTCCCTCGGAATCAGACAGGGTCTTGGTGTTCGGCTGGTTAAAGCCTCCACCATAGATCACGGCTTCCGCCACCGGTCGGCCGTCTTCATCCAACACCACTCCCGCAACCCTTTGGTCCGCGGGCGTGAGTTCGAACGGCTCAAGCTCTATAGGGCTGGTTTGGGCGTCGGAGACCTCTACAAAGTGTTGTTGTCGGCCATAGCCTTCGGCCAACACCCCAACTCCGTAGTGGCGGCCAAACGGCAAGCCTTTGATTTCTAGCTGCCCTTTAGCGTCAGTGCGGACTGGAGACCCCAATTTGTAACCCCAGGGAGCGTTCCTCAGCCCGACGAACGCCTCTGCGTTAGTAATAGCCTTCCCGTCAAGGTCCGTAACCCGCCCTACTAAGGCCAGACCCGGACCAAGGCGCACGCTGACATTGGTGTCGCCCTCTCCCAAGTCCAGTGCAGCGGCAAGGTTGCGCGCTTGGTCACGGGCGACCATGATTGGGTGACCCGTCCGCATAGGGCCAAACCGGGCTGGATCGTAAATCAGGGTAAAGCGGCCTTGGCCGTCCGTCTCGACCACCTGCTCCAAGTGAGGCAAGAGAGATGGAAACAGGCTAACCTGGACTTTGGACACTGGCTTGCCATCCGGGTTTTTTAGCACACCGCTGACCTTAACGCTGAGCAAGGAGAAGGTTGCTGCGGGCGAATTGCCACTGGAGCCCGGCTTCGAATCCGGGATGACAGAGCCATTAGTTGCCTGGCCCCTATATGCCTGAACCTCCTCGCTGTAGATCATATGAGGATGTCCATAGTATTTTCCGCCAGCGGCAGCAGAAGGCGTTGGATGTTTGGCAGCCGCTTCAATGCTCTCCTGGTCGGACAATGCCTCTTGAACAGTAAATTGCGCCCGCCAAACACCGTTCTCCGGCAAGGCGATGCTCTGCGCCAGCAAATTGCCATAGCCCGCTTCGCGAGGTGCCAGCCAACCCCGGCGGCTATTGTCTTCTGTGTGCCTAAAATAGAGCAGCCCAGGGCCAGGCTCTGTGGGCTCAGAAAAAGCCTTCCACTCATTCCCCTTCTTGATCTCAATCTTCAGGAGCCTTATGGATACGGTCTTAACGGTGTTATTGGTTATCCAGAAGGCTTGGTTGTGGTCGGAAGCGTAACGCACTGTGGCGCAGGGATCCTGCCCCGCTGGGGCAGGCAGTGGCGCCGATTCGGGCACCACAGGCGGCTGCTGGCTGGAACTGGTAAATGTGAGGCAAGCAAGCGCCACCGCCGCCACGACAGTCGCCACGTAAACGCCCCGGCCGGCACTGCGTTGGTGCTTGATCGAGATGATCCTCCTCTTGAGTTCGCGCTGGCTGCTCACTACCGGAACGGCAGTGGGTATAATTTGCTGCTCAGCCGGGAAATCCGTCAGCAGCTTGAGCAGAAGTAAGCCGTAGCCCGACCGCTCCTCCGGTCTCGTGCGCTGCAACACCATCGCGTCGCACACCAGCTCGCGGTCGGCGCGCAGCCGGTGCAGCCCCAGCCACAGTAGCGGGTTGAACCAGTGGACGAACTGCACCGCCATCAGCACGAGGTTAAGCAGCATGTCGTGCCGCCGGACATGGGCCATTTCATGCAGGAATAACAAGCGCAGGTCCTGGTCGGTTAATTGGTCCAGCATGGTTTCGGGGAGCAGCAGCCGGACCCGCCGGAAGCCGAACACGGCCGGGCTGCCGAGTCGAGCCATTGCCACCAGCGTTACCGGACGGCGAACGCCCATCGCCTGCCGCGCATCGTCCAGCAGTGCGAGCAGCCTTGGATCTGAAAGCCGCCGTCCCTGTCGGATCAACCGGCACCATTGGGCGTAGCGCCAGCCTGCAAGAGAAACCAAGGCGAGCAGGCCGCAAGCCCAGGCCAAGCCAAGGAACTCGGCAAGCGAGATGGCTGGCGGGCGGCTAGGTAGTGCGGAGACGAAAGGGGGGGCAACTGGAAGGGGGCTGGTAGGAGCCACCGGAGAAGGTTCGGCGACCGCGGAACTAAGCGGGCTATCTGGCAGGGACGCTTCGGGTAGGGACGCCTCTCCGAGGCGTCCGTGTTCAGGTACGAGCGAATGAGCTTCGAGCCGGGCCGTCGGCCTGAAAAGGTTTTCGAGGCTGAGCGGGCTCGGGGGCGCGAGGGGCAGGAGCAAGCGCAAAAGAATGAGCAGGCTCAGGGCATACCGGAGCTGGGGCGTGAGCCAGCGGCCCAGAACTTTCTGGACCACCAACACCAGCCCAACCAGCAGCGCCACCTGGAGCGAGTTCTGCCACGTCCAATCGAACGTCGGCTGGATCAGGCTGATGAGCGCTTTCATGGCGTCTTCTCGTCTAGGATTCTCCTGAGCTCTGCGATCTCTTTGCGGGTGAGCTTCTTGCGCTCCAGCAGGCAGGCCAGGAAGGGCGCGATCTCGCCGTCAAAGACCCGGGCCAGGAAGGAACGGCTCACGGCCTGACGGCATTCCTGCTCCGTTACCAGCGGGGTGAAGACATAGTCCCGCCTGGAGGTATCAGCCGCCAGGGCCCCCTTCTGCACCAGGCGCGTGACGAGGGTTTGGATCGTCTTGGGCTTCCAAGTGGTTTCACCGGCGAGCGCCTCGACCACCTGCCGCGCGGTGGCTGTTTTCAGGGGCCAGATCGCCTTCATGACGGTCCATTCGGCATCTGAAATCCGAGGCGGCTCGCTCCGCTCCTGCTGGCTCTTGTTCGCAAAGCTCATAAGCATTATCCTACATTAGTAAGGGAATACTATCTTACAGACGTAAGCTTGCAAGAAGAAAATGAAGAAAAGTGCGGGGGCGCCGGGCCCGCTTCAGGCGCGGCCCGGCCCTGGAATATGCGGCTGCTAATTTCTTAACCGTTTCCGGTTGACGGCTGCCGTGCAACTGCTAATATATTAGCATATCAGGTATGAGCACCGAAGCCCACCTCAGCCGCCGGGAGCGCCAGATCATGGACGCTCTGCACCAACGTGGCCACGCCACCGCCGCCGCAGTCCAAGCCGCCCTGCCCGAGGCTCCCGGCTATTCCGCCGTCCGCGCCTTGCTGCGGATCCTGGAAGATAAAGGGCACGTCAAGCATCGCCGCGAGGGCGCCCGTTACGTTTATCTGCCGCGCGCCAAGCGTGAGACCGCGCGGCGTTCCGCGCTGCGGCGAGTCGTTTCCACATTCTTTCAGGGCTCGGTCCCCCAGGCCATGGCGGCGCTGCTGGAAACGGCCGACACCCGGCTTTCTGATTCGGAGTTGCGAACACTGCAAGCAATGATCCATCAAGCCCGAAAGGAGGGGCGCTGACATGAATGCGTTGATTGAACTAATCGGGAGGTGCCTGCACGACGCTGCGTTGACCACGCTGTTTTTCGACGCGTGGGTCAAGAGTCTGGCACTGCTGGCCGTGGCGGGCGGCTTGTGCCTCTGCTGCCGGCGAGCCGCAGCGGCCACCCGGCACTGGATATGGTTTCTGGCGTTGGCCAGCCTGCCCTGTTTGCTGTTGCTCTCCACCGTGCCGCACGCCTGGCAACGACCGCTTTGGTCTGTCTCGACCGGTTTTACCTCTGGCAACCAGTTCTCGCTGGCGCTTTACTTGGCGCCCGCCCCCGAAACCGCGAACCCCGCACCAGTTGTCCCGCCGGCGGAGACTGCGCCCGCCGGTGCCGGCGAGGTCCGCGCCGGGGGCAGACAGCCCATTGCCGCACATTTCAGCGCCACCTTGCTGGTTCTGGGGATTCTAGTCTGGCTTGCCGGCATCGTGGTGGTTCTGCTTTCCGTGCTGGCCGGGCAAGTTCAGCTCCGCCGTCTGGCGCGAAGCAGCCTGCCTGTTCAGGTAGGGACGCGTTCCACCGCGTCCCACTCCTTGGTAAAGATCTCAGGGACGCGGTGGAACGCGTCCTTACCAGCAGAGGTTGCGCACGTATGTGGGGCACCTGAAGCGTTACGAAGCGGGTTGCTCACGCAGGCAACCGACTGGGCGCTCTTGTTGCGGGAAGCCTGCGACCAACTGCGGCTGCGGCGGCCAGTGCGCTTGTTGCAGTCCGCCGACAACCCGATGCCGCTGACGTGGGGTTGGTGGCGGCCAGTGGTCCTGCTGCCGGCGGATGCCGCGCACTGGCCCACCGAGCGGTGCCGGGTGGTGTTGCTGCACGAACTGGCCCACGCAAAGCGATGGGATTGCCTGACTCAGACCGTTGCTCGAATTGTCTGTGCCCTTTACTGGATCAATCCGCTGGTCTGGCTGGCTGCGCGGCGGATGTCTGTCGAACGCGAGCGGGCCTGCGACGACCTGGTGCTCAACAGCGGCTGCCGGGCATCGGACTACGCCACGCACCTCGTGGACATCGCTCGGACCTTCCGCCGCACACCGCAGTTGGCCGGCATCGCGATGGCCCGCTCATCCCAACTGCAAGGGCGCGTCGCCGCGATCGTGGACGCCTCGCGCGTGCGTCGGCTGCGACCGTTCACCGCCCTGTCCATCCTGGGACTGATGGGCGCCCTCGCCTTGTCTGTCGGCGGGAGCAGCTCGGACACCTCGCAGAAGCAGGCGGAAGATACTGCGCTCCGCCAACAGCAGATCGCCCGGCTCCAGTCCTTCGCTCAAGCGAAGGCAAAGCAGTCGCAGCAGTTGGCGGCCAAAGCCGGAGAGCAAATCACCCCGGAGTTTCAAAGCTTCTTCGACGCCGCCATCAAGGGCGACTGGCGGACGGTGACCAACCGGTATGCCTACTACAAGCGGCACCACCCTCAATACAGCAAAGGGACCAATGACATGGAGGTGCAGCTCCGCACGGCCTATTGGCAGCCGGTTCTGGAGCTTGACCTGGCTTACGATCAGGTCGTCAACTGCGAACCGAAATACACCGCCATCTTCGCCGATGGCATCATCAATTCCATTCCCGCCGGCAGCATCTATTTCGGCGGCACCGATCCGGGACGCGGTGTGCCGGCAGCCTTCTGCAAGTCGCATACCGACGGCGATCCGTTCTTCACGTTGACCCAGAACGCCCTTGCCGATAACAGCTACCTGGACTACCTGCGGGCCATGTATGGCGGGAAAATCTACACACCGACCGCCGAAGACTCACAACACTGTTTTCAGGAGTACATGGCCGACGCACAGCGCCGCCTGGCGGACAACAAACTCAAGCCCGGAGAAGACGTGAAGATGGTTGACGGCAAGGTTAACGTCTCCGGCCAGGTCGCCGTCATGGCCATCAACGGTTTAATAACCAAAGTCGTCTTTGACCGTAATCCCGACCGGGAGTTCTATATCGAGGAAAGCTTTCCCTTAGACTGGATGTATCCCTACCTGGAGCCACATGGCCTCATCATGAAGCTCAATCGCCAGTCGCTGGCGCAATTACCGGAGGACGTTATTGGCCGGGAACACGACTACTGGCGCAAGCTGGTCGCCGGCATGTTGGGCGATTGGCTGGAGGATAAGACGACGGTGCGCGAGGTCGCGGAGTTCGTTGACCGGGTATATTTGCGCCACGACCTCAAGGGGTTCACCGGTGACTCGCGGTTTATCCAAAACGATTATGCCAAAAAGATATTCTCCAAACTACGGAGTTCCATCGGTGGACTCTATGCCTGGCGGCTTGGTCCGGCTGCTCCGCCCGAGTATCGGCCAAAGTCCAACGCCGAGAGGCAGGCCCTGGTCCAGGAGGCCGATTTCGCTTTCCGCCAGGCCTTCGCCCTCTGCCCCGACAGCCCGGAGGCCCTCTTCCGCTTCGTCCAACTGCTCTTGCAGTTCAACCGCATGGATGACGCCGTGCTCATCACCCAGGCCTTTCTCAAGGTGGACCCGCAGAATAGACAGGCGCAGGGCCTGTTGGAGAGTGTCAAGAGTTACAAGAAGCAGTCCGCCGGGGCCGCTAAGCCGGAGGCCACCTTGCAACAGATGGAAGATAGAGTGCGGAACAACCCGACCAACCTCCAGGCAGCGCTCGATCTGGCGAACGCGTATCAGCAGGCTCATCAGACCAGCCGAGCGGTGGAGGTCCTGGACGAAACGGTGAGCAAGCCGGGCGCGGACGCCAGCGTCCTGGTGAAGGTCACGCAGCAGTTCGCCCAAATGGGCAACACGGCTAAACTTGAGTCCACGCTGGAAAGGCTCGTCAAGATGCCGGCGGTCGGTCCCGAAGCCTGGTACGACCTGGCTGTGCTCAGGGCCAGCCTGGGCAAATCCAGCGAGGCACTTTCAGCCCTGAAGCAGGCGCTGGAACTGAGCGCTGCGCGACTGAAACAGGATCCTAAAGCGCGCGACCTGGTCCAAGATGCCCGCAAAGATGTTCGCTTCGACAAGCTGAGGAAGACGCCCGACTTCGAGAAGCTCGTCCCTTCTGACAAGGCCAATGCGGAACCGGACATCGAAGCAGCGCATGCCGTCCGCCTGAGACCGGATGACGCCAATGCCCACTACAACCTCGGCGTTGCCCCCGACAAGCAAGGCCAAATGGACGAGGCCATCCGCCAATTTCAGGAAGCCCTGCGCCTGAAACCAAGTAATGCCGAGGCTCACACTGACCCGGTTCCTTTACTGGGAAAGCCGGCGCACACCGGCCCGTTGACTGGTGCTCAAGCTGAAGCCCTGGCCGAGCAATTGGCTAATGAGAAGGCTAAGGCACTTTACAACTGCCAGCCATTTCGGAAAGGCACACCGGCAACGTTCGTTCAGGGACACTGGGTCTGGCACGACCTACGCGGGCAGGGAAGCAGTGATGTTGAGGCCACGGTTAAGTTCGCGGCGGACGGCACAAATCCGGAGGTGAACGTCATTCTGTTGGACAGCCGCCTGATTAGCCAATTGCCGCCACCATGAGGCGGGCCGCCGCTAACAGCCTGGTTCCGCACCGCCCGGGCCGCTTACCGCCGCCGCCGTTGAATCAGTTGCAAGTGCCTGCGCGGGGAGCCGAAGCCGTGCATCGGTTAAATCAATACTGCCGCAAGGTTTATCGATTAACACTCTCCCCCGCCGCAGCGGTAAGGTTGCGGCATGAAAACAAATCATCAGGCGCGGCAGATTCTGAAACTGCGAGTTTGGGCTAGCACGCTTGCCGTCTTGCTCTTAGTCTCGGCAGAGTTGTGGATGGTGTGCCGTTTTGGGCATGACTGCGTCCAAATAACCAGTCAGCCAGCCGTCCAGGTTCCCGCCGTAGGCGACTGGTTCGCTGCACGGTAATGGCAGAAGGTTGCGCAAAGAGGACCCGATCATGAATGAACAAGAGCGGTCGGAGCAGGAGCGGTTGAAACAGCGGCAGACGCGGCTGGCACAGGAGCTGTGCCCAGTTGTCCTCACAACTGAACCTGCTGGAGCCGCGGCTCAGCCTACCCCGGCCGGCAGCGCCGGCTCCGGTGGCGGTTTCACCCGCGCAGCGTCAAGTACAAGCGGGCGCGCAAAAACCGATCTATCAGTACTACAGAAACGAGCGCATAGGATGAGAGTCAAGAAGGTCCTGTTGTATGGATGCGGGTTGATGGCGGGCGTTGCCGTGACACTGGCGGTTCTGGTTTATGCTCAGACCTATCACCCTCGGCCGATAGAACCAGTGGCGGTCCTCGGCAGCACTCAGGCGCCGGTTCTTCGGGCTGGCCAGAAGCTGCGGATTCTCAGTTGGAATGTGCAGTACCTCGCAGGGAAGAACCAGGTGTTTTGGTATGAGACCGCCGCAGGCTACCAAGGGCCGGTGGCCTATCGCCCGTCGGCTGAGGACCTCGCCCGGACGCTCTCTGAAGTTGCCCGCATCATAACTGAGGAAAAGCCGGATATCGTCCTGCTGCAGGAACTGGACGAGGGCTCCAAGCGCACGG